>Ga0315914_1011491_pt1 | contig 10593 bp, 4 predicted proteins | sample MpolenodulesMG_FD_203920 | JGI IMG/M metagenome (GOLD analysis project Ga0315914, IMG submission 203920) | Medicago polymorpha root nodule microbial communities from Los Angeles, California, United States - elongated nodules | ecosystem: Host-associated > Plants > Roots > Nodule | place: USA... | reverse complement strand
AGCTATTTATGTTTGGATATGTACACTAAAAAGTACTTACATAAATTGAAGTGTTTGGATGTGAATTATCAAAATTTTAAATATTTTTAATTTAACAAAAAAATCAAAGAATCGAACCACAATTTTCAAGATTTTTTTTGATAAAATTAATCAAGATGTAAAAAACAATATTATAATATATTAATTATAATTATATATATAGTATAATCAATATTTGTCCTTAAAAAAAATATCAATATTCATATAAGACAAAATTAACATTAGATAAGTATATAATTACGTAACAAAAAAATATTCATATAAGAAAAATATTAATATTCAGTTTCATATTGTTACGTAACAAAAAAATAATAAAAATCTTCCTTAAAAAAAAAACTTTGTTACGTGTGTTAATTTAGTAAGATAAGTATATATCAATTTTGTTACTCATGCACCGCCAAAGATAACTAACATTATAATTAAAATATATGTTTTGAAAAAGTGGATCCAGAGAGAATCGAAGGAGGTTACATAAATTCATAAGCTCATTGTTAAGCCAGAGGGTAAGCTGAAAATTTAGGCTTATTAAAATATGGCATAAGCAGCTTATGAAACTATGATAAGCTATTTTTATTTATTTACCCAAACACCTTTAAAAAAGCTTATGGGGGTAGATAAATTCACATAAGCTCAAAATAAGTCAATCCAAACGGGGTCTATATAAATAAATAAATAAATCTGTATAAACTTCACAAAAGAACACGCCATTCGTCCTATCTAGATAAGAATACCTTAATTAGTCTCTTTCTGCTTACCCTAAAGTTTTGAGATAATTTCCTTAATTTGAGGAACTTGCTTTTAATGTTTCTAAGCTTATTTCACAGTCTCGTCAAACTAGGTGTATTTTCACTCTAAGCTAGGGAAAACTAATCATGAATAAGACAAATTTGAATACTGAATGAAAAGCTTAATTACCCTATTTCTTGTATTTTTATGTAAAGCCCTTGCACTGTATTGTCCTAAATGCCAACCATTTTTTTGTTCCATTGGTTACCACTTACCACCATTGTCAATGGTGCGCCATAAAAGGATATTATTGGCCCCAAATTTGGGACAAGCCAAATTCAGAGATTGCATATCTAGAATATTATAGATGCTAAAGTATTGTTAAGCCTCTAAAAATTAGTATCTATAATCGTTATTCTAATCAAACAATACAATTACGACAGCATGAAAGGCACGTTGTATATTTTATTTTAAATTTGATATTGTGAAAATTGGTATTATTACATCCATAGATCATGGTGATATTAATATCTGTTGAAACCAATTAGAAGCTACAAGGTCCTGAATTTCAAAATTTGTAGGTAGTTAAACCCGCTAAGGTTGTTTAGTTTAAAGAGTTTTTTTTTCTCCCCATAGTTTGAGAACTCTTTTGTTTGGGTAGATAAAAAGAATGCGTGCCTCTGAAATCTTAGATTTATAACAACAAATTAAATATTGAAAAATGTCACTTTTGAACATAAAAAAGAAGCCTTGGAGATGAAAGGTAAATGAGTGGATTAGACTTGAGAGTTGAACCACTTTCGAGTTTTATATGAAGGGGGTATTAGGCAAAGTTTAAGAAAATATCCCTTAAATAATACTTCATATTTTTTTATATTTATAAATAATGAATGTGACACACAGTAATTATGATAGTTAACATCTCAAACATTAATTATTACGACAACATTAATCGTGTGTCAAATGCACATCATTTTATGTATTATTAATAAAAAGAATAACAAAACAAACAAAGTTGGGGGCCAAACCGAACCCAATAAAGTTAAGTAAAATGATATGTAGGCGTAGGCATATCAAACATATCTTAAAAAAAACAGAAATAATAAAACTAGGATATATAAATCACCACTGAGAATCTACAATCGTTTTACAAAATATCAACAAAAAAGGCTTCAATTTTATCAGGAAGTCGTAAGATTGCGGTTTCTTCAAGTATTTTAGATGAAAAATCATTTCAAATATCTTCAATTCCTCAAATCTATTTTCACAAAATTAATTCTCATATAAACAACAATAAGAAAATAGTTGATTCTTATGAATTCTTGATCAAATAATTTGTTGCAGTAAGTATAGTGTTAGTTTAAATGCATTATGAATTATTGATGAAATAATAAATTGTGTTCAATTCCCACAAAAAAAAAATTGTGTTCAATTCTTGACAATTTGTATTATGTCTCTTTAAATTGTCATTTTCATTTATGTCATTTTAATAGTTTATGTCACTGTTTTGAAAAAACTAGTTAATCACAATTTGGATTATAAAATCCAAAATACAACAAACAAGCTTTGAATTACGAAATCCAAATGAAAATAAATTATCAATTTAAAGGGGCTTGAGAAGTGACTAGGGTGAGAAAAGAAATTTCAAAAAAAAAAGTTGAAAGTCAATTGAGCTTAAGTTTGTAATGTTTGGGGCCTTCTGAAATAGTTTTGTATGAAAAGAAAGTGAAGAGTTGTTGGGCATAAGTCTGTTGGGGAGTTTTTACAAGTGTTATTATATATACCCCCATAAAATGAAGCCTTACTATATACAACTTTTTCCTCCAAAAAAAATTGGCTTCCCTACGGGGTTGGGCTTTAGTCGTTGCACCACTGGCCTATGCCTTGGGTCTGCCCTGTTTATATGCATACTTAAGAGCCAATTGGGCCTATCTCGTTTCATTTCAAGATGGTTTGAAATTGGAAAATTACTCTTTTCCCTTCCAAAAACTCATGTTGGCTCTTTGAGATCGGTTCAATCATTTTCTAAGTCGGTTCAACCGATCTTAAAAATGTCAGCGGGAGTTAACTCTAGCTGAAAAATACCGAGCGGAAGTTAACTCTAGCTAAGTTAAGGGAATGAGCAATTCTAAAAGGGAGAAGAGCAATTTTCCTAAAAATTGAAGCATTACTATGACATAAATTACGGGTCATCAAATTCTGATTGACTCAATGCTCTTTATTGCAAAAAAAAAAAAAAACTTGTATAATGTATAAAAAGTAAAAGATTGAAATATAATTTAAATAAACAAAAAAATATGAAAGGGTGGGCTGGGGAGTAGAAAGATTGGGTTGTTGGTGAGGCCCTGGATGGCAAATGGCGAGTGAAGCGCCATGGGGTTGACAAAGGATATACATCTCCTACGACGGTTTTTGCCTTCCTATGTATGACGTTTTATTTCGAGAGTTACATGACAGGCTTCCCTTAACTAGTTTTGAGGTTAGGTCCCTGAGCCATTTGCAGATGGCCCCTTCTCAATTTCATCCTCTGAGTTGGGAGCTGGTGACAAACCTTTCAATATTTGTGTGAATACTAGAACAACGCTCCCACCATTCGTTTATTTTTTGTCTTGATCCCAGAAGTTTCCGAGCGAAAGGTCATTTTTGGTGAGGAGTGTTTTCTTTTTACGTCTTCTGCATGATTCGTTGATATCCCTTTTTTTTATCTTGAGCTTTGGTTTTCTTTGTATACATTATAAGTATCCTTGAGGGCTTGTTGAAGAGGAAATACGAGCTTAAAGTGATAAGTGTCATACCCCAAATTTTGACTAGTTAGAAATTTTTGTTCGTATTTTAAAGTTTTTTATTCGTATTTTAAACGCCGTAAAATTCCGTCGTTTTAAACGAAATTTCAGCAGAGAGATATTTTAAAATACCTCATTTTTTTGGTTCCGAAAGGACAATTTTAAGTTTTTAGTTATTATCTTATTTGATTGTTATTATTATTTAGTTTCTTATTTATTTTATTATTTAATTCTAGTGTTTAATATATTTATTTTAATTCTCTTTTTTAGTTAATTGGTCCTTTTAGTCATTTTGTCCTCAAGGTTCTTGCTGCCCAAGTCAGGGGCACTTTGGTCCACTAAAATTTCATTTAACCCTAGTTTTCCACCTATAAATAGTGTCATTTATGACACTGTTCGGAGGAGAGAGAAAACGCGTCAGAAATCTGTCCAATCAGTCACACAAACACCAATTCTCTTCTCTCTCATCAACTCTTCAGATCAAAACATCAAAAAATCCCAAAAATTTCATGAATCATCATGAACACTCACGAACTTATTTTCCAGCAACAAGTTTCATATAATACATAAACCAACCTTTTCCCTTTTCCTTGTCCGAATTGACCTCACAACCACAAATATCCATCAACAAATTTTCGTTTCCATTCCAAACACCCATATCACTACAGTTTCAATCAATTTGAAAATCCAAACAAGAACACAAACAACCATAAGTAAATATGAACAGAATCAAGTTGAAGATATAGAAAGCATATAGATCCGAATCTGTGAAAGAAAAGAATCGAAGTTTTCCGTCGCGATCTAACTGTCTCCAATCTAAAGAGGTAACGAGTTTTTCGGTGTTATTTTGTGAATCTGTGTGTGGAACGAATTTCTTTTTGAAAAGGTAAAAAAAAATAGAAAAGTTTGGAAACCGAATCTTTAATTATAGATCTAGAGCAATTTGTTAAGCTTTTAAAAAATCCGACGTTGTTTTCAAACTCAGCGAAGAAAAGGATTCTCAAAACTGTAAAAAATTTCAAAAGGGCGGTGTTCACTACTTCTGGTACGGCGGCGCCGCCGTAGGTGGCCGACCGACCACCATGCCGGAGTAACTGTCACCACTCACCGTTGTGCTCCTCTATTTTCGGATATCAAACCATTAATTGATTTGAATCGTCAATCTTTGAACTCTTAACTTTTATTCGTGGGAAGGGAAAAAGTAAGTAAAAACCCTTATGAGTTTATGGATCCGGGGGTTGATTTCGCGGAGGGAAAGTGTTAAGAACCCTACTCCGTAGGAACCGTTTGCCTAATTTATCTTGTGCTGATTCACTTTACTTATTTTGAAAATACTTGCCTAAATGTCTAAGTGAAAGAATGAGGGGAGAAGAAGTATGTTTTTGGTTATTTTTATTTGATTTGGAAGGATTAACTCCTTTGCCTACATACCCTAAAAAGGGATCAAAACCAATGTAGTTCACTCTCAAAAATTATTTTGGTGGGTTAGGTTAATTTTAAAGTTTTTTAAAATGGTTTTAAGAAGGGAAAAGGGCCCTCAAGGCATAGAGAAAAAAAAAGAAGTGAGGTTGTTTTGTTTTTAATTAAAAGAAATCCAAGTCTAATATGAATATTAAAATTGCTTAAAATTTGATTAAGAAAATAAAGGGAAAACAAACTCTTGGGTTAAACTCCAAGTTTTCTTAAGAAAATATTTTTGAAGTTTTGCATATTTGATTTTTTTGGGAAAAATGACTTTTCTAAACTAACGGTAAAAACTACACGTTTCAACGTAACAGAAAGAAAAAAATTAAATGTGAAAGGAATTACCGAGGATGTTAGATCCCAAGTAAAATTCCAACCTAATTACTAGTTGTTTACTTTTAAGGCACTCAAATTAGTCAAGCCTTTAAACCTAGTTTGTCTCTAATTCAATTTGGTCCTCACTCACGGTTTAACATAATGCGGTAAATAATTTTGTGGTGTCAGTGCATTTTTAATATGTGAGTATTACATAGTTCCTAAATACATGCTAAAACTTCAGAAGAATAAATGACAAGAAAAATAAAGTGCATAAATTAAATTACATCAAATCCTAGTACACACCCTAAACGAATGACGACAATAAGATAAATAACAAGAATTAAATATACATGCAACAATTTTAAGCACAAATTAAATAAACTAGAAACAAAGTAAACCACAATTAATAAGAAACCAAACAAGTTAAAAGAAATAATAGAAAAAGTGATGAAAATAAATAAACAAAAACAAACAAAAGTTAGGAAATAAAAAAACGAGAAAGTAAAATTATATATGTAAAAAGAAATAGTAGTGTAAATAAGTAAAAAAAGTAGTAGAAAGAAATAAAGGAAAATAGGCTCAGCATTGGATAAATTTGGACCGTCTGATGAATCAGAGGGTCCAAATTTAATCACAGTGTTTTCATCACAGCCACTGAATCAAAGATCCAAAGGTTTTCAAAAAAACACACATAAAACAAAAGAGTGATACTGGGAACAACAGCGACCGTCAGATTAAAGATCCGACGGTTCAAACAGAAAGCGCACCATAAAGAAGGAAAGCAGCGCTTACATGATCAAAATAGGGAAGCATCATCGGCCGTCAGATCTACAGTCTGACGGCCTAGCTTTAAAGGTATACAACAAGATCCCAAAGTAGTGCACACAGGAAAACAATGGTATATAAATTGAATTTTGGCCAAAAAAACAAACACAACCTAACCTTCTCTTTCTCTCTACACCTTCACCTAGAGAGAGAGAGTCTGCAAGTGATTATCTTCTCCGACGAGCCAAACGAACGCCGGCGCGGTGGCCGGCAAACCTCCAAACACCTTTTTAAAAACTAAACACGTTTTCACACATCCTTTTTCACGTAGAGTTTGAATCCGACCTTAGTTTTTTTCAAAAGCAAAATAGTTCGTGCTAGATCTAGATTCAAAGATTCGGAAAAAAAACACTAAATAAGAGGAAGAAGCAAACATGTTTACCTCTTTGAATTGGTTAAGATCTGGAGGTTAATCTTCGGAAAACTTCAATATGCTCGTTGTTTCTTCTTTCTACTCCGATCCAGTCGAATTCGAGTGTTGATTTCGATCGGATTTTCTTAACAGTAGCTGAACTCACGTTTTGATTTCGGTTTTGGGTTGTGTGGGTCTGAAAACGAATCGGATATGCTATTTAGTGTGAATCAGTATCACTTCTGGAAATTTTGTGTATGAAGACTCGTGATGAACAGTCATGAGTGTTCAACTTTTTTTTGATTTTTTTTGGCTTTGATCTGGAATTGGTAGAAAGAGAAATGGGAAATCTGTTTGTAATAACTGCTACTGCTGAGTCAGTGATTTTTTCGTGAACAGTGACAGAAATAAAAGCTGCTATTTATAGCTGGGTTCCTCTGATGCAATGGAAAGACTAAAATCCCCTTGCAACTGAGACTTGGGCAAAGGGACACTAAGAACCAATGAAAAAGTGACAAGTGGACACATAAAAACAAAAGGCTTCTAAAGACTAAAAAAAAATGGTTAATTGATAATAATAATAAAAAACGAAAAATTACTAATAAATAATAAAAAACGAAAACTAATTTTAAATAAATAAATGACATTTAAAAAAACTAAATAAATAAAAAAAAATCCCTTTCGGTAACCAAATGAGGTATTTTAAAATACCTCGACAAAATCACTCGAGTTTTTAAAATACGAATAAAAGATTTTTTAACTGTTTAAAATACGAGTAGATACAAACTGAAGATTTTCAATTACTAAAAATACGATTAAAAAGTTTTAACTATCTATGATACGAACAAAACACTTTAAACGACTATAATACGAATAAAATTTTAAAACTGTTTGAAATACGCATGAGAAAATAGTTTTGACCGATAAAAGGGTAAATACCGACAATAAATGGTCAAAATTTAAGGTATGACAACCGTCCCTGTTTTCTAGAAAGGCTTGCGAAGAACACTTGTTGTTCTTGAATGTTTTAAGAAGCTTGAAAGAAAGGGAGCACGTGAAGCTTGCTGTTAACTTAGAGAAGCCTTTTTTTTGTTTAATTGTTTTTTGTTGATTTCTGTTACTTATACTCCTTTGTTCTTTAATAGGATCTCGTACATGTTGATCTATGGTGCTCCTATGTACCTTCAGGACTAGACCGTTAGATTTGAGATCTAACGGCCAATGATGACCATGTTTAGTGATTACATGCGCGCCTCCCTGTAGTGCATGGTATACTGTTTTTTAAACTTCTTGATCTTTGATCAAGTGGCTGTGATGAGTTGATACAGTGATTGAATCTGAACCTCCTGATTCATCAAGTGATCCAGATTAATCCTGCCTGAGCCCCTTTGTTTTATTTATTTTTTTCAATATATTTTACACCATTTTTATTTTATTTTAATGTCTCTTTTATTCTAAAAAATGTGTTCTCTCTTTTAAAACTTTCTATCTTTTAATATTTGTTTTATTTGTTTATTTCCACTTTTTTTATTTTTGTTTGATTGTTTTAAATTGCGATTTATTTTATGCTCATTTTATTTGTCATTTATTTCTAATTTCATTTGTGCTTAGAATTTTTTGCATGCATATTTAATTCTTGTCATTTATTTTATTCTCATCATTTCATTAGTGTGTATATAGGAAATTATGTAATTTAATTCATGCACATTATTATTCTTGTCATTTATATTTCTCTTGAGACCATAGAATGTATTTAGGCTTGATGTAATACTCATATAACAAAAATGCACCGACACCACAAATTTATTTTATCGCATTATGTTATTACCGCGAGTGAGGACCAAAATGGATTAGGGACCAACTAGGATTAAAAACTTGACTAATATGAGTGCCTTAAAAGTAAACAACTGGTAATTTAGGTTGAAATTTTACTTGGGATCCAACATTCTCGGTAATTCCTTTCACATTTCATTTTTCTATTACGTTGAAACATGTAGTTTTTTAACCGTTAGTTTAGAAAAATCATTTTCCCAAAAAAAATCAAATATGCAAAACTTCAAAAATATTTTCTTAAGAAACCTTGAATTTTAACCCAAGAGTTTGTTTTCCTTTTATTTTCTTAATCAAATTTTAAGCAATTTTAATATCCATATTAGACTTGGATTTCTTTTAATTAAAATCAAACAACCTCACTTCTTTCATTATTCTATGCCTTAAGGCCCCTTTTCCTTTCTTAAAACCATTTTCAAAAACTTTAAAATCAACCTAACCCACCAAATAAATTTTTGAGAGTGAACTACATTGGTTTTGATCCCTTTTTTTTAGGGTATGTAGGCAAAGGATTTTATCCTTCCAAATCAAATAAAAATAACCAAAAACATACTTCTTCTCCCTCCATTCTTTCACTCAGACATTTAGGCAAGTATTTTTAAAATAAGTAAATGAATGAGCACAAGATAAATTAGGCAAAAGGTTCCTACGGAGTACCGTAGTCGTGTAGGGTGCTTAACACCTTCCCTCGGCGAAATCAACCCCCGAATCCAATAATCTCATAAGGGTTTTTACTTACTTTTTCCCTTCCCACGAATAAAAGTTAAGAGTTCAAAGATTGACGATTCAAATCAATTAATGGTTTGACATCCGAAAATCAGGAGCACATCCACGGTATGTTGATTTTGGAGTTTTGGGATGTTGTTAGCTTTTGATTGTCTTTCATCCTAATTTATTAGTGCTTCTTGCACGGGCTTGTGATTAATAACATTCGCTGTTTCAAAAAAAGAAGTAGAGTGCAAAATAAAGTTTCTACAAAGTTCCTCCACATCATCACAAATAGATTTAGGATTAACCGAAGATTACAACACATAATTCAGAAAACTCGTAATACAACTTTGAGCTAGAGTGATTTGGCCGGCCATAGAAAGTGAATTAACTTTCCACCAGAAAAGTTTACTCTTGATATAGAGAATCCATTAATACCAGGGATTTAATCTTGGACATCTTTCATAATACTCTACACAACTGGACTAGAACTTTGTTTCCGCACCATAATAAGAATTGTATTGTGGTTTCCAGGGCCGTCCCTGGGGAGGTGCAAACAGCTCTATAGAGCTGGGCCTCCCCAATTTTGGGGCCCAAATTTTTTTTTTTAATATATAATGCACAAAAAAATGTTAATATATACTTGTAGCATTGTAACTTTAACATCAGTGAAGGCATGGCCCAGTGGTAAAACACGTGAGTGTTAAGCTTGTTGACTTCGGCTTAATTCCTAGTGATGACATTTGTTCACATTTTATTATTTGTATTATTTTTCAGCATGACACTAGTTTTTTTTCTCTCTTTTACAAAAAAATTGTATTATTTTAGGGGCCAATTTTTACTAAGAGAGCCGAGCCTTAGATTTTACAGGGACGGCCCTGGTGGTTTCATCTGATGATTATAATAGGCAGGTGTACCATAGTGCATGAGAGGATTAATTATCACATTATCTTTTTTTTTAATCTTTCTTATCATCTTCCTTCTTTTTATCATCTTTTTAGGTTCTTCTTTCTTTTCCTCTTTAGCTGGTCCAACTGAAAGTATTTCAACATGACAAATCTTTCTTAACTTAGCCACTACTCGTACTAGATCAATATCTCATATTATGGTCATCTTTTTGTCTTTCATGTCTATTGAAACTGATTCAACCCCTGCAACAATATTACAAATACAATCTTAGCATGTCACTAAAAAATTTAATGAAGTATTGATTCTATAGATTTGGATTGTGTAGTGTGACCGTACACAATCATCCACATCAAAACTGTCCAATCAAATTTCAATGCAAATTTTGATTATTTTTTTTATTAATCTAAAATATCGAACTTGAAATCTGGATCAAACATTTCAGACGTGACCAACAGTATAGAGTCACAAGATAAATATTATAACACATGATCAATAAAATTTATTTTTTTCATGAAACAAAAAAGCAGAATTTTAGTTAATTCAATACCTGAAAGGCCAGAGACTGCTTTCATAGCTTTTTGCTTGATTTTGTCTTCATTTATTTCCAACTTTCACACAACTTTCTGTCATAGAAAAATC
>Ga0315914_1011488_pt1 | contig 10594 bp, 6 predicted proteins | sample MpolenodulesMG_FD_203920 | JGI IMG/M metagenome (GOLD analysis project Ga0315914, IMG submission 203920) | Medicago polymorpha root nodule microbial communities from Los Angeles, California, United States - elongated nodules | ecosystem: Host-associated > Plants > Roots > Nodule | place: USA... | reverse complement strand
TAACAACCGCGTCTTCAATATCAAAGTTACCTTTATTTTAATCCATAACAAGCGCTCCTTCTCCCCCTGGTGAATTACAGCAGCTGTTGAAGAAGAACCAAACCAGTTGCCGCTGTGTTTTGGATTGCTGTAGTAGAAACTTACCTTTTCATCATAATCCAGGTATTCCTGATAACTTTAATCTACATCATATCAAATATGTTATAGATCTGATCATAATCATGCTCAAAGTTTATATGATATTTATTTAGACCTAATTCCAACTTTTTGGTTTGGAAGATGGAAAAGGGGGACTCAACTATCGTTGATCGGCCTAAGATTAAGTGCTGGAAAATTTATGCTGATGGTACGAATATTGAGGATAAGAGTGGCGAAGATTCAGGTGAAGCTGATAGTCCCAACGAAGAAAAGTATCCTCAAAATTATGAGTTGAACGAGGATTTGTTGGTTACAAACACTGTTGAACAAACAAGTGACTGTTTTTTGAAGGAGGATCCCATGGTCTTATCTGATCAAGTGGATGGGGATAGTTTGGCTAACGATGAATCTGCAAAAGTGGAATTGGTTGGCATGGAAACTATGGATACGGAATTCGCACCTGAAGACTGTACCTTGAAAAAGGAAGATCCCGTGGTCTCATCTCATCAATTTGATGTGATTATTTTGGAGACTTTCGATGTGGAATTTGCAACTGATAGCAGTAGTTTGAAGAACGAAAACGATGTGCCTATTTTGGAGACTTTCGACGTGGAATTTGCAACTGAAGGCTGTAGTTTGAAGAACGAAAATGCAGTGATTTCATCTCATCAAATGGATGAGTCTACTTTGGCAAACGATGAACCTGCAAAACTGGCATTGGAGGGTATGGAAACTATGGATATGGAATTTGCGACAGAAGGCTCCGTAAAACAAGATTTATCCTATATATCAAACACATCGTATCCAGATGGCGAGGAAGCTATGTCTGATGACTCAAAATCCTCGTTGTCCAATATCAATATTGGTGGTTTCGGTGCTTGTATGAAGGAGGCTTTAACTAAAAGGTATGCTCCTCGTAAAAAAGTTGCAGAGTTCAGGGATTTTCCACATTTATGTGGAGGCAATGCTCCCCGTCTTAGTCAGGATGAGTGTCTAACGGAGCTTTCTTCTTTGAAAGAAGTTGAAGCCACTGACGTAAACGAAGCAGAAAAAAACCCGAGAAAGTTTGATAACATTGTTCAAGCTGATTCTGAAGGGAACACTAGACTTCCTGAAAAATATAATCATCATCTGATTAATATAAATTCTAAGGTAGTGGTTAAAGCAGAAAACATCAACACTGTAAAACTCGAAAGTAGTTCCAAGGTTTCATCAGGCAGGAAAGTAGTGCAAGGTTTGATGGCTAGATCAGAATGGAAAGCAAGGGAAAGTAAGGGAAAGAAAGTTGATTTTTATGCCCAGCTGGACAAGTCTAAAATTGCTACCAAGTCGAAAAGTGTACTGAATCATTCTGGGCACCAGCCGTTGAAAAAGAAAAGAGAAAATTCTAGTTCTGATGACATGGGTCAATTAGTAACAGTGGAGAAGAGTTCCCTAGACCCTAATGAAAATAACAAACACTTTAAAAGTGTCCCAAAATCACATGGTTCGAGCGTAAATGTTATTCCTTATGGTCATAGTAATTTGAGTGGTCAGGGGAATGACTCAGTGGCCAGGAATAAAGTGAGGAAAGCATTGCGCCTGTTCCAAGCTTTTTATAGAAAGATTTTGCAGGAAGCCGAAGCAAAACCAAAGTCAAATGTGAAAAAAGTGAAGAGGTTTGATTTACATGCTGCGAAAAAGCTTAAGGAGGAAGGGAGCCATGTTAACGAAGGGAAGAATATCTTGGGATCTGTTCCTGGGGTTGAAGTTGGTGATGAATTTCAATTCAGAATAGAGCTTAATATAATTGGCCTTCATCGCCAGATTCAGGGTGGTATAGATTATGTGAGGCAGAAAGACAAGATCCTTGCAACTAGTATTGTTGCTTCGGGTGGCTATGCTGATGACTTAGATAATTCAGATGTTTTGATATATACAGGGCAGGGTGGAAATGTGATGAGCAGTGATAAAGAGCCAGAAGATCAGAAGCTTGAACGGGGAAATCTTGCTTTGAAGAACAGTAGTGAGGAAAAGAATTCTGTTAGAGTGATACGGGGCTATGAATCAATGGACGGTAAAAGAATATATGTTTACGATGGACTTTATGTAGTTGAGTCATGTTGGCAGGATATAGGGCCACATGGGAAGCTGGTTTATAAGTTTAGCTTGCGAAGAATCCCGGGTCAACCAGAGCTTGCCTTGAAGGAAGTGAAGAAATCTAAAAAGTCCAAAACAAGAGAAGGTCTATGTGTCGAAGATATTTCCTACGGGAAAGAGAAAATTCCTATATGTGCTGTGAACACCATAGATAACGAGAAACCCCCTACATTTAAATACATAACCGAGATGATATATCCTGAATGTTGCAATCTTGTCCCTCCAAAAGGATGTAATTGTACTAGTGGATGCTCTGACCATAAGAAATGTTCTTGTGTACTCAAAAATGGAGGGGAGATTCCATTTAATCATAATGGGGATATTGTAGAAGTAAAGCCTATAGTCTATGAGTGTGGTCCTAAATGCAAGTGCTCTTCAACCTGCCATAACAGAGTTAGCCAACTTGGCATAAATATTCAGCTCGAAATTTACAAAACCAATTCAATGGGATGGGGTGTAAGATCCTTAAATTCCATTTCTTCAGGAAGTTTTATCTGTGAATATATTGGAGAGGTTCTTGAAGAAAAGGAAGCTGAACAAAGAACCGATAATGATGAGTATCTTTTCGATATCGGAAATAACAAAAACAACAATAATCTTTGGGATGAATTTCCAAACCTTTTTCCAGATTCTCACTCAAGTTCAAGTGAAGTAGTGAAGGATTCTGATTTCACTATCGATGCCGATCAGTTTGGTAATGTGGGGAGATTTGTTAACCATAGCTGCTCCCCTAATCTTTATGCTCAGAATGTACTTTATGATCATCAAGACAGCAGGGTTCCTCACATCATGTTATTTGCTGCTGAGAACATTCCTCCCTTGCAAGAGCTGACATACGATTACAATTACACGATAGATACAGTTCGTGATTCCGATGGCAATATCAAAAAGAAGTACTGCTTTTGTGGTTCTGTGGAATGTACTGGTAGGTTGTATTGAGGTTTTGCCATGATAATTGTTGGAACAATATTTTTTTATAAATCTTTCATTCTAAAATCTCAAAAACTGGAGCTTAAATTTGACCCATGTTCTTGTCAATAGTTGCTTCCTGGATTATTCTGAGTTGGTCAGGATGCTATGAAAAAGTTGGAAAGAAAAAAATTATTGTGTGACCTACTATTTTCATTTTATATAAAGCAAATTTTTTATAAAAGGACAAATATGTTGCCATTTGAATGTGCGAAAGCTCATGTTTGGGGTAAATTTTACCATGACCTATTCTATTTATTTTATAAGAAAGTTTCACAATTTTTTTAAATTTAAAAAAAAAAATCATAATAGCATCCATCCATTTCTTTCTACGTAGGGCTTGCATTAACTTTGTGAGGTAAATTCAGCAAATCCTCTTCTACTCATGTCATATAGTACTAAGATGCAATCAATAAAAGCATAGAAAATTATTTAATTTTTTCAAAAAAAAATTAATTAAAAAAGTAATTATTTTTATTTTTTAGTAATTAAAAAATAAATAATTACACACGTGGCACCCACGCCATCATTGTTGAGCCAAAACTGTAAAATGATTAAATTGTATTTTATTTTGTTAGGGTGCCAAAATCGCAACTTCCTAAGTGCCAAAACTAATATTAAGCCAAACTATTAATGAATGAATAGAAGTATATAAGGATAACACCGGTTGAAAATTAAGATTCAACTATTCATTTTATACATTCACATAAGGTGGTTAAAGAGAATTGAGAGAAAATGGAAGGTAGAAGAAAATTGAAGAACAAGTGAAGAAAAGAGAGAGCAAAGCTATGATTCAAGAGGAGAGTGAAGATTTCAGTTGGGATGAGTATCTAAAAGAGCTTTCTTCTTTGAAAGAAGTTGCAGACATTGTTCAAGAGAAAGTTTGATAACATTGTTCAAGCTGATTCTGAAGGGAACGCTAAACTTCCTGAAAAACATCATCATCATCAGGTTAACATAAATTCTAAGGCAGTGGTTAAAGCGGAAAACATGAACACTGTAAAACTGGAAAGTAGTTCAAAGGTCTCATCAGGAAGGATAGTAGTGCGAGGTTTGGCATCTATGTCAGAATGGAAAGAAATGAAAAGAAAGGGAAAGAAAGTTGATTTTAATGCCCAGCTGGACATTGAGGTACGAATAAGCTATAATCACTTTTCTAGCTTTTGGGTTATGTTTGTTTTTATGAGTTTTGGGTATGTGAAAAGTGTTGTAAACTTGTTATTGATGCATGTAATTCATTGTTGATATATGTTAAGTTGTTTGCTTTGAGATTTTAGCTTAACTTGATGAAAATTGTGAAGTTATTGTTGATTGTTGGTGATAACCTATGTGCTCTAAATATTATTGGGTATGTATTTATGTTGAGAATCCATGAAAATGATTGTGGTAAATGTGATGTTTGGTTAAGTTGTTGTGTTCCGAGAGATTTTGTGAAAATGGGTCAAAAGAGTGAAATTGTGATTTTGAGTTGATTAATGAAGTTGTTGTGTTGAGTTAGATTGAGTAGAAAATCTGTTTTGGGTTGATAAGTTTGGGTGTGGAATTGATTGGGTGAAAGTTGGGTTTTTAAGCTAAAGGTCGTTTTAAGTGCTTTTGAGAAATAAGAGATTTTGTGAAAATTGAACTTCAGGTGTTTTATTTGATATTTATTTAGACCTAATTCCAACAATATGGTTTTTTGGTTTGAAAGATGGAAAATGGGGACTCAACTATTGTTGATTGGCCTAAGTTTAAGCGCTGGAAAATTTCTGCTGATGGTACGAGTGTTGAGGATAAGAGTGGCAAAGATTCATGTGAAGCTGATAATCCCAACGAAGAAAAGTATCCTCAAAATTTTGAGTTGAACGATTTGTTGGTTACAAACACTGTTGAACAAACAAGTGACTGTACTTTGAAGGAGGATCCCATGGTCTTATCTGATCAAGTGGATGGGGATAATTTGGCCAACAATGAACCTGCAACAGTGGAATTGGTTGGCATGGAATCTATGGATACGGAATTTGCAACTGAAGACTGTACCTTGAATAAGGAAGATCCCGTGGTCCCATCTCAACAATTGGATGTGCCTATTTTGGAGACTTTCGATGTGGAATTTGCAACTGAAAGCTGTAGTTTGAAGAACGAAAACGATGTGCCTATTTTGGAGACTTTCGACGTGGAATTTGCAACTGAAGGCTGTAGTTTGAAGAACGAAAATGCAGTGATTTCATCTCATCAAATGGATGAGTCTAATTTGGCGAAAGATGAACCTGCAAAACTGGAATTGGCAGGTATGGAAACTTTGGATACGGAATTTGCAACAGAAGGCTCCGTAAAACAAGATTTATCCTATATATCAAAGGCATCGTATCCAGTTGACGAGGAAGCTGTGTCTGTCGACTCAAAATCCTCGTTGTCCAATATCAATATTGGTGGTTCTGGTCCTTGTATGAAGGAGGCTTTAACTATCAGGTATGCTACTCGTAAAAGAGTTGCAGAGTTCAGAGATTTTCCAAGTTTATTTGGAGGCAATGCTCCCCGTCTCAGTCAGGATGAGTGTCCAAAGGAGTTTTCTTCTTTGAAAGAAGTTGCAGACACTGACGTAAAAGAAGCAGAAAATAACAAGAGAAAGTTTGATAACATTGTTCAAGCTGATTCTGCAGGGAACCTTAAACTTCCTGAAAAAAATAATTATCATCATCATCAGGTTAACATAAATTCTAAGGGAGTGGTTAAAGCGGAAAACATCAACACTGTAAAACTCGAAAGTAGTTCCAAGGTCTCATCATGCAGGAAAGTAGTGCAAGGTTTGATGGCTACATCAGAATGGAAAGCAAAGGAAATTAAGGGAAAGAAAGTTGATTTTTATGCCCAGCTGGACTCTAATGAAAATAACAAACACTTTAAAAGTGTCACAAAATCACCTGGTTCGAGTGTAAATGTTTTTCCTCTTGGTCGTAGTAATTTGAGTGGTCATGAGAATGACTCAGTGGCCAGGAATAAAGTGAGGAAAGCATTGCGACTGTTCCAAGCTTTTTATAGAAAGATTTTGCAGGAAGCCGAAGCAAAACCAAAGTCAAATGAGAAAGAAATAAAGAGGTTTGATTTACAAGCTGCGAAAAAGCTTAAAGAGGAAGGGAGCTACGTTAATGAAGGGGAAAATATCTTAGGATCTGTTCCCGGGGTTGAAGTTGGTGATGAATTTCAATACAGAATAGAGCTTAATATAATTGGCCTTCATCGCGAGATTCATGGTGGTATAGATTATGTGAAGCAAAAAGATAAGATTCTTGCAACTAGTATTGTTGATTCGGGGGGCTATGCTGACGACTTAGATAATTCAGATGTTTTGATATATACAGAGCAGGGTGGAAATGTGACGAGCAGTGATAAAGAGCCAGAAGATCAGAAGCTTGAACGGGGCAATCTTGCTTTGAAGAACAGTAGTGTGGTAAAGAATTCTGTTAGGGTGATACGGGGCTCTGAATCGATGGATGGAAAAAGCAAGATATATGTTTATGATGGACTTTATGTAGTTGAGTCATGTTGGCAGGATATAGGACAACATGGGAAGCTGATTTATAAGTTTTGCTTGCGAAGAATCCCAGGACAACCAGAGCTTGCCTTGAAGGAAGTGAAGAAATCTAAAAAGTTCAAAACAAGAGAAGGTCTATGTGTCGAAGATATTTCCTACGGGAAAGAGAAAATTCCAATATGTGCTGTGAACACCATAGATAATGAGAAACCCCCTACATTTAAATACATAACCGAGATGATATATCCTGAATGTTGCAATCTGGTCCCTCCAAAAGGATGTAATTGCATTAATGGATGCTCTGACCATAAGAAATGTTCTTGTGTAGTGAAAAATGGTGGGGAGATTCCATTTAATCATAATGGGGATATTGTAGAAGTAAAGCCTCTAGTCTATGAGTGTGGTCCTAAATGCAAGTGCCCTTCAACCTGCCATAACAGAGTTAGCCAACTTGGCATAAATATTCAACTCGAAATTTTTAAAACCAATTCAATGGGATGGGGTGTAAGATCCTTAAATTCCATCCCTTCAGGAAGTTTTATCTGTGAATATATTGGAGAGGTTCTTGAAGAAAAGGAAGCTGAACAAAGAACCAGTAATGATGAGTATCTTTTCGATATCGGAAATAACAAAAACAATAATAATCTTTGGGATGGACTTTCAAACCTTTTTCCAAATTCACACTCAAGTTCAAGTGATGTAGTGAAGGATTTTGACTTTACGATCGATGGCGCTCAGTTTGGTAATGTGGGGAGATTTGTTAACCATAGCTGCTCCCCTAATCTTTATGCTCAGAATGTACTTTATGATCATCAAGACAGCAGGGTTCCTCACATCATGTTATTTGCTGCTGACAACATTCCTCCCTTGCAAGAGCTGACATACGATTACAATTACACGATAGATACAGTTCGTGATTCCGATGGCAATATCAAAAAGAAGTACTGCTTTTGTGGTTCCTTGGAATGTACTGGTAGGTTGTATTGAGGTTTTGCCATGATAATTGTTGGAACAATTTTTTTTTATAAATCTTTCATTCTAAAATCTCAAAAACTGGAGCTTAAATTTGAGCCATGTTCTTGTCAATAGTTGCTTCCTGGATTACTCTTGAGTTGGTCAGGATGCTATGAAAAAGTTGGAAAGAAAAATATTATTGCGCTCCTTCAAAAAAAAAAAAAAATTATTGCGTGACCTACTATTTTCATTTTATATAAAGCAATTTTTTTATAAAAGGACAAATATGTTGCCATTTGAATGTTGCGAAAGCTCATGTTTTGGGTAAATTTTACCATGACCTATTCTATTTATTTTATAAGAAAGTTTCACAATTTTTTTAAATTTAAAAAAAAAATCATAATAGCATCCATCCATTTCTTTCTACGTAGGGCTTGCATTAACTTTGTGAGGTAAATTCAGCAAATCCTCTTCTACTCATGTCATATAGTACTAAGATGCAATCAATAAAAGCATAGAAAATCATAGAAAATCAGCTTGAAGAGGCGCTAATTAATAACATACAATCATTAATTTAGACTACAATAGAGGTGCTAATTAAGTTGCTACTTAAGAGTTAAGAAGTTTTTCTATTCACATCCCATCCCATGTATTTTTGGTTACACCCAAATTTATTTAAAAGTTTACAATAATACCAAAATTGTCCTTTTATAAAGAAAATCTTAAAACCTTAATTTCATTCATTGTCACTCTAAAATTTGACAATCTTTCACCCACAAACAATCATGGATATTAGGGGTGTTCAAAGCCGAACCGGCCCAATAAAAAAATCGCAAACCAAACCAATGCAAACTGAAATCGCAAAAAACCGCACTTGGTTCGGATGAATTCAGATGACTTTTGCACTGAACCGCGCGGTTCGGTTCAGTTTGCGGTTTGCATCTCAGCAACCGAACCAAACCAAACCAAACCAAACCGCAAGAATAATGGATATTACTTAAACATGTACTAGCCAAATTACATAGCTCAAGAATAATCTTTTTCGATTCGATTTTTCCATTGTTGCACCATCAGGTTCGTTTCTAATTCCTTTCGATCTCTTTCAATTCATTTCCAGTGATGAATTTGTTTCCTTTATTTCTCAATAATTTGTTTCATGCTTATGTTTCTTCTTAATTTTACCTATTTTGATATAAGTTTTACCTAATATTTTATCATATAAACAGCAAAATAAAATGTCCTATGTTTATTTTGTAACAAGTTGGCAATATTAGAGTTAATGTAATATTTTTTTTATCTCGCGATAAACCGCACAAACCGAACCAATTCAAGCCGCATTGGTTTGGTTTGGATGACTTTTTAAAAATCAACCGAACCAAACCAAACCGTATGCTTTTTTATCTCGCGGTTCGGATGACTTTTATGCTCAAAACCGAACCAAACCGCACCGTGAACACCTCTAATGGATATTGTTCAACCAATCTCTATAGAAGAATAAAGAGTGAATCAAAACATCTTTCATCCCTACTGGATTGCATATGAGTAAGTGATTTGATGGAAGGTTCATACTTGATATGTTATGCATTATACAACAACGGTTATTTAATGGTGGCGTTAACGTTAATTTACATTGTTGAGGTTAACTTAAATTCAATTTAAGTAGGTTCATGTAAACTTAGTTTACATAACCTACTTAAACTGAGTCTACTTGTACATACTTAAAATAAGATTACGTAAAATCATTAAACAAGGTTGAAGAGGTTAAAGCAAAATTTAACTTTTAGTGTGTACACTCAAACTCAGTTTACATGACCTACTTAAATTGAGTTTTGGAAGAGGAAAGAAGGAAGAGACGTTAGTTTTCCAGGTGAATGGGTGAATTTGAAAATTTAATTTTATTTAAAGGTAATTTTATCATTTTAGGATGTAATCAGAAATATATGGGGTGTAATTAGAAAAATTCAGAGTTAAGACATGAAGGCAGGCACATAAACGAATAATTTTTAATCTGGACTTTATACAAAACTAGATTCAGACCCCTGTTAAGAACTTTTCCATTCCTATAATATAAAACATGTCATTTTTTTACGAGAACTAAAAACAAAATTGACTATATTTATAAGAACTAAAAACATATTTAACCCAAATTTATTAAATTCTTTTAAATTGTGATATTAATTATACAAAATATGACAACCGTAGGTATTGATGTGATACATACCAAAATTTGCTTGTTTATTTTAGATTTCAAGTTGGTCCTTATGTTTTAAAAGTTTTAAGTTGGTCCTTTTTGTTTTAACAGTTTCATGTTGGTTACTCACATTAGAATAAATTAATCCTTCCATCACTTGACCATTTAAAGATTCAGGTTGAGAATATGGGTGATGAAATTTAACTTATTTAAAAAATTAGTTTTAAAAGATGTTTTTTAATTTTATTAAACTCAATATCATGTCGCGAAATGGACTAACTTATTTCAACGTGAGTAATGTTTTAGACCAACATGAAACCTTTAAAACATAAGAAACCAACTTAAAAACTAAAATAAACATAAGAGATCAAACATGCAATTTAGCCAGCGATGTATTAGTGTAAAGACCACTGCAAGTTGATGCACTACTAATCATTGTCAATTTGTACAAATAAATGGTAAATGGTAAATGGTAATGGTAATGAAAAAGACCCCTGCAAATTGATGCACTACTAATCATTGTCAATTTGTACAAATAAATGGTAAATGGTAAATGGTAATGGTAATGATAAAGACCACTGCAAGTTGATGCACTACTAATCATAGCCAAATGTTAATATGTTCAGAGTAAAGTCAATAAACTATACTACACAGAATTTTCGAGCAGTAGCATTAGAAGGTAAAAGAAG
>Ga0315914_1011487_pt1 | contig 10596 bp, 4 predicted proteins | sample MpolenodulesMG_FD_203920 | JGI IMG/M metagenome (GOLD analysis project Ga0315914, IMG submission 203920) | Medicago polymorpha root nodule microbial communities from Los Angeles, California, United States - elongated nodules | ecosystem: Host-associated > Plants > Roots > Nodule | place: USA... | reverse complement strand
TCGCAAAATCAATTCTGTCAAAATCAATTCTATTAAAATCAATTATTTTAAAATCAATTATACATGTATAGTATGAAGATTTAAAATACACTAATACAACCGTGAATGTGATGGAAAGTAAAAAGCACAATATTATATCAATATACGGTGTCCCACAATACTTTGTTGTTAATATAAGATTTTTGTTTTTCTATTGCTTAAAATTTGTAGAAGAAAATTACAAGAATCCAAAACGAGGGAAAGGAAATATTTTTTTAATGAAGCTAGTGTCATTAAAAAATATATAGATGACGGGTTCTTTTTCCTGGATTTTTTGGTATCTACACTAATTTGCATGCTTTATTGGTTAGCCAATTTACATGACCTAAATTTGTTTAGAATGCAGGGTTAGAGATGTACATTGTGTAATATTGATCAAGTCATGTTCCAATTCGTGTGGCATTTTGTTGTACTTTGCCAGATGGAACGCAGAATTATCCATGTTTAAGTGGAAAGTAATGATTTTTTTGACAAGATGCAGACAAGTAATATGGCAAAATCCAAAGAATAAAATAGATGAAAAAATATATGAACCTGACGTGAATCGAACACGCAACCTTCTGATCTGGAGTCAGACGCGCTACCATTGCGCCACAGATCCATGGTATTATCTGCTCGGCTATATTTGTATATAGACATATACATTGAGCTATCGCAATTGTACTGATTTCTACAATTACAATTTACAAATATATCACACGTTAGATTGGTTTGTGTTTTCTTTGACGCCACAAAAATAAGTAGATAGACTAACAACTACAAGGAAATTTTATCATTGAGTCATAAAAAAAGAGAAGGAAGAAGCCAGACAAACATATGTCAGGGATGACAATGGTACTCATTGGGTAGGGTACCATAGTGTCCATCCCCATACCCACGTTTTAAGAAAATCCGTATACCCGAGTTTATATCCTCGTGGACAATAAGTTTGGTGCCCTTCACCATACTCAATGGGTAACTAAGTGCTCGTACCTGCATCCATTACCCGCAATTTCACAAAAAAAAGATAATAAATAACAAAAAATATCACAACATAATTAAAATATGATATGAAATCTGCTAAATCAACATATAAAATATCACGCATCATATTATTTAACCAAATAAAAAGTATCTAAAATATAAAAAACAAGTGCATATTACAATAAATATCAAAGACTTGGGATTAATTAACTAAATTTAATATAAATAAAATTACTGGTATAGTCTATATAATGTGCGGCATGAGGCGGGGTGGACACTAGAGTGTCTGTACCCGCACCCATACCCGTTCAAATTTGCGGGTATTTATTCACCCATCATGAGTATTTTTTGCGGATATCCATTAAATTTGAGTCCAATTACCATCCCTACATATGATGATAATTAATGTGCCAGGGATCCTGCAATTAGTAAGAAATCATTTTAGCAATATCTTCCGTTTTCATTTTCCCAAACTAGCACATACTACGTGACATATATACACTTTCTTATGTATGTGTTTTCACTTTTCACACACTCTTTGAGTCAGACAAACTCACTCATTCTCTAATGAAGCGGGTTAACTTAACTGGTTAATTTCTATTAAAAAAATCATTTACAAGTACCGGACTAAATCCATATTCAATAAAAAAAAATATGTTGTTAGCCTAGAACAATCATTAATCAATATTTTTGATTATTTTTTGCTTAAAAAAACATATGTTGGGTAAAGTATTGGGCCAAATCTCAAGACTATAATTTTAAAAAATTGTTGTTCTCACTACGATTTTAATTTGAAAACACATGAAAATAACACATTTAACTTCAACGGTAGCTAACTATCATTTGGCTTCTTTGTTTTCGGATGATAGTTAACAACCATTGCGGTTAACTTTGTAATTTCCATGTATTTTTATGCAAAAACTAAAGTGAAAACAACAATCATTGTAATTTTGTGGCTTTAGTTCAAAACGAAGATTCCAAGTTAATTTTTACCCTTACCATTACAGGTTATGTCTTCTTTTATACATCGTGGAAAAAGTTTTATCTATACAAAAAAACACCTTATTCAGCAGCATGCTAAATAAATAAATTAAAACACCACCCAAAAAAATTAATTAAATGAAACCTTATCTATTCCATGCTAGATGAAAATAGAAAGCCCCCCCTATCAATCACTGTGATGGTATTTTTTACCCGCTTCCAACCTTGTGAAGGCTCGGAAAATTGATGTTGACACTTCATAATTTGCTAGAAAACACCAGTAAATTACTAAAATGACTTCATTGGCAGTTAATTACTGCAGAAGTTAATCGGTGGTAGTTAACTGCCGATCCCCAATTTTATCCATCGACACTTAAGTGCGTAGAAATCATAGCTTCATTTTCTTCAATACTTCTTCTAAAAGTGCTGCATATACTACAATTTGGGTACTTAGAAGAGGAAGTATTGAAGAAAATGAAGCTATGATTTTCACGGCACTTAAGTGCCGTTGGATAAAATTGGAGATCGGCAATCAACTACCGTCGGTTAACTTCTGCGGCAGTTAACTGTCGATGGGGTCATTTTAGTAATTTACTGGTGTTTTCCAGCAAACTATGAAGTGTGAACAGCAATTTTCGAAGGCTTAGTTCAATGTAAAACACTGGAGGCCCAATTATAAATTCAAAAATGGCCAACTCATTAGTACAGCAATGACTGAGGATCTTCGCACCCCCATATTGCTCCAAAAGCCCCTCTACCACCTGAAGCTATCTTATGGTATCATATTTTTTACTCTAAAACCTTATAAGAAGCTACATTTCGATAAGCATTTCTTTTTAGCTTTCAGCAGCATGAGAGGCGGGAATATAATTTCCTACAATAATACATACGGAAAATCAATGTCATCGTTCTCATATGGCAAGGATTTACTGTGGTAGTGGAGAAATATATATTAATTTTTAAGGGCCTATGCATTAGAATTGTTAACTGATTCTGATAATATTACTTTGCTTGATGAGAGATGACACATATTCGTGGTTAAATCTCATAGTCACTCTCACATATTCTATAGGTTTAAAGTGAAAGTCATCGATATCTTATTTTTTATCCATTGAACAATGAGCTGGGATTGATGTTCAGGTTGGATTTCAAGAACATTGTGGATAACAAAAAAATTAATCAAGAGGACGAATGAATATGGGAATAATTCCTTAAAAAAAAATATGGGACTAATATTTCAAAAGGAAATACTAACCGCCGTCACACTGATCAATGATACTAAAAAAGAAAGTAATAGTTATTGCATTGAAAGTTGTGTAATCAATATATAAAAAGTCAAAAAAGTTATTTTTTTTGTAATAATTTTTTTTTTATTCTTAACCAATGTTTCAGGAATACCGATTAACATACCCAATTTCAAATTATAGGAATATTTTATCTTACTTTTGTGAATAGTGTTTTTAAAGAGGAAAGCCCGCACAATGACTCACTCTAATAGGGGTGACTACATTTATTTCTTTTTTTTGTCTAAGATGAAGTGGTAAACCACCAAAAATAAATTCACACATAACTGTGAAGTTCCGAGTTTAAACCCCGGTTCACGACGTCCGACCTTGCAATTTTGACATTTATCAGTTGAGTTAGGATTTTTAAACACATTTATTATCCGAAATTGTGATGAAATTCTAACTTGTATTATGAATTTAATTATTAATGAATTTGGGTAAATTTGTATTTGTAAAAAAAAGTACAAGATTTCTTATAACAAAAGATAAAATAAAAACCAATTATTTTTTGTCAATAGCTAAAGTGGTACGTACCACCTAAAATTAAACTCACACAACAATACATGTATTCCTAGTTGAGTTAGACCTTACCTTAGGGCAATAGTAAACAATTTTTATATAAGTTATAAGTTGTTATAATAATTTTCAAAATACTCTAATAAATTCTCATGTAAATACAAACAAGTTCAAATAAGTTATTTCAAACCAGACCTCTAATTTATTCCCGCATTTTCACGTTGGTCCTACTTACTTTCAAGGAGAATGAGAGGTTAGTTTTTTTTTTTTTTTTTTTTCTACGGTGTGTCGGTCTCAAACGTAGGTCACATCGATTTTTCAACCACGTTACTTCTCGGGAAACCGGCAATGATATGTTAGGCTTGGTACCGTGTTTCATTAGCAAGGTATAATATATATTTTTATTACAAAGTTGAATGACCCTCTCCGTGTTTTTTTGGTCAAGTAGCCTATGGGTAAACTCGAACATCTTAAGTGTGAATGAGTGGAAAATCCGAAGTTCAAACTCCGACATCTACATATCAATATCCTTACAACTATCAATAAAGATGTACTTACAAGACGTAGAATTTTATCTTCAAATTGATTAACCCATTCACATTGATAATAACATTCAATAATGTTTGATTTCTGCTCTCCTCCCTACACTTTTCGCTCGCGTCCTGCATCATTGTCCAAATTACTCCTGCGTAAGTTAAGTCACGCTGCGTGACTTAACTTGCGCAGGTTGTATAAAATAGACCCTAATCATTTTCTTATATTTCTTTTGCATGCTGCTGGGTCCACAAAGAACAGTCCAGGAATATAAATATGTATTGTGGAGATTATGGTACACTATACTATACTTAGAGAAATAATATATAGATACTAGGATGTGTTACGTGTAAGCAAAAACGGAAATGATACACATGACGCAGCATGTTCAAGCATATAGCATGAATATAGACAAAACAACAAGCGTATAGATCAAATTAGGCCCCACCAAAATTTACAAAGAAATTTATACAATAAAATAGACGCAGACTTCAACACTTGCGTTACTTAACTAATACAGGGGTATTTTAAAAAGGACTGCAGGACGCGATTGTTTTGTGCAGGAAGAAGAGCAGTAATCATAATGTTTTCAACTGAATCAAGACCCATTTGGATATTTTCGGACCTTCTTTTGTACAAATTACTTGAATTATATTTCATATTTTTTTTTTTAAAACCGAACTAAACTGCATACACAAACTTTAATACTTATTATTTTTGTTTTGTTATGAGATATTACATTATTATATTATATGTTGAAAGTTAATTTTCTTTTTTTTAGTATCTCATATGTGTTCAACATAACTTATCATTATAATTCCTTAATGTTATTTTTAGTATATTATATGTGATATTTTGCGTCAAACATGTTACTTCACCGTAGTTGTACAATATTAGTATTAATATATTTTTCAGTATAAAAAAAGAGTATCAATATATTTTTTTTACAATTATAAATTGGATCAACAGAAAATCGTTTTCATCTAAACGCACTTAGTTGGATCATATCAATTTTTTTGGATTGGGCAGACTTTTGTTTCAAGATCCAAATCGTACCGTAAGCATCCTACTTGCAAGTACCACAATCCCATCGACAAAATTGAACCGTCGTGCTACTCGCGCGCTTCGACGACTTTAATTTTCATTCGAGACCGATGTCGGATCCAATAATTTAGTTGTATAGACATTAAATTCAATATGATTTGTATCAAAAAATGATTAAAGTATTAAGTTTTTTTTTTCTTTTGACTTATGAAGTATTTTTATAACTATGTTTTTATATTAACTTTTTTTTATCGTTTATTAAAATATCCCTTACTAGTTAAATTAATATTTTCTTTACCAATTTTGTGTTAGTGAAAACTAGGTATTTTATTTAGAACTATAGAGACCAATAACGTTGCTTTCTTACTAAGATCAAATTCCAACCCAATACCAATGACTAAACTTAAACAGACTTGTATAATTTGAACTGACACAAACGCCTTATTTTTCATAGATTCGGATAATTAGATGGAATCTTCACTTTTTATGTGGAAAACATCAGTTATGCATTCCTCTTTCAGTCATTTTGTATGATGAAATCATTAAAGATGAAACAAAAGAAGAAATGAAAGTGAAAATAGATTGATTATTGTTTCTTTAAAAAAAATAGATTGATTATTGTTATCCAATCCAATAATCAATAACAATACCAACTCACTTTAATAAAAATTGTACGTACCATGATTTTTTTTAGTTGGGCATTGTTAGTTGTTGAGATGCACATTTCCAGTACAAAGGTGTATGACGTAAAAGCCAACTTTCTAATTGCACGTTCTATGCCTGCCTTTCAAACAGTGAACCCAATGCCATAATGCAGTTCATTGACGCTTGCAAATTGAGTGACTAATTTTTACTTCTGAAGATATGTCTACTCAAGTGATGGTGACCTCCACGGTTCTCAACTTCAGAAAAATGCTGTTTTCTCATCTATCTATGTATTTATTATTATTGAGAAGTGCAAGAAACTCTCCCTAACACTCTTCTTCTAGTCTACTATCTACTGTTGTGTTGGGTACTAAATATTTAGGTTGTTGGATCACCCATAGTAGAGCGCCTTCATTCTTTGGGTTGGATGTTCGGGGCGCTCTCCGGTAGCAAGTATTTTGGTCAACAAGACCGGGCTCATACTACGTAAGATCGACCGAAAGAATATAAATAAAAAATGATCGATTGAATTTATGTTTAGCCAAAGACGTAAAGCGTAAGAAAGAGCTTCTCTTACTTCCTTATAAAGAGCATGATTTGCCCTAATAATTGAGGTATCTCTCATTTTTTCTACTCCTTTACTATATTAATATCCTTAGAGTGACTGTGTCATCAAATTGCCGTTTACAAGTACCAATCCCTCAAACAACCATCAATGTGGAGGACATCCACTACCATCACCAGAGATCCTTCACCTTCAACCTCCCTCAAGTTTGATTTTCATTTTTTGTAGAGAATATATTGTATAAAATATAGATCTTACCATTTTAAGAAATGGTTCCGGTAAATAGACAGTGAAATCTACTAATTAATTTAGTGCAAATGCATTTCAATTTATCTAATGATAATAATAGTGTTAGAGGTGTGTTGCGAGCACCAATATCATTTAAATGTTGTTTTAGTTTGGGTCAAGGCTTGTCATCTCCACGGACCTGGTCGTCTCAAGTCGCTAATGCATGTGCAAATCATATGTAACCTATACTTGTCCTAAATCCATAGAATCAATGTTGTGAGAGCTAATATGGACCGTTCAAACCGGAACCAATACTAACTTTTCATAATCTGCTCACATGTGTTTTCAGAGGATAACTGTCCAAATTAGGGTTGGGAGACTATAAACCATCACTCACTTGAAAGGTTAACTCACAAACTCTTTATATGGACACATTTTTCTATTTAAACATCTTGCATATTCAACACATTTTTATTTGATCGTCAGAGTGTTTGCAGGTACATCTTCTCCTCTCGTAAAAGAAGAAACCTATTGATCAAAGATTGACGACTCAAAGTCATCGGTGCCTCCACAGGACGTGGATCTCAGGTCCTGGCGGATCAAATGTGAAAAATAATGTTGCAATTGTAATAATGTATTTATTTAACTTGCCCATTAAGGTATGCAATCACACTATTTGTGACCCTACACTTGTTGTTATGCATTCCGCTGAGGAGTGGACCCTTTAATTTGTTATCGATGGGCTAAAGGTGTGTCCCAAAGCTGGAAACCTTTAAAATACTAGGCTCTCATGTGTTGGTTGTTTGTGCACTATTGAATTACTTTTGTTTTTTTAAATCACGGAAATCTTTATTTTTTATTTTTTATAGAACCACGAAAATCATTTTATTGTGAGTGTTTTGTGTTGGCCGAAATGGTCCTATTTATTATTTGTGAATTGAATCATTGAAAGTTGAATTGATGGAAGATGTATTGGGAAACTTTAAGTTTCACATAATACAGACATAATCACAAAATGGATTAACTCCTATGTAAAAATCTAATATGATATGATATCTGAACACATCCAAAACTCGTTGACTACCGCTACCAGGTTATGGTTATTGGATTATTTGGATCATATTTTAGATGTTCAATCATCTTTTTATAATGATAAGTTAGACACGATATAAAAAACTAATAAAATGTACCAATTCAGCTTCATGAGACTGAATGAATGCTGTGAGGGGATGAGAAATTCTAATATAGTCACAAGACCAAATAAATAGTGTTTGGTCACACACACATAAAGAAGTATTATTTTAATAATAAAGAGGAAATTGATAAAATAATGATTGAATATTTTGATAATAGTCTTTTTATGTGTGTGTGCCCAAACACTATTGATTTGGTCTTGTGACCATAGAAGAATACCTCGTGAGGGGATAGCCATTGTTTCAGTGTTCTCTTCTTTCATAGATTTGCATATAACTTATTCAACAAGAAATACCATATATTGTTACTCATTTTACATAGCATCAAACTTTAATTATCTTAAGTTGTCCTTGAATTCAATGATCCCTCCACCGGAAGGAAAAAAAAAAAAAAAAGACTATTAAGAGTAAGAGAGTGGAGTTTGTTAGGTTCAAGTTTGAGGGGATAGTTTCACATTGACTATTAAAGGGTTTAGTATTGAATTTGTATGAGAGGTGATTGATATTTCCAATGACATGAACCATTATCCTGCTATAGCTCTACAATTGCAATGTAAAGTTCTACTGTGAAGTTTGACATGAAGAATTTTGATGAACGAATCTGGTTTGAAGTTTGTCTCAAGTTCTTAGTTACAATGGACTAATTGAAATGACATTAAGTTTGTATATGATTTTCTTCTTTTCTCTTATTATACTTTTGTGAGAAGGTTTTCATTTTATTTTTTTTTAGAAGTCCGAGTGCGCCAATCATATAAGAATTTATCGTAAATGCAATTCAAACTCATTTAGATAGATACAATTTGATAAAAACAAAAAAGATATACAATAGATAACCATAATCAACTAACTAATGAATTGATTCAAAAGATCGATTAATTAACCCAATATCTCGTTTCCACAATTAAAAACAAGGAAAATCACAAGATTGATCAAGAGGATCAAAACCCACTTGATTTAGACATAAAAAAAAAAACAAAGAAAGAATTGAAACTAACTTCTGATAGAAAATAGGATCAACAAAATATAAGACATGCATAAGTTTCAGCCAATGTTAAGAATTTTTTTGAGAAATAAGTGTCAAATGCTATTTGATCTCTCCATCCAATGCTCTAACTAAAATTTGTTAATTTTTATACAGATCACCCACTTTGAACATGATCTCACCACATAGAAAATGAAACTTAAATAAATTAGTAAAATTTCATCTAATAATAAGTGGTGCTAAATAAATATGCCGTCAAACAAAAGTGGTGCTAAATAAAAAGTGTAAGAATGTGTCCCAATTAGAACAGTGGAACTTAAAGGAACCTGTTTGTACGGAAAGAGGGGACAAAAGAACCGGTGTAAACGGCTTTGGTGGTGGATTTATATGATTATCCTTCCAAAAGAATGTTTAAAGGTGATCACGAGTTTGACTTCAAAATATAGGTTGCTGAATGCTGAAAATTTTTCATCATGTAATTACAAGTATACAATGTTATATTTAATTTTCATTCTTTGTATTCACCTTCAAATCGACTTTGAGACCTACTAATTTCACAAGCATGCTAATTACTTTTATGTCTTGTATACAATAAACAAAGTTGAGTTGGGCCATCCTAAATCACAAAGCTTTGATTTAATTGGCGTTGCAATTAAATAATTACTGAAGGGTTGGTTGTTAGGAAAAGCACTATACATACAAGTCAAGAAAGGAGTGGCCAAGTAAAAAGCCTACTAATACAAAAGTTTAGTATTTAAAGAAGAAAAATGGTAGATTTTCTGCATAAATTTTGTGCTCCAATGATTCTTAATTGGAAAGGTCTCCTTTTTCATTGAGTCACTAAGTTTTATTAATTAATTAATGTGCTTAGTGGGTTCCACCTAATGCAAAAGATAGTGATGAGGACCCATATAGAATGGCTCTTTTGAGATTGAGCTTACCGGCCGTAAAATAATTTTGCTTCTTTTGAGAGGGAAATTACATCCAGATTCTAGACTATGCATAAGGTTGTTTCCCCATTCATAATAAAAGAAAATGACTCGTTTGTAAATCTGCACCAAAAAAATGACAGGGACTTGATAACTAAATTGGAAAGTGGAGACATGACTCAACGTTCTTATGAATGAAAAACTTATAAGAAACACATTTGATTTAAGGGAGTGGAAAGGAAGAGGATTTGTTTAAATAAAGGTAGAGTTGGCCCAACATTTATGAAGATGTAAAGTGAACTCTAAAATAAGATATTGGCAAAAAAAATATAGATTTTTAATAGTGATGAGAATATTTTATTTAAATTTTACCTTTCGTACTTTTGGAGATGGAAATTATTTAAAGAATTAAATAAGTTTTTGTTCTTCATAGATATCTCAGTTTCATTTTTAGTTCTATGTTTTTAAATCAAATCATGTGTTTCTTGCATATTTTTAAATGTATTTTTTATAGAAATGTTTATAATATTATAACAAGGGAACTTCTACGGTACACTCACAAAGTGAGGTGTACCGGTACTCTCGCTTCATAATTTTATAAATTAACGATCATTTTTCATGTAAGAAATAACTATTTTTCAATATTTATATTTTATAGAAAATCATTTCGTAAGAAAAAACATCATTTCAT
>Ga0315914_1011485_pt1 | contig 10596 bp, 2 predicted proteins | sample MpolenodulesMG_FD_203920 | JGI IMG/M metagenome (GOLD analysis project Ga0315914, IMG submission 203920) | Medicago polymorpha root nodule microbial communities from Los Angeles, California, United States - elongated nodules | ecosystem: Host-associated > Plants > Roots > Nodule | place: USA... | reverse complement strand
ATGGGCATAAAATAATGTCCATGGAGAATAGGTCTGAAACATATTAGGGTTAATTGTTTATTGTGAATGAATACATCATATATTGATACAACAAAGTTTATCATGCCAATTTGTTACCTGTTTTAATTTCAATATTTTCTTTTCGATTTTTAATTATATATTGTTGCTTGAAATTAATGATGTAAGCATGCCATTAAATTATCTCAAAATTAATGACATATATGCCACTACCCCCTAATCTTGACTTCCTCTATACTCAACTTCTTCAAGCCATCATCGACGAAATAAGAAACCTCAGAGTTCACTCCAATCCCAACACCCAAGATATTAGTTTCATTACAGCTATATGGTAGAGAAGGTCCAACTTTATGGAATTTGGTCATTCTGATCATATGAACCTTTCTTCAATGGTTAGTTGTTGGAATTAAAAGCTAATTTTCCCTTCTCTATTTTTTTTACAACATTTCTTTCTGGACTTGCTTTTCCCTTTTTATTTACAGGAAGAAAAAAAAAACTATCCTAAATTTGAGATTTCAACATGTTAAGAAAATGTAGTCAATTGTTGCATGGCATACGTTATTGTAAATGAGTGCATAAGGTGTATACCTAGGTCATAGGAAAAACCTAAAAGTTGAAGAATATACCTAGTTCGAACGCATTTGTGCATCTCTTATTCTGTTTTTTAATGTATTTTGAACAATATTGACCTTTAGCTGAAGTTTTAAAGTCTAATTGGCTGCTGATTAGGCACATTAGCCTGAGTTATTTTGGCAGGCCAGCATTTATGCAATTGTCACTTTCTCTTGAACCAGTATTCTTTTAATTTGGTGTCTGAGTTATAAATGTTAGAATTTCTTCTAATATTTTGTGGGATGTAAACAATTGTTTTAATAAAAATGGACTGATGTTGTGATCCATTTGATTATGTTTAAGCCTCAATAGATGATGGGTTTTTGGACACTTAATCTGATTTGTATAGAAACATAGTGTAAGTCCAAACACTAGGTCCTTGATGGGTGGTACCTAGGGTTGGACGGTTATAAATAGAGAAGTTAGGTCCCCTTTGCCATCACTCTTGACAATATTGCTCATAGTGGTTTGCCCCATTGAAAACCCTAAGTTTGAAGCATCTGAAAGACAAAGGAAGACTTTGTCCTAAATCTCCGTGAATCCGATAAACATGGTGGTTTCCAAGTAAGTGTGTTCCAATTTCATATAATAACTTGATCTTTATGATTAAATTGTTTAAAATAAATTTTGATATATGTGGTTCATGGTATAGGTCTGGGGATGGTTGCAACATTTGTTGAATATCATGTCCTTCGGTACTTCATTGAATTTTTCGTATTTTGTAGGTTGTTTCTTCACAAAGCTTAAATAGTGGTGGCAAAATAGGTCAATTCGCTACATTCCATCATCAATCCGTCTAAGTCGAGGGTCGGGTGCAATAGTAAAGTTGATTGAATGACTTAGTGACCTGTTATGCTCGGCCATTAACGAATTCTTAAATAAAACAAATTAAAAGGTGGCAAATGACTTGGAAATATGGCCTAAAAGTTGTATAATTTAAAAAAAAAACTAAAAAATACGACGGAACAACCTGCAATATGTCCTTTTTACTCTATTAACTAAATGCATCATATTCACCACTTTCTCATTGAAAAAAACATTAACTATCTGTTAGCCAGTATTTTATCTTGTGTATATTCGGTGCGTAAAGTAAGGTTTAAAGCTGCGAAATTCTCGAAGTCCATATTGGAAGTTGCTGGGTTCCACATATATTGAGAATGTTTGACAGAAGCTTTAATTCGACAGTCAATTAGATTGTCGAAAAGATGGTTTCAAGAGGCCAGACACGTGGAAGACATGCAATTTCTTGTCGAAGATATGTAGTTCTTAACAGTTTATTTTTGCAACTATTTTCTCTATGTATATATCAGTTTTCATAGGAAAAACGGGTCCCAAATCATTATTATAGAATTCTAACACTCAAAGTACCAGCATTTAGAGAAAAGATTCACAAAATGTATGTAACTTGATTTGTCGAACCATCATTAAATTCAATGCAATGCAGTTTATATTTCTTTAAGTTTATGCATTTAAGCTTTTAAGCCTTTCACTTTCATTTTCTTCATTGATTTCTATCGAAAGGCAGTTATCTTCATACAAAAAACAGTTTTATTCATCTTGTTCATAAAATAAACTATGAGTATGATGAACATTCATGTATTTTCTGGAAAAAGATTGCACAACATGCCTTTTGATTTCTAGTTTGATCCTGCAAGTAATATTTTAAAAATAGTCTTATTATTTACCAAAAACACAGGTAAACAAATTGGCACGCCATGTGAGACCCTTTTTGTGCAATTTTTTGCAAGAAACTTCCATAACTGTCAAATTTTTCTAAGTGTTCTGGTGAAAATATTTCTGGAAGTTTGTAATTGCCTCTGGTAAACTTTTTTGGAAAAAAATATTTGTTTGTGCATGCATTTAAGAAGTGGTAAAACCTTGAAAGAAATGTGACATAACCTACCAAAGTGCATATGCTTCTCCTTCTTACATAGACAACATCGGCTCACTCCAACTGTCATAGTGGTGCAAAAACACCATTTGAGTCACGTAGACACCCACCAAAGCTTGTAATGTTCATCGAACGGTGAAAGGATGCATCATCATTGCATTTCCAACATCCATCTCTCGACCTTTCCCATAAAACCTGTTGATTGATCATTCATGTTGATTTATGTGTTGTTGAGCTGCTATCCGTTCTTCTAATCGTTGTTGTGCATTTATACAAATCTGTTCCAGACTCGTTTTTTTGTCTAATTCTAAACCTGATCGTTTCGATTTTGCCATAGTGACCATAACAACATCATAAACCGAGCAACATCGGGGTCAGTTTCACACGCCACAAACCTGATATACGTCAACAATTGATACCCGTTTCATAGTTGTTATTACTTGATCAGCAAAACGACATTCGGTGAGGCAACTTTGTTGAATTTATAAGCTTCGAACGAATGAGGGGGTGTACATGCAGACACGCCAACACTCAAGTAAATAAGAGAGCATAATGGGGATTAAGGGTTGAAAAATATCATACCTTTGGGGACTGTGTAAAGTCCCCTTATATTGTGAGGATGTACAAGTGTAGTTGCCAATGGCAAAAGTTTTTGCTCGCAGTTACAATTGCATGAACTGTAATTGTAGAGTGTTAGGAAATGGTAGTTATGCAGAACCATTGTGATTTTGTGTGAGTACCCCCCCTTGCGGAGTAGGAGTGTGAAGTAAGTAATTGACTCAATGATGAATTTGGCTTGTTTGTTAGGTCTAGAACTAGTCCGAGCGTAGGATTTTGGACAGTTCAAAATAGTAGCCCCTAAGTCGTTGCTCTTAGAGCAAGAGTGACCACTTCAATCAGTGATTAATTCCTATGTGAGGATAGGTATTGTACTTGTAAGAACTGAGTCGTGGAGAGCGTGATGCTCGCCTAATATTTGTAATTTGTGTGAAAACCGCAAGTTTTAGGAGTCAATGTGGTTAAACAATTCGTAAAGAACCTTGCTCTTATAAAGAATTACGCTCAGAAGGAGTTAGTGGATTTGATGTTTAACTTGGAACTTGTTTTTCATAACACGCTGGCACAGATATTGTAAATTCAAGAGGAATTATGCTCGTGGGTTGCTAAGGAGAACGATGCTCGTTGGAGAGATGTTTCCTTGGAGTGCTTGCTTGGAGTCAATTTGTTTCCATTAGGAGAACCCTGCTCGTGTAGAGCTAGTGAAAATTTTGGGTTACGAGTGATGTTCGGTAATGATTTTGCATTGTGCTTGTAAAAAATCTTCTACACAAGATAGGATGTGACTATTTGATGCCCTCGTAGACGATATGATTGTTTGTCCTCTATTTATTGTTATCATCTCGTGGATGAGATTGAGGGGACATGACCTTTGATAACTGAACGCCACATGTAAGGGCTAGTAATGTACTTAATTACATAGGCCCTTGAATGGTTTTATCAGTGTTGTTTTTCGAGGAAGCATCACAGTGGTTCGATCCATCTTGATGCTTAGATATTTGGTGGTTTTCCCTTGATTCGTTGTATTGATCAGCTGCAATGATTTGGAGCGTTGTTTTGTTTTAATTATGTGTAGTCTCAGTTTGCACTGTCGCATTGGATGAATGCTCTTGGGGTTTCAAATGTTTTTACAGGAAGTATCAAGGGTTTTGGTGGTTCGTTCAAAACACTTTTTACTCGTATCTTTCAAGTTGGTTACCTTCCGAGTTATGCAAAGCTTCCGCATTCAACGCATTTCTAGATTTCTTCTCTTTGAAGAATTTTATTCTCCACTTCATCTTCTAAAACAAGTTAGTGTTCTTTCTACTACTATGTTTCTCCACTTCTCTTTGAACGCATTTTTATAGGCAATACCACCTCTTTCAACACTTTTGGGTTGGATTTTTCTTTCCAAAAATACCCTCAATTTTCAATACAAATAATATATGTAACAAATAGATAAGAATAAATTTAAATATTAAAACAAATGTAACAAACACAATATGAATATATATTTTTTGTTTTTTTTTTCCTTTATCATTTAAAAAGTGTAACAAACTACATGGGTATATTTATACTTACTTTTTCATGATTCCAATTATACCCTTAAACAACTTTTTCTATAATAAAATTGTTGTTGGTGTCATTAAAAAAAGAATTTAAATTATATATATTTTTGTTATATTATATTATTGTCGGTGTCGTTGAAATAGATAATTATGGTTAGTTTGATTTTTTTATAACTTGAAAGCAACATACATTTATATTGTTTTTAGCTTTAATCAAAATTAAAATTTAATAAAAAAAAACACCGTTCATAATTTTCAAACTTTAGCGCAATAAAAAGAGCTGAAAGACGGACACGTGAGTGCCCGTCTTTTCGCTAATAGTAGCAGCTTATAATAGAATAGATTCACATAGACAATTTGTTTTAAGAGGTCATATAGACAAATTAGTTTAACGATATAATTGAAATTAAAAAAACACCCCAAGACTGTGTATTCTCTTTATTATATATAGTACAAATGTAGATCAATTGTTATCAGGTGGGGGGAAGTATCAAGGATTTTGTTTTATATAAGTAAATACAAATTTTACTTCTATATTCCGAATAGCTCTTATAAATACCCCCGAACTCTATATAACCCTCCATTTCTCTCTTTACTCTGTTTTTATCTCATCATCAACTTATTTATCTATCACATCACTATTTATATTTCTCTCTCTCAAAGTGTAGATAAAATGTACAGATGTTAAAAGATCATTTTTCATAATCACTTCTAAAGTTATACACATAATTGATTTTGATGTACTGACGGTGCAAATATTTTTACCAACATTATATACTGTGTACATACTACATAGTTTCATTCTTGCAATTTTTTGTGTGCGAATTTGACCATGAGATTGCTTGTTGTATAGTTTTTTATAGATGTATATACGGAATATAGCCAAATAATATGTTTTTAAAAAATAAAAAAATAGTTACTAAGTTTTTTAGTGAGAGAAACTCTAACTTTTCTCTAAAAAAAATTTCTCCTTCATTCATCGAGCAGGGGTGGTTTTAGGTCATTTTCGACCTAGAATCACCCTTTACATCTTTTTCCACTTTTCTTTGAATCTAAATAAGTGGTTCTCACATATATCAAGTGTTTTCTTTTGTGTTTTTTGTGATTTCGTCATCTGAGTGCGGCGTTGTGTTGTCCGTCGTCTTGTGCGGCGTTTGATTTTGCGTCTCATCGTGGTGTTGGTTTAGTTCCTATTGAAAGATCAACATCAGTCAATTACAAATTCAATCAATGATTTGGGCATCAACATTGCAGATCCAGAAACATGGGTATTTCGATGACTTAGGTTTTATCATATTATTTGTAGGCATTTTGCCGTCGTATGCTGTTAACTTGGATGCTGTGAGTTTGTTCGCAGTTTCACCCTTTACGTTTTTAGCGATGTTTCTATCTGATGTAATCTATCAATTTGAATAATATAATATCATTTTATTTTTGTAAAAAAAATGTTTTTAATAAGACGTGCTTAAGTTTAACAGAAAGTTAAGGGCACTGACATATGAACACACCAATGAAACCCTAGAAATAAAAATAAACAATGAAGTGTCCAACTACAAAAAATCTGATATATATTGCGAGTCAGATTCCAGCAGCGTGCTAGCTCTTTTTTTTTTTTTTGAAGGAAGCAACGTGCTAGCTCATAATTAGTTTGTTATGATATAAGTATACTATATGTGTAGTTATAACTTATAATAATAGAGATCTTTCTATAAAAATATAGTTTAGTCAACTAAGTATGAACTAAAACACTATATGCAAAAAAATTAATATTTGTTTGAATATGTTTCGAGAATAATCCTCTTCAATCATTTTCAAACTGATATATTTACACTAATTAATAAATTTCACGATTGTATAGAGGACCACATGCAACAAATATGTGGCATGAGTGGTAATTAAGCGGTTTAAGTCCATAAACATCCTTTAAAAAAAGTCCTTAAACATGTGGTGATGAAATAAGCAACTCTTAAATTAATAAGCAACTACTTTTTTTTTTTTTTTTTTAAGAAGCCAAAATGAAATATAATAAATCACCAAGAGTAATTTGTCACGTAAAAGGTGTACAAAAGAGAATTACTCAACAAAATACAATGTTAAGTATTTGTTGCCATAAAAACACAATGAAAAAATAACAAGAAGAAAACTACTCCATAACACCCATACATAATAAAGGGTGTCGTCACCAGTCATTATAACCGAAAGCAGAAGTGAGCATATTAGCTTTTAACCATAAAAATACATAAACTTTACGTTGTCTAATAAATGGACCAAATCCTGAACTTTGCGCTTAAAAATCCTGTTGTTTCTCCCCTTCCAAACAACCCAAACACAAGCATGCCAGATCACTTTGAGGAAAGAATGAGCAAATCGCGGTAACCCCGCTATATGACCAAACTGATGAGGATGATCGCGAACCGACTATAGAGATATGAAAGAAATACCGACCCACTAATATATACAGTGCCACAAGCTACCAAAGACGTCACATCGGAAAAGAAGATGAATCGTAGTCTCTGGACATCCGCATCCTCCAACGCAGGAGGTGTCGTCATGATGAAGGAAAACAAGCAACAACTCTTAATGAACGTTTAATTATGTGTTTATGTTGGGTGCGATGAGTGGAGGTCATTTTGCTTTTGCAACTATATAAAGCGAATATATAGTTTTGACGTATTTTTTTCTTCCATTTTGACCATTCGTTCAAACTAGTTTAATTACTATTTTATTCATTTCATAATATGATTGAAATTATTAATTAAAAATAGCTAAATTTCATAAAAATAGGAGTTACCTCACTACAATAGGTGCAATATCAAACACCATAAAAAAACTTTAATCTTATTATAAAATTGATATCTCGATCTATATACAATTAAATGCAATAGAGAACAGATAGATAGACATGTTAGTGTCCATCTTTCCTCTAGTATTAATAAAAGGTAATTACATAATACCATAGTACAGGAACTACTTAGAAATCACCACAAAAACGAAAAGGCAAAAACAAGAAAAAAAATACATAAACAACGAAAAGTGGGGAACAAGACAAACTAAAACAATAAAAGAACAAAACACAGGCCAATCAAATCTTCAAAGATAACACCCTCAACCAAGGCACCCAAATCAAAAGCACACACCAGAGGAGGAGAACATATTTCAGACAACACAACCCCCACCACAATGCAAGATCAGTCCCAATCTCTCCCACATCCCTCTATCGGCCCCAGGAAAACACAAAGTGCACTCTCCACTTATAGTAGGTACTTGTATACATAGAGGTATTACAACAAAACAAAAACAAAAAAAACTCATGTTCTAGGAGGATACTATAATCTTTTCCACAAGTTTCACTATAGAGAAGGATTTCCCAATAAAACAAACTCATTCAGGGTCTTCCAAATGAACCACAAAATTGAATTTCAGACTAAAATAAGAAACCTAAACCTCACCCCACCACAAACTCTAAAAAGTGGAAAATAAACCTACCAAATCCCTAGGTAACATTAAGATCCATCTATAACCACCTAGTGTAGTGACACATATCTTAACTATTCATCATTTACTTCTTGTTCATATTTTTTAACCCAGAAACTCTTCTGTCTTCCTCACCCTTCGCAACCCTATTCTTCCCTTCTCTCACTCTCTTTCTCTGAGGTGTCTCATCAAAAACTTAAAAAATATCGAACAAGATCTTAAGACTCAAAATCAAATGAACCTTAATTTTCATAGAGTAACAACGAACAAAAAACATGAAACCCCAACTTTGGGATCTGTCAAAGCAAAAGGAACAAGAGTGTAATAGAATCCAAAGTGCAAAACGCTAAACCAATTTCCTAGAACTAGTCTCAAACATCCCTCATATATTTTGAACAAACTCTTAAAACCCCTAAAAACCTCTAAAAATAACTCTCAATTATAAAATCTGTTATGTTCAAGACAACGTGACGCCTAGATTGATAGTGACTCTAACAAAGATGAACGCCACCATGAATCAATAAGGAAATCATAGAGATGCATAGCGATGGAAATCGTGGATAAATCGAGTGATGGAATCCAAACAAAAATCTTCGAAAGGTAATTATGGAGAATTCAAGTGATGTAACCAATAAGGTTAGAATATTTAGTATGATATGGAAGAGGGAAACAAGGAAAGGACGTTATTATTTGAAAGGGTATGGGGGGGTGCAAGATTTTGAAGACGAAGAAAGAGGAATAAAAGGGAGGGAAAAGAAATAGGATTTTAGTAGTGGGGAGAATGTTTTTGATGTAATAGTTGATGTTGTTTTGTGGTAACATAATTTCATATGTATTTTATACTTAAATTTTATATAATAAATTATTGGCGTTTATTGTATTTTTAGATTATTTTACTACTTTTATTTAATTTTCAATAGGATAAGATCAAGAGAGTGAGAATAAATGATGAAAAAGTAGTGGGAGACATGCATTTGATAAAGAGTTGATGGCTAAGGATCAAAATAATATTCGTGGAGAACTTCTTCAATGCTTGCAAGTGGAAATTCATTTCAAGACTGCCCATTTTCGCAACACTAAGTGTAGAAACCGTCAAAATAACTAGAGGGAAGTTAGAAAATATTACAGTGTTGACACTGTCACAATAACTCTTTATTTTGTTATGGAACTTCAAGATTCTAATATAATCTTATTGCTTTTAAGAAATATCTAGGCATCAAAATTTGTTGAAAGACAAATGATGATGTTGGACTATTAAGATTGGACAAAAGTTCTGAAAAATGAGAATAGTCTAAAAGATCTTGAGGTGATATCACTACAAAAATTACTCTTATTTGTTACCAACTTTGAATAATTTGTTGCCAACAAAATTCTTTAACAAATTTTTGGCCAAAAAACCTCTCATAATTAAATGTTAAAAATCAATCAAGTTGTTATTTGTGGCCAAAAAGTCCCTCAAGTTTGCAACAAACATTTAAATTTGTGGGTGCCAAATAGCTAAAAATTATACAAGAAATTTGGCATTGATGATATTTGTGAGTAAAATCTGCCACAAAATCTAATCCATTGTGGTATTTGTGAGGGACATACCCACAACAAAATGTGGTATATGTGAGGGGCAAATCCGTCACAAATTTATGGTGATTGAGAGGGCAAAATCCGTAGAAAAATCTAAAATATTTTTTTATCCTTCACAAAATTTTCCCTCACAAAAACTTTATTATATATATATATCACTCTCACATTATCTCATTTGTCATTTCTTCCTTCTTTCTAAATGTTCTTTCTACTTTCTCCATAAAAAATACATAATTTGAAACCCTATAAAACTTTGTATAAACATATATCCAAAACAAGTGTGAGTTTGATCTAAAGATAAAAAAAATATTATAACAAGAATAACCAAATGTAAATACATCTAAAATTCTTTTTTTTTTGTGTTACATCTAAATTACATTTGAAAATACTCTATTTACTCTTTTATTTTTAAAATATTTTTTTTTTGCATATTTAAACATAAGTTTGTTTTTAAAAAAATTATGTTTTGGCCACCCCAACAGCACATTTTTTTATTCTACTGATTGAGTTTGAGGGTCAAATATGCCATAAATGTTTCTCAATGCTGACTTTACCAATTCTTTCCTTTTGTGACGTATTTAGCGGCTACAAATTTATAGCGGATAAAACCCTCACAAGACAATATGCTGATTTAATCTAAAATAGACATTTGTGGCCAGTATAGTGACCACAAAATTTGGTGACCAGCGAATATTTGATGGATTTTTTCCATCACGAATCGCCACACATTTCAATTTTGTGGCTGATATTTATAGTTTGTGAGGGATTTTATCCCCCATAGAACATTATTTTTCTTGTATTCTATAGAGTAATATATCTTAATGAATTTTAGAAATATCGTGTGAATGTGAGAAAAATACAATAAGAGAGTTGAGTTGCGTTGGCTTTTTTTTTTCTTTTCTGAAAATCTTTTTCTAG
>Ga0315914_1011484_pt1 | contig 10596 bp, 9 predicted proteins | sample MpolenodulesMG_FD_203920 | JGI IMG/M metagenome (GOLD analysis project Ga0315914, IMG submission 203920) | Medicago polymorpha root nodule microbial communities from Los Angeles, California, United States - elongated nodules | ecosystem: Host-associated > Plants > Roots > Nodule | place: USA... | reverse complement strand
AGGGCTTGGTTCCTCATTAGCTCGGGTAATAGAAATATTAAATGAAAGCGGCTTGGATTCAGTCATCTCAAACTTACACACGTCACCAACTTGCAAGTTATTTTCCTTGTTGAATAAAGACCAACCAACTTGCAAAAAAGAACATCTATTTGAATAATCAAACCTCACATTCACTTTCCAAGTTCTACCTGCATCAACCCTTATCCTTGCGATCCCGTCAAACTCGTTCAAGTATTCTTTTGAAAACTTGTTTGGTATCCTCTGTTTCAATTCATGGTTTATTAGAGATATTAATTAAAGCCAAAATTAGTAGACATTTTCAAAAGTAAACTTACACAAAAATGGCCATGGGCATAAGTTTGTGTCATTTTAAGTTCAAAACTTGGATTATTATTGGATTTCTCATTAACGACTTCAATTATTGAACATCTCTTAGGCTTGCCTCCTCCTTTGTTAGTACCTGCAAAGTTAATGTATATTCTAATCATTTCCAAGGCACACAGTTAGCTTTAGAGATATGAAAACGAAATAATTTCTATTTATTTATCATTTTTGAACAAGTTCTATTTATTTATCATAATAAAACATATTTTATAATAATCAATAGTAATTGGTAAGAGAAACTAATGAAGTAGAGGAACTTGCCTAAGACTTTTTTATGGGTTGCATTCATATTAATTTTTCTCTTGTCAATGTTTGTCCCTTGAGGTGTAGCAGCACTAGTAGCAATATCATCTGAGTTAATTTTCTTTTTCTTGAGGGGATATTTGGTACTTTCACCATCACTCTCTTCTTCTTGTTTACAATGTTTGTTAGAATTTTGGTCATCATTGCATCTCATACTTGAATAGTCAATTTCTAATCTGTTATCATCTAATATAATGACATGAAAAGATGATCCTCCTTTGTATTGAAAAACTAAAAGATCTCCACATCTAAGTAACCATGCAAATCTTTTCCAATTCAGAAACCAAACATCATCACCACGTTTCGCCCAAAACATTTTGCACTCGGACTCATTTGGAAGTCTAAGGGATATTGGATTCAATACATCTTTCCAATATCTCTCTACAAAATTCCTTGGAATCATCTGCAAGCACATTTTCAAAATCCAATGAGTTTAAACTTGCGTTGAACAAGTAATGAAGGAGGTGATCGAAACTTGTTGCTGATGAACTTTGGATGCAAGAATCCAAACTCAAACCAAATTACTAACATGATAAGTCTAAGATGATTTAAAAATGGTTATGAAAAAAAATTAGGGCCCCCTACGGGCAAGGGCCCTAGGCCGTCGCACTCCCGGCCTATGCCTAGGGCCGGCCCTGGTAATCATAATAAATTTTGAAGGTGTGAAGGTCTTGTTAGTTTATTCATTATACAAACATTGTATTATTTACTTTGATAATAATTACAACATTATATCATCCTTTCAGCTTAAGATAATACTTTATTGAATCTGGTGTGGATTGAAGTATCGAGTTAGGGAGTTTCAACTCAAGGATTTTAAAATAAAAAAAAAGTCAAATAGCATAATGACTAGATTCATACACCTTAATTAGTGGAAGAATCCGGGTTTCGAACCCCAACTTCTTCAAATAATGTCCTTGATAGCTATCACTCAACTCGTAGAAGTTAGCTGTCTAAAGAGTGTTTGTCGAGCTTTTCCTTGTCAATTTAAATGTGTCACTTGATGCAAGTGTAACATTTGAAATTCAAGTTTCATCTTCAAGATATTACTCATGTAGTGCTTTAGGCGTGACATTGAGTTGAAAGTCCCGTTGTAGGGTTTATGTGTAAGCTTTGAAGCATTCATTGGTAGGCAGAGGTTCGACCATTGGCCCTTTGATGAACAACCCCCATATTTTCATATTTATGAGTTTCTTATCTATGATTAACCATTGTTAGCGTGTTTTATTTTTATCAAAGATGAATTAATCAACTAAGAATTAATCTCTTTGGATGTCATCATTCCAAATGACAAGACTGTGAGTAATAAGGTGTGTACATTTATTAACTTTTCTTCCAATATAATGGACAATTACCTTCTAATTATATTTGAATCATATTAAGAACGTCTTTTGGAAGTGAGTGATAATTAAAGTCAAGAAAGTCTATTACGAGAATATAATTATGATTTTTATTATGATTATTGATAGGGCTGGCCTTAGGGTCAAGCCATCTAAGCTAGGGCTTTTCATTTTTGTTATAAATATATACTAATAGGACAAATTAATTAGAAATATTTGCTTAGCTCAACCGGTTAAGACAATGACCTCGTATTTGCATTGACTTAATTAGGTTCAAACCTTGTACCTAATAGCAAAACTTGATTCTTCTCTCAATTGTTGGAATGGTGTTTCCGTGTTCGGAAGCCAGAAGAAGCAAGTTCGTGCAGACTTCTCAGAAAGAAGTTCAGAATGTCATTATGCACAAGAAAATATCAGAATGGCGACACTCCAGTTACGGTGGTTTAGGGAACAGCTGCCGCCACTCTATATTGCAACGGTTTGGACGGCAGGTTAGTTTGGCTGCTGCACTTATTTGCAACTGGCGGCGGTTTTGACTGATGTGGCGGCAGTTCATTTCTACCCTCTATTTTATTTCGCGCCAATGATTTTTGGACCTTCCTTACCATCTGTCAACAACCAAAGGTCGAGTGCTTCTCATTTGTTAAGCAAATTGTACAACACTAAAACTGTTATGAAAGTAAGTTTAGTTCCTTCTTAACCTAATTGTATCAAACACAATGCAGTCGATATTCAAAATGATAAGAAACTCCGGAAGAACTCTCGAAAATGGATGTGCATTGCCACCATTATCCTCTTGATAATAGTAGCTATCATAGTAGTTGGTGTTATCAAACCTTGAAAGAGTAACTAGGGCTCTTGAGTCTGGCCCTTTGTCCCTTGTTCATATATATAAGAGAGGGAAAACATTTGCATGTGTCAGCAGGAAAACTTAGAGCAGGATTTTTAAGAATTTTTCTTGTTTGTATGATGCTTGATTTGTGTGGTGTGAGTTTTCAAAATTACAATCACTTGAAACATTATCATCAAGGACAAAATGAACGATATGAGTAAGCTTAGACCTGATAAAAGAACGAGAATAAGAAAAAAGAGAGTTATGTGACTTTGTAATGATGAGAGATGGCAACAAAGGGAGTTGAGACTTGAGAGGGGAACATAGAAGTTATGGAATATTTTGGAAAAGGCTGGGTGCTTAAGGGAGGAATTTATCCTTTTTCCTGCACTTTTATCTTTGTTTTCTGTTTTAGTTTAATGCGGATATTCGTCAAGTTGTAAGGAGCAGAGCTCCATTATTCTATATTTTTGGATCAGTATATATAGCTTCCTATCATATATGAACAGATTTAATGCAGATATCCCTCTAGTTCAGAATTCAGATAACAAACAAGTGCTGTAAAACAGTATGTATGCAATACAACAGAAATGTTTTAAAACTTCCATTTGGAAAATTAAGGCAGAGGTGTAGTCATTGTGACACTTATAACAGAACTGAGTAAATGAAAAAACTATGGTATCTTATTTCCTAGATATACATGTGTTGTATCACATAGGACTTGACCTATGGTATCTTATTCCTAGTTTAAAGAAATCTTCAAACGCTGATCGTCGAACTGTGCCATTGTAGCCTCCAAAAGAACTAGACCTCTGGCTGCAGACCCACCCTATTTGGACTTTACCATGTACCATCATCAAAATCACTAAAGTCTGATGGTAAAGTGAAATTTGAGTAACTTTTATAACTTCTGCTCTGTACTCGCACATCCAAATCCAACTCTAAGTATACAACAGTCACACTGATATCATCGTGATAGACCGGCCTAGCTACTTCAGAAGAAACATTACGCCTCCCGCCTATGCCACTTCCTGTAGGAGTTTGTAATATGTCTCGATAGTTTTTTCCCTTTTTCTCAGCTGCAGACTGTAGAGCGTGTGCAGCAAGTCTTGCTGCGATTCCCTGCAACTTACACACATCATAATTACAAATAAACAAAAAAACCAATATTTGTCTAGCTACCAAGATAATGATAAGTAAATAACAAAACAATCCATATATGTATATATACCTCTCGTGGATTGTCGTTTACGATGTTAGCAGCTTGCTCATTTGTGAGTAATTTCCAGAATCCACCAGATCCAAATATAATGAATTTATCAGTGTCTTTTAAGACTCTTGTATAAATTTCTGGATCAGCTGAAAGCAAAGGTTCTATGAAAAGTGAAGTCACATGTTCCCCTGGTGGGGCTCGGACAGATCTCGTTGTAGTGAACTCTGCCTTCTTCATGTACGCATTTCCTATGCATCTGCTTGTCTGTTATGTCATCAAGCATATCTTAGCTTAGAAGTGAATCACATACATGAAAATATAATCATATTGTAGAAATAAAAATCTCGATGTAAGTAAAGCTCAGCGATGTGCATATGTTGTTGGAAGGCCACTTATAGTAGAAGGTAAATTGAAATCAAGAAAATCAATACATACTTCGCTTAAGCCTTTAACACGCCATGCTCCAAAGTCATAGGAGCAAATGCTATCATAATCATATGGATACAGTGTAGCTAGCTCTTCTCGAATATCCGAATTTTCACAGCTGTGATCTCTGACCATTTGCTTAACACGCAACCTTTTAAATGGATCATCACCCTTATGAGAAACAAGAACAGCACGCGAGTCTCCAACATTAGCGAGATAGAGCTTCCCTCTCCATATTATACAAATCAAACAGCCTGAACTAACCACACTCATATGTTTCTTTCCCCAAGGATCATAATGCTCTTTTGCAAACTCAGTAAAGCTTGCCTCTATTTCAGAAACAACTTGTCTCAGAATATCTTCAGCCACTTCGGTAGTGTCAATATCAATATTGTCCTTAATATGCCCTGAAATCAATTATATAAGATCACTTAATTCCATACTAATAAGTTCATAAACAAATAAAATAAATAAACTGTACCAATCAAAAAATTAACTAAAGTCGCGATGTTTTCAAATTCCTACATCCGGAAAGTTTCTTTTTGCTTGTCTTTTGAGATTTTTCTTTGTTCCTTCTTGATATTTTATAGTAAGGAAAAAATTTCACATCTCCTCAATTCTATATAATCACATAATTTCTTTAAATTTCAGTTCATCTTTTAATTCCATATCCACATTCATTAGTTCATAAATAAATAAAAAAGAGCATAACTGAAACATTCAAACAATTAAATAAAAATAAGAAGACAAATTTAAACATGTATGCATGAAAAGAAGAACAAAATGAAGAATGTAGATTATGAAAGCAGAAACAACATATAATATCAATTAACATAATACTCACCCAATAGAGTGGGGAAGAGGTGTTCATCGATATATGCAGAAGCATCGTCGCCTTTACAGCCATCATAAATGCCAACAAAGGTTGCATATCTGCAAACTTCAACCTGGGACTTGTCTTCCATTTTGACATTAGATTGAACTGCAGCCATGGAAAATTCGCCACAAAAGTGACCTGCCAGTTCCGTCGACCATGCCAGAGGATCTTGATTAAAATCATCAATATTAACATTCATGTTTCACTTCTTGAAGGAAAGAAAATGTGAAGAGAGAGTAAAGAATGAAGGAGAAAGCAAGAGGGTGAATGAATGAATGAGTATACTGTGTTCTTGTGTTGTTTAGAAAAAGAAGGGTTTAAGGGTTGTAGCACTGACTCAAACTAGAAGAAGAAAATGTGATCAGTTAAGAGAGAAAATAAAAATATGAACGTGGAAGAATGAATGAATTCTGTTTATATAAGAATGGAAATTAACTAACTTAACTAACTGATATATAACTGATTCTAAGTCTAACTAACACAGTAAGAAACATAGCTGAAAAGTTCTCTTAAAATTTTAAATTATATAGGATAACGTTAATAATAAATAAGTATCGTACCCTCATGGGAGGACTTTGTGGGGTTTATTCACAATATAAAATTTTCTTAAATTGGGGGAACTCGAAAATTGCATTGGTAGAGGATTTTGGAGGGAATGGATAAATTCTCCAAATTCAATTATAATACTTTCGGTATTAAAAATATATTAATCACAAACGTTCATTTATCATTATCTACAAAAACACTCTTTTAAAAAAGATGAAAGATTTATTCCTCTACTTTTCTCTCTAATAAGCCCTCCATCCCCTGCCTCCAAACCCTAAAAAAGAGCCTAAAACATAATAATCAGTCGAAAAAGGTGAACTAAACTAGACAAACCATTTTGGCCTGTAACATTTATTGTCCCCAATTATTTTTAAAGCTTAATGCTGCAACAAGAGTTATGAAGCTCGAATACATAGGAGAGATGCCATATGATCACATGCACAATATTATTATTTTTTTTTTAAAAAGAAATTCATTGCTTTTCATTAGCTATCAAATGACGGTACATCATCATAAACATGGGAGCTAGCATGACATGGGGCTACCGTAACTAATTTATGAGCGACCCCATTGGCTTTCCTCCTATTGAACTCGACATGAGAGTTCTGAAAATTACAATCAAACAATTGCCTACAAGCCTGCATAATACAACCTAGTTCACTACTATCAACTAGGTTTGAATTAAAACGTTCAACAACAGACTTGGAATCCAAAACAAAATTAACATGGTCATAGTGAAGATCAACCACCCATTGTAGCGTCATGTGGAGTCCAACATCCTCACCGACATCAACATCACAAAGAGGAGAAAAACCAATCCGTCTTGGCCATAACAAACTCACCCTGATCATCACGGATACATATGTCAATACCTACCATATTTAGAGAGTCAGAAAAAGATGCATCAATATTACATTTGTACCTACCATATGTCGGCTTTGTCAACTCAATGACATGACCATGAATAACACTGTTCAGTTGAGCATGATTGTCAGTAGCTTTATGCGATCTGACTTCTTGGGCGGTTGTCCAATCATCTAAGAGGTGTCGAGCCCGTTCAACAACCTGCATACAAGTTTCATTTTGTTGTTGCCACAATTTTAAATTTCTACGCTTCCACAAGCTCCAGATGATTGTCACAGATAACTCTTTTTGCGTAGAAGGCAGCTGGTCAAGAAGAGAAAATATCAAAGCATCTATGTTATAATTTTGACGGAGAGTTCTATCAATAATTTCCCATAAGTTAACCTCCCGCCATGCTTGCATCGCACCAGGGCATTCTACTAAGACATGAATGCTATCTTCATAATTAGTTCCACACATAACACAAACATTAGGACAATGAATACCACGGCTAAGCAGGCACACATGCACAATATTTTTGAAATTAAGGATACAGTATGACCTACATACGTTAATAAATTATTTAAAAGAAAGAGACATTGACATTTTTAGAAAGAGAAAAGGTCAGCTCAAAAGAGGTGAAAGAGTTTGTTTTCTTTATATATAATATGTTTTCTTTATTTATAGTATAGCTATATGAGAAATGTTATTAACACTCACTTTTTAACACTCTCTACCACTCACTTATTTATTGGATGAAATTAATGTATGTCCCACTAATTTGTGGGGGTTTAATTTTCAAAGTGTAGGTCTACAATGATTTAAATCAATAAAAGAGTGAGTATTAAAGAAAGTGTTCAAAATAGAGTGTTGTTAGCGTTAATCTAGCTATATATAAAGAAAACAACTCATTTCAGCTCCTTTGGGCTGACTTTTTCTCTTTTAAAAAATGCTCTTAATTTTCAATACAAATAACACACATGTAACCAAATAGAGAATACATTTAAATATTAAAATAAAGTGTAACAAGCACAAATGTCCAGTTTTTACTTTTATTATTTTAAAAGTGTAACTAACTAGATGAGCGTATCTATATTTACTATCATTATCCAATTATACCCTTCAACAACAACTTTTTTCTTTTATTATTTTAAAAGATTGTTGGTTTCATTGAAATAGATAATCATGATTAGATTGATATGTTATAATTTGAAAGAAAAAAACATTTATATTTTTACTTTTAATCAAAATTAAAATTTCATAAAAAACAGCATTCATAATTTTCAAACGTTAGCGAAATAAAAATAGTAGAAAGACGAACACGTGAGTGCCCGTCTTTTTACTAATATAATATAATATAATATATTGTATATACATCAATTTTAGTGTATACAATGATCAAATATTAAGTAATGTTAAATGAACTTCTTTTTATATTGTTTGATATCATTATTGTAGTGAAGGAAAAAATATATCATTCGTTGCAGTGGAGTTTTTTTTATTTTATTATGAGAGGTTCTTTGCAGTGGAGTTGTTTCTATATTAACGAGATTCGACTATTTTTTAATTAATAATTTAAATAATTATATAAAAAATAAGATAAAATAATTTAAATGAATGATAAAATAGGAAGAAAAAACTAGTGCAAATTATATATCTCTTTTATATGTACTATTATCAAGACGAACATTGATGTTTCCATTATCTATTGCACTGTGTCTTTCCGTTTTTCTTTTGCGCTCAACAATATGTTTATTTTATCGAATTTCAATATAATTTCTTCAAATAAACTGAAAACAAATAAAGATTGAAGTTGCTTCCTAACCTTCACCACCTTAACAGATCACGCAGCACCATCATCGGGTCCGATCTTCATCCTAAATATGGTGGCGAAGTTGCTGAGAACTTCTAAGGTCCACCTCTGGCATGAACATAACTTTGTGTCACATCGAGGATGAGTCTGTGTATTGCACTGAGGTCGGAAACGACGACGGTTGTTCACGTCGGCAGGAGAAAAACAACACAGTAATGACATGGCGAGAGAGTTTGACATGTGATGGAGACGTGTGTGAAATCTATTTTTATTTTCGGTGGTTTGAAAAAACAAAAATTCGAAATCGTTGTCGAAGAAGATTTCGTGTGCGGTGGTGACAGACGGCGGCTTGGATTTTTTCCGAAAGAACTTAAGAGAGAACGATTCTTTTTTACGGGGAAACAACAAAGGCAAATGCTAACTTGTACCTTCGATGTACCTTCAATGGTACATATTAAAGAACTCATTATAATTGACAAAAAAAAGAAATTGTTATCGAAATATATGTATCAAAAGTCGTGCATTCAATTTCGTCAACTTCTTAGAAGTTGAAATATTATATTTTCCAATACAAAATTTCTATTTTTAAGTTCTTTAACATGTGCCTTTAAAACACAAGTTAGCATGACTTTTTTTTAAAAAATAATAACAAGGTTTATTATTTATTTTATTTTTATGTCGTGGTGTAAAGACTTTATTGGTTATGTCCAAAATTGATGTGTTGGACTTGTAACGAAGGAAGAGTTTGTTTCTCTAACTTTTAAGTTGTAACAAATCATACTTATATTTTTCAATGACTCCAACAATATAACATCTATACTATATATAAAGAAAACTACTCCTTTCAGTACTTTTAGGTTGAATTTTTCTTTCAAAAAATACCCTCAATTTTCATTAAAAATAACACATGTAACAAATATATAAGAATAAATATAAATATTAAAATAAAAGTGTTTCAAACATAAATGTCCAATTTTTTCCTTTATCATTTAAAAAATGTAACAAACTAGATAAGTGTATTTATTCTTCCTTTTTCATTATCCAAATTATACCCTTAAACAACAACTTTTTCTATAATAAAGATTGATGTTGATGTCATTAAAAAAATAAGAATTTATATTATATATCTTTTTTGTTATATTGTTGGTTTTATTGAAATAGATAATCATAGTTAGTTTGATTTGTTATAATTTGAAAGGAAAAAAAATTTATATTTTTACTTTTAATCAAAATTAAAATTTCATAAAAAAACACCGTTCATAATTTTAAAAAACGCAATAAAAAGAGTTGTTCGTCTTTTCGTTGCTCCTTATAAAAGTTTTGTATACTGTGACTTCTAGGGCACAGTCTTGGGTGCTACAAGATCATACTTTGAGAGACAGTGGGTTATGTGGTATATACTTGGATTTTGGTAATGCTTTGGATGGTCTTCGTGGTGCGATTCCAGATTTTGATGTTAGCAGTTTTACTAGCAAAGACACCGTCCCTCCTAAAGCACAACATGTTTTAGCGAGTGCTCCTTTTAGTAAAAGTGTTCAGGATATGGAAGTTAAGTTTGACATGATCACGAGACAAAAGACAATTTTTGAATTTTTGCAAGAAACACAAGCTCATGATTTTCTTCTAGCTATCCCGATTGATGGGTTAGGTCAGCATATGTCACCAGTGGAGTATCGTACTATCCTTAGATATCGTCTAATGATTCCACTGTTTCCTATTGATGAGGTGTGCCCTATTTGTCGTAAGGCGTGTCTGGATACTTTTGGGGAGCATGCTGTTCATTGTAAGGAGCTTCTCGGCTTTAAGTACATACAAGACTTTGTTAGGGATGTACTTTTTGATATTTTCAGACGGGCGGAAATATCAGTGAGGAAAGAGGCGCCTGTGAACTTCCTGACTGACTGATAAGTGCTCAAAAGTAGCATATTTTATGTGTTAATCTAGGCATTTTAGTGACTTGTACTGCAAGTTATCTAAGGAAAAGCTACCATTTGAGTGTATTTATACCATTTATGATTA
>Ga0315914_1011483_pt1 | contig 10600 bp, 7 predicted proteins | sample MpolenodulesMG_FD_203920 | JGI IMG/M metagenome (GOLD analysis project Ga0315914, IMG submission 203920) | Medicago polymorpha root nodule microbial communities from Los Angeles, California, United States - elongated nodules | ecosystem: Host-associated > Plants > Roots > Nodule | place: USA... | reverse complement strand
GTTTGAAATTTTTGTTCACTATTGTCTATGTCAAGACATTATGTGTTTTTGAACTTACTTATGTAATGACATGTTTGTGGAACAAAGGTTTATTCATTTTGTGTTTTTGAACTTTCATTTCATTCTTTAAAAAAAATTGTGTTATTGTTTTTGCCACAAATGTTTTGTTTGTAAATGGATGATAAATGAATTGTGTAAGATATGTTTATTCACTGATAAATTGATGGTATAGAGCTTTGTTCCTTGCGTTTGGCTCTTTGTAATTCTTCTTCATACAATTTTTTTTCTTAATTGTATGTGATTGAATGATTTTGTTTGTCTGAATGAATCTAAATGTTTATTTTTTTTCAACCTCTTTGATTTAATGTTTGTGTCACATTTCATTTGATCTATTTTGTGACCGTCCAGAAAAAATATTTCTATTGTTTGGCGATATTGATTGACCAATTGACGAACATCGCAATTAAACGTAACCCCGTGCAAGGGCACGGGTAAAACACTAGTTTAATACATAGTAGCAACTACATCCATCTAATCATATACACCTGTCATATACTCAACACTTCGTAATACATGACACACAAACCATTGCATTGCTACAACTCAAGAGCTGCTAATTAAAAATCTTTTTTGACGGGGAGCTTACCTATTCTAAAATAAAAGTCTCAAACACCAACCAAATTACATACAAAATCACCTCATCAATCTCCTAAAAGTGTGTTTGGATGAGGGAATGTTTTGCGAGAATGTAATGTTTTGAGGGAATTCAAATACTTTGAAGTGAATTCTATTGTTTGAATAATAATTTGAAGAATTTTCAAAATGATTGAAATTTATGAAGTATTTTGTTCAAGTTAAATTTAAAGAATTTCAAATGACACCTAAAAGTTAAGAATTTCAAAATTCTTCATTGTTATAATTTTTCAAATTTTGCATTTTGGTCCTTAAGTTTTCCAAAATTTTCAATTTGACCCCAATAAATTTTCAAAAAATTGCAAAATGACCCCTCAATTTTTTTGAAATTTACAAATTGACCCCTAATTTCAATTTTCAAATTTGGCCCAAAAAATTAAAATTTATAAAAGTTGCCCGAAAGTTATGACAATATTTTTTTTATTTCTCCATCCAAACAATAATATTTAGGAATAAAAGCAATTTAATTGAATCATTTGAATTACCTAGAATTCTAAATTCTTTAAAATTTCTCAATTACCTCATCCAGACACACTCTAAAGCTACCAGGCATTTGCATATCACAAAATAGTAGCATGCTAAAACTTATCATAAGCATCAAATTAATAGATGACAAAATCATAACACGGATTTAACTATGGAGCAAAATCATAACACGGTTTCAATTAATTTTTTACTATGCACACATCACACAATTTTGACTATTTATGATGATAAAAAATTATAAAAATTTAATATTTTAAAAATATCATTGAAACAAATCGAACAATATCTTACACATTAACATTTATATTTATATATTAATTAATTAAAAAATATGATTAAAGTAAATAATCTACATTGTAAAATAATTGTTATACAGTGACAAAATATAGTAACCAAACTCATCATATACAGTAACAGTTTTAAAAAAAAAAACTATCAAATTAAACGTAAGTGCCATTGCATTGCATGACCTTTTTCTCTCAAAGAAATAGTGGATCCGAGATCCGACCCATATCTCCGGTTTAAAATCGTTAAACCCATAACAAACACCCTCCGTTTAAATTCCCGTTCCATTCCCGCTTGTTTTCAACTCTTCTTCTTCTTTACTCTCTCTGAAAGCTATCCGAAATGAAAATGAAGATTAACAAAGCCTCCGATCTCTCCTCCATCTCCGTCTTCCCTCCTCCTCACGTTTATTCCAGGTTACTTCACTTTTTCCGATTCAGAAACACCGTGTGTTATTTATTTCTTTCATATATAACAAATTCTAGATTCCAATTTTCAACTCGTTCATATATGCAAATGCAACCGTTCGAGTTTAGTGTATTCTGTATAACGCTATGTTCGATTCGAATCATGTGAAATTAATGGATCTAGAAATTAAGTTAAATACTGCGATGAACTGTGATAGGCTGTTTTTTATTCTTCGGAGTTTTAGATTTCTATAATTCAATGAATATTACTGATTTTTTTTGTTGGAATTTGTTGTGGAGAATGTGATAGGAAGATGAACAATGCACCGAATGGATTTCAAGCCTCGCAACATCGATCGCAACCGTCGCATCGAGATATAGAGTGAGATACAGCGTATTTGATTTTATTTTTTTCGAGATTTGAATTTTCAAGTTTGAAAATATATGCAACTGTTTAAAATGATTTTCGCTGATTTATTAACTTCGTGTTTCTGAATTTCACGAATTCTGTATAACGCTGTGTTCGAATCATGTGAAATTATTAGATCTAGAAACGAATTATGTGTATCAGTTCAAATTCATGCTTCTTTTTTGAGTATGCGGTTTTAGGTTTCTGTAACTGAATGAATATTAATGAATTTTTTTGTTGTTTGTTGTGGAAAATGTGATAGGAGGCAGAACAATGTATCGAATGGATTGCATGCGATGTCGCAACATCGATCACAACCGTCTCAGCAGTCGTTTTCTCAGGGACTTTCATCTCAGCAAGGAATTTTGTCTCATTTCTCTCAGAGTTCTCTTGATGAAGCTATCACAACAAATGATCAGGTTAAAACTAAAACGATCTAGATGCTGGAATTTCCGTTTCTCGTATAGAAGAATGCTATTTTCGAATCGTGCAAGTTTAGTATAGTAACTTAGAATTAGCTCCTGAATTTGAATTTTTGCACAATGTGATTTGTTTAACTTTACTGATATCTATAAATTTTGAAGGATTTTTTCCTAGATCAAGAATACTTAACTGATTTTAAATGAAATGTTTCTATACATGAGCTAGAAGTTAATAGTAATCAGAATTATGGTTTAGTAGGTTTGACATTTGCGTTGCAATTATTTTGTAAATTATTTGTGGCTTTGGATTTGGGAAAACCAACTGTTAGGAAAAGATGAAATAAATCACCATTGCCATCTAGTGTTATTATCACACTTTGTATAATTGTATTGCTTAAGTTACTCTAAGAAGTTCAATATATTTTAAGGAGAATTGCACTGTCATCTCTTGAAGTTAGCAGTAATTGTATTGAAGTATGAAGCACTGACACACAGGCTGGATCCGACACTCACACGGCATTGCTTGTAGTAATTTAAAAACATAGAATTGAAAGTGTGTCAGGATCGTGTTGGTGTGAGATGCCGATACATGCCTAACTCTGGACATGCTTTTGATATGAAGTCTCGGTAGTAATTAGAATTTGACTCCCTCATTATTTGGAAGATTACATTTACATTGCTTGCTTTGTTATTTCTTAGAGGACTTTGTGTATGGTCGGTCATAAATGAAGCAGTAACATGCTCAGTTTCTTTGGGAAATAAAAGTGTTAATGTGTAAGAAGGGTACAAAAGTAGAGGTGGTGGGTGCTATATTTCAATCATGGAGTGTGTTAATGTGATTATCCTTTTTCGTAACTCTTGGGTCAGGATACTGAAGACTCGCTAATTTCTCTTTTGAAACCATAGTTGCCTATTTTACAAATATGCTGAACATTTGGCTTTAAATGCTTACCTCTTACACAAGTATTCAGTGTTCACCTGTTTTCCATTTGATTTGAGTGAATTTAAGCTTCTAAACTGTTTACTTTCAATTGTCTATTGGAAATGGGTGAGAATTCCATGGTGCATTACCTTATGTGGGATTTAATCTAAAAATTTCAAAAGGAAAAACATTCTATACCCTGCCAGGTCTCTAGATTTTTGTAAGGCAAAATAGATTTATAACCTATTTTAATTCAAATTAACATATTTTGTTCGAGCTATTCATTGCCTTTTTGTTAATAGCTAAGCAGAGTGTATGAAATTCATGTTTCCATTACTCTGTTTGCTTATGTTCTTTTAATCCTTACAGAGAGCTGCTTCTCAAGAACATGAGAACTCTTCAAGAAGGTTTTCTAGTTTGCCCCGTCTTACTTATTCAAAGGATGAGAGTCAACCACACAACTCAAGATCTTCATCCAATCTCCTGGTCAAATGGAATCCTGCAGATAATAAAAGTGAGTATTTCATGAAAGTGCTGGTTTTGTTTCTATAGCTTGTAATTTTAGCATCCACATTAGACATATCCAAAGGATAAACTGGCTTTCTTGAACCTATGCCAATGTATGAAGCCAATCAGTTACGTTTTTTCATTTTTGCTCGTTAATTACTGAAGATTATAAATCTTCTGTTTGCTCCACAGATCAGTTAAGTGAAGGACTCGAAAACAGAATTGGCATAATGGAAACCTCATTGAGCAGGTTTGGAATGATCATGGATTCTGTTCAAAGTGACATAATGCAAGTAAACAAAGGAACAAAGGAAGTTCATTTGGAGAGTAAGTGACCAACATTCTTAGATTGACAATATTCTGAAAATAATTTATGCAAGTTGTATGTATAACAATCAACATAAGTACTTATATTTGGTGGTAACAGGCTCTCTGGAAAAAATCTAGTTCTTACATTAATTCTTCATTGACAATTTGAACTCATGTCATCAATTTTCTCAGTACATTCTACCAATTTTTTTTATGACTGTCACCTCCTCTTTGATTCTCTACCTATGATGGATTGTCCAAAATATTTTTTAGTCTTTGAAACATAATTCTACCAATAGTTGGCTCATTTTCAGTACTTAAATTTCTAACATTTAGCTCGACTTACTGTTCATCAAGTGACTGATGCAAAAGCTATCTGATGGCCACATTGCATCCATTTTTAAATTTATAATCATCTGAACGTATTTTGTGGCTTGGTCCTTAATAAATTACCTTTTTAAGCCAGTAAGAGTTTTAACTCCATGCTTTGCATTTCAGTGGAGTGCATAAGACAGAAGTTGATTGCTCAGGATAACTCACTTCAGTTGATGGTAACTAGCTGATTTCTATCTTAACTTGCATGATTTCTCTAACATCAATGAATAGTGAAGTTCAATAGACTGAGAGACAATGGTTTTAAATCAGATGAAAGGACAAGAAGAAATTAAAGCAAGCATCAATGGGAGTTTGAAATCTTTATCTGAACAAATGAGCCATGTTACAGACATAGAGAAGTTACAGGAAGTATATATGTTGGTTTCTTCCATGCCTCAGCTAATTGAAGGCTCTCTGCGAAATTTGCAAAATGATCTCCAGAACACCACCAAGGAAATGAAGGCACGTAATATATGGCAATGAATAGTTGTTAAAAATATGGTCACAGCACACATAATAAACATCATTTTTTAAGATTACAGATAATCAGTGTAAAGATTGCGTAAAACCCCTCTTAATTTTTTTTGCTACATAGTACAATGCCTTTGACTTTCCCTTTAGATTTCTTTCTTTTCCTTCTCGTTTATATCTTAGTTTCCTAGATGTCTGTCAACAAACTGATGCTTTTTGGACGAATATTTGCAGGAAATCTCTTGCAGTTTAAAACATACTAACCAAAAGGATCTGGCACAGCTTATTCTATCTCCAAAGGTGCTTTATCTCTAATAATAAACCATTAATATGCTTCCCTGATCTTATTTTTGTGGTGAAAGAATACTACTTCGTTCCACACACACAGAGACACAGCACACACCCTATCTTGCTCTGGAATAATTCCTGTGGTGAAAAGCATTGTTCTTTCCTGATATATTGTCGGCTTGCAGTGTGTTAGCAAACAAGTTATTACACCAAAAATGCGTCAGACTCCAGCTGCGTAAGTGTATCTTCTAACTTTTCCTAACAATAACAATGTCTTTTATCAACTAGAACAGTTACATCCATTTGTCTGATCAATTTAGTATGTTATGAAAATCCTTTTTATTTACAGCTGGTTTATGGCCCATGGTCACATGTATTTTTCTCTTGAATTCAGCGAAGCGAAGAAGATCACTCCAGTTATTGTAGCTTCAGAAGCAGACACGGGAGGCTGGAGGCCAGTAAAAAGAGAAAGAGTCACTTTTTCAGATAGAATATCAGAGAAGGTTCAAAAGCGAATTCAACCAAAAGTGGAGAAGGTATTTTCAAAATTTTGATCTCTTCCCATTCATGATTTATGTGCCTTCTAAATCAATCCAATTGTGTTGATTTTTCCTTCTTATAACTTGTTGTGCACTTGCCAGTGACATTTGTCATTTAATTTCACGCAAAAGGCTTGTGCGGTTGTGCTTATTGCATATCAATTTGACAAATTGTATACATGCTTTATCTATTGCCAATGCCAAATACTGTTTGAAACTTTGAATGACAGAGTATAAGGGGAGGAAGAGACTATGCAATTGTCATTGAATCTGATGAGGAGTCTGATTGCTTTGAAGTAAAATCAGGTAATTGGCAAAACTATAACAAGACTTTGAGTTTCTTATTGATTATGCATATATATGTAGCTTTTTGATGGAGTCTTATTGCTTATGTTGTCGCCTTAGCTCATATTTTTCAAAATACAGTGCAAATGAATTTCGTAAGGTACTATAGTCCATATTGTTGACTGTTTTTGATATGTAGTTACTTTACTATCCTGTTAGCCACTACCTCCTATATGAAGAAACACAAAAAAAAAAGAGATTGGCGATTTTCAAATTCATTAAATAGCAACGCTTTTTCAAAATAGTTTGAAACTGGATTGTTGGTGTAGTGACTAGTGAGCAATGGCAGTATAAGGGATGAACTCAACTTCTAGATACAGTTTTGGGTTATGAAAAAATTTGTTATTTACTGTTATGACACCAGCAGCAGGAAAGTGGGAAGGGAAGAAAAAAGAAAAAATTACAAATGAGGCAAGTAACATCAACCAAATGGAGGGAGCTAAGTTGTTTACAACCGATGGACATGCAGCGGTTAGGAGAAGTGCAAGGAAGAGACTCCCTAACCAATTGATGGATGATTTTGTGTGCAAAGGGTATAGGAAAAGGAATAGGAGAAAAAAGAGCATTTTTGACTTTGATCTGTAAAAGTCATTTCTCTGCATCTTATTCTCTCTGAGCTTTTTTATACTTAATTTCCAACAACTTAGTTTCATAGGATACAAAGAACTGCATTCTGCAGATTTCTGTAATTATCACCAAAGTTGAAAACAGAGATTCTACTTAGGTGCGTGCACTGTGTCTGTTACATATAGACATAGTTAACATTTTCTTCTGTTTAAAGGAGGTTATGGCAACAAGCAAACAATCCAATACATGTATGGTTATGCTTAAAAGTAATCTTGTTTATGTAGACTGTACAGAGTTATCACACATTATATGATTTATCACATCACAATACATATATTCATTAATCTACTCTAATCAAATATGTGTGTTTCCATGGAGAAGACTTGTTTGGAAATTTGACCAAGGAAGAAGAGGAAGAAACCGAGAGAATTTTGAGGAATGCTAGGAGGCGCAAGAGGAAGCAACGTAATTCTATAATAAGCATTCTTTGAAGGTAACAACACTTCAAACTCCCACTTCCTTGCATCATACTCTTTTTCTCGGCTTAAAATATTTGGTGGATTCCTCTTGTTTGATCATTGATGCATCTTCTGCCATTGATCAGCTTCCTCGTCTCGTCGGAGTCTGAAATGCATGCAAACCACCAAACCCAGCTGCCTGCAACTTCTTTCCTTCTTCCCATCAAAAGCTTGCAGTTTTTATTTTTACTTAAAAGCTTTAAGTTGTATCCCTAAGTTTATCAGTTATTATTTGATAATATCAGTCCCACACTCCTCCAACCCCAAATCCAAACACAGCTCAAAGCTAACAGGACAAAAATATTCAAAGTATATTTTATTTTTTTCATAAATTTTAGATTGAAATTCGAAAGATAGTGGTGTATCTTATAAAAAAACGATGGTGATGTATCATGCACCACGTATAATGTTGTTGCACATGAGCTTTGATCATTTTTGGTATAATTTGTGTGATGAGCTCGCAACTTAAAATTCTTTATCCTTTTTATATTGTGTATTCAATAAGAATTGAACCGCAGTTCTCTACAAACTCATCGTTATTAACCAACTAAGCTATCGGTCATCATTATAAGCTATTTGTTAGCATATCACTCATCCACTATTTATAGTGAAGGTAGCCTGATTGGTTTTTGACATGCCAAATTGTGACCCCTTATTGTATTTAGTTGTGAGTTTTTTTCTTTTAGGTATAGTTGGGAGTTAAATATGCTAAAACAGCGATAGCATATGACACAAAATATGGCCAAATATGTATGGTTTATCCTCGTTAACCAAATAAAAAATTTCCTCCAAACTTCAGGGATATATTCAATCAGATTCCACTTTAAACTATTTTAATTACCCCAAAAAATACATAAAAAGGTTCAATATATTATTGAAAGCTTACATTCCGATAAAATGCGCAATACCTAACCCGACATAAAATACAATTCAAACTATTGAGTCAAACCAAATTTTTTTTACAGCGCTTAAAAATGAACACCACCACCACATAATCGGGGAACTTAATAAAATATATTTAAGGATTGAGATTTTGTTTGCGAGTTTGGAGGGAAAGGGAGAGGAGAGATTTAAAAAATAGGAAGAAGCAAGTGAAAGAAATAGATAACCTGGTGAAGACTTTAAAAATTCATTTTTCTTCAATACAAAATCAAACTTATTTAAGGAACTCAAAAATTGTAATGGAGGATTGTTTGAAGGGTTTACATAAAGTTTTTAACTTTAATCTATGCAGTAATAATCTTCTTAAAATTAAAAATATATCTTTCGCAAACATTAATTTATTATTTTCTAAAAATCTACTCTTTCAAAAAAAAAACTACTCTTGATAAAACCCGAGACTGAAGATTATTAATATTGATGGTAAGGTTGTTGGAATATTCTCCACCACAATTATTTTTTCTTTTGTATGTTTCACTCAATATGTTACCACCCTTTTGCTGTGTCATGAAAAAGTTAAAATGATTAATTTATGAAACATTTGACGTGTTCATAGTAATTTGAGTTGGACCCATTGTAGATTTGTCTGGTTGGAGAGTTTCGAAGAGAAGAAAAATATTTAACTTTTATGTTTGGGTTCAATTTTTAGTAAAGAAGGTAAGGAAAAGAAAGGGAAGCTAAATCAATCATAACACCACATTTTACAATAAATTTCAAATTAAGATATATTAAAGTAACTCGAAATTGATCGCTGGTCAATAGTGAACAAACCTGATGCTCTGATGTAATCTTAAGAATTAATCAACACCAAACCAACGTGCCTAAAATAAATTTCAGTTAATTGCAAATCTTATGTCAAGACAGGTCACACAAACAATATCAGTTAGAAAATTAAATCAAGCATAAACTAGAAGATTTTAGAAGCATTCTAGAAGACACGTCTTCACCATTAAGAAATGATATTATTGGACCACTTGTTGAAGATAAGGAGGCACCGTTTGTTTTATCTTAACTAGTAAGAAACTTAACCATCAAGCATGTATCTTGCTTATCATGCAAAACTATCTTCATTAAAATATCTGAACTGCCTCTTCGTTATTTTAGTGATTAAGTTTACATTATGCAAGGAAAGCTAGCCTATATAAAGGGTGTCTTGTAGTATGTTGTAAATCAAAGTGTGTTGAATAACAAGAGAGTTCTCACCGTGTAAAAACAAAAAATTATTGTGAGCATATTCTAAGAGAGTTATGATGAACAGCTACAACATCGTTCGGCTCGATCTAAATTAAATTCGAAATTAGATTTCAGTTATTGAGAATCTTTGATGATAACACATCTTATAGCTCACAATATTGAGAGTTTTATTGAGCCTGGTTTAGAACAAGGAGCTCATGAAAATGTTCGTAGAAGGGCAATATCGCAAATTCATCAAAGAAATAAAGGAGGGACATATTGAAGTTGTTACATAAAGGAGTAGAGAAAACTCCGAAATAGAAACTGCGATCTCTGTGTAGAGATTACGAAAGGTATGAAATGTCAAGTTCATGGAACAATATTTTTCTCCTGTTATAAATTTTGAGCGTGTATGGAGAAAATATTCTGGATAACAAGGTGGTGGCGAAACGTTTATGTGATATTACGATGGAAGTTGATCATGTGGTGACTACGATAATGGAGTCCCACGATACCAATACCTTGTCAGTAGCAGAGTTGCAGGGAAGTATCAAAACTCACGTCAACAAAATATTTGAGAAGACAAAAAAAGTAAAGGAGAAAGCCTTGAAAAGTGAAGTGAACTTCACCAACATTAATGAATCCAATCAAATGGAAGAAGGTAGAAGTTGTGATAATTTAAACTATGGGGAAAGAGGAAACTTCAGAGATAGAGGTCAAGAACCTTTAGAGGAAGAGGACATGTAAACTTCAATCAAAAGAGACAACAATTTCAACAATTTCAATCCAAGAGGTGAAACAATTTTGCTTCCATCAACCGTGGCAGAGAAAGAGGTTATTACAACCAAGAGAGGACAAATTATAGTTGTTTTCACGGTGAAAACAACTACAATTTGTCCTCTCTTGGTTGTAATAACCTCTTTCTCTGCCACAGTTGATAGAACA
>Ga0315914_1011482_pt1 | contig 10600 bp, 6 predicted proteins | sample MpolenodulesMG_FD_203920 | JGI IMG/M metagenome (GOLD analysis project Ga0315914, IMG submission 203920) | Medicago polymorpha root nodule microbial communities from Los Angeles, California, United States - elongated nodules | ecosystem: Host-associated > Plants > Roots > Nodule | place: USA... | reverse complement strand
TTTTAATTGGTTGTTTTGTTTTTGTTTGTATTTTATTTTTATTTTAATTTTATTTTAACAAGATCCGAGTTTTCTTTTAATTTCCAAAATCAATTTTTTGTTTTTAAAAAAATACATTTACACACGTGGCAAACATTAAATGAAGACACGTCATTAAAATCAGACACATCATCACTAAAACACATGGGGGGCCTTCAAATCAGAAAGGGGGAAAAGGATGGGGTGCAAAATCACTCGTTTAAAAACATGGGGTGCAAAATCGCACAATTGACAAAAGATAAGGGGAAAAGTGCAATTAAGCCGATATCTATTCCAAAATTTTCAAATCCAATATGGCGTCGCCTGATTAATACCTATTTGATGCCCCTCAGCTCATCAACATAGTTGTCTGTGCTCCCTCCTTCAGACAATCTCATCAATCAATTAAAGATTAAATTATACTAAAGAAACAAACATGTCCCATGTTCATCATATTGACAAGATTCTTAGCAAATTATACACATAGCAAACATGAACAACACATACAAATTTTACTTAGATTTTGGAAACCAAACAAAATACAAATTAGTCCAAAAAAATAATAATAACTTTTGATGTCTTGGTGGGTGGTGGTTGGCTTTTTGGCCAAACCCATCTTGACGCGTAGAATAATTGGTGGCATTTTCTTGTTCCATACAAATTCATGCCATGATGGAAAACTACTAACCAGTTGGCTAGTCTTTGAAAGAATCTTTCTTAAGGTATAATTTCTAGGTGGGACATGACTTGGTAGATGCTTTACATAAATGTGAGGTATTATTATTTTAATAAAATAAAAATTACCTGCCATGTGATTTTCTATTCTTCATGTTAACAAACAGATGTAACATAGAATATATTGTCAAGATTTTTTGAAATAGGACCAAATATTTAATCGTGGTAGTTGGTTGGGATAAGCTGAACCTGGTTTTAGAAGAGATATAGAATTAAAGATAATAAGAGAGATTCTATCATTTGCATTTCACCAAACAAACAACGTGTCTCATAATTATTATAAATGAATATATCACTGTGGGCTCCTTCATTATTTTGTTTGCAAGATTCTCCACTACAATTTTGCTTGGAGAAAGTGACTTTTTTGTCATGCTTGAATCTTGAATGGGTAAATAGCTGGGTTTTTTTTTCACCCTTTAGGGTTACGTAAAAGGACAAAATGATGTTTAAATTTCAAACATTTGACTAAATAAAGTAGAGGATGCAATTATATACTAGTATGATATTTTTTGGAAATTTTCAATTTGATGCTAACATTTTCAATTAAAAAAGCATCCAATTTGGCATACATTATCATCTTTAATTCGAAGAAGTTGGTGAAAAAACTTACTGAAAACAGTGAAAATAAAACTTCCTTCAACAGAATCTTGCTTCAAAAATTTCATAATTTTAACAAATTATCATCGTCGAAGATCCTCAATTTCACAAGTGATAGATAGAGTAGAATTAGGAGAAGATAACGGATCCTCTACGGTTGCAGTATGAAGTTCCTACTATGAGAACCGTTACTCTTTCTAAATCGAACAGTCCCTACAACCCTACAATGCAGAAAGGAAAGAGTGACAGAATTTGCCCTTAAAGACCTTTTTTTGACAGATTACAATGAGAGCCAGAGCACAAAATGGAAATAACATAAATGTTTCCTGTTCAGTGTCTTTGAGAAAAAACCACGACAAGAAAACACAAAGGTAATCTAGAGAAAGAGTGATTAATCATGACAAGACATCTCTGAAATTTGTGAAGTGGTTTATATGTGTAAATAGTATCAATCATGAAACGCCAACATCCACCAAAACATAACATTGGACTAATAATATCTCTTCTGGGGCATTCACTTGTGACAAAAACAAATGAAAGAATTATTATAGATAATAATGACCTGATTCTTATCGTGGAATGTAGGATTAATAAAATTATAATTTATAGTCTCAAATCAAAACTCTAGTATATAAGTCAAGATAAACCTTCAAAAAATTCCAATAGCCTCTTCTATGTATTCATGTATTATTCTCAATGTAGTTGTAAAACTCCTCCCATGTATACTTTTATCTGCAAAATTCATGGTGGAGAGAGTATATCCTATACACCAACTTTTCCATGTCTGTGAATATGACTTTTCCAGCTATAACTCTCAGATTTTTCATCATCGTCATCGTCCATGCTATCACCTTCAGTTGGCGATGTCCCTCCCCGGGATCCTGTAGCTAAATGAAGTGGACTCTGTGGAGAACCAGACGCCGTACTGCTACCTTTGGAAGAGTCGTTGTATTGTTCTTGAGGCATCCATAAACCTCCAAGAACTACAACAGACTGATCAGTACCACTTGCAGCTGGAACTCTCCGTGTATGAAGTCGGTATTTCTGCAATAATAATCAAGAATCATATGTCAAACATCCAGATCAAACTTGATAACACAACCAAATCTCAATCCTAAATGCCTCATAACCAGATACCATGAATGCACATACAATATGATACTCATCATAATCATAAATACCATCTAGTATACCTCGCTTATATCTGCGATTGAGGATACTTCGATAGCAACATAATATAATTAATACTGTATTAAATTAACCATATCATAACCATCATCAAACACCTAGTAACTAAGCTTAATAAAGCATGCAGTTAAGAGGAGAAAAATAAAAAGAATACCAAAAACTTACTTGCAAATGGCTCTTCACTTCATCATTAGTCAGGCCATCAACTTGCATGAGTTCTCTAATTTGCTTTGGAGTTGCTGCTGCAGTTAAAACAGTTAATTAGACAAATGAACCAAACAAGATGTAATGTTATTACAGCATACCAAAACTATGCATGCAAAATTGCTAAGGCAAATCATTTGGACTTGATAGGCCTATATGTTTTTTGGTCTTAACCTTCCGATTCCTAGGGAAAGGAGGGCCTGCTAATCCATAGTTTGGTTGGGAGGTTATTAATCCGATCAAGGATTGTTCCAGCCAAGATTTGAATTTGGGGTAGACCTCAAATTGAGTTGTCTATGTGAACTAAACAGAACAAACATTTTATTTAAAATTTCACATCAACACAACTTCAAGCATCTAATCCTTAAACTTTTAAGACTAGCATTCAGTTCCGGCACATCCATCGATTCACTAATCTATAATACTTCCAAATTGGTCAAAATTGTGTTTTGAAACCTCACAGCACAACCACATAAGAAATTAAATATATGTACATTTCTAATTTAAGAAATGCAAATTTATGCTACATCACAAAAACAGTAAAGTTACTAATTACTAATAGTTTAAAATTCATACCTTGAGAACCTCCAAGCTTCTGCAACGCATTAACAAATCTTCGGTGCAATTCCGGCGACCAGCATCTCCTCTGTTTCCTAGAAGTCTGCTGCGGCTGAAGTGGCGCAGGACACATACTCGGCTGCACGGTAGGAGGAGACGACGATGAAACTGCCCTGTTAGAACTGCTTCTCGATCCCCTCGAACCGAATCCTTCCCTCAAACTCTTCACCTCAGGAGTCAGAAAAGAGAGCCTATTCCTTACAGGTTCTTCCTTCTCTTCTTTAGGTGCTGATAATGTGACTGTTGTCACAGGAACAGAAGAATACGGTGAAAAAGGCATAAAAGCACTTCCTCCATTTCTATTACTACTACAAGATTGAAAAGGGTCTTCAGCTACAGTCACAAATTGTCCTTCTTCCTCCCTTTTCTGTAATCATCAAACAAAAACAAAACCCTCATTAATATTTTTGTTTCAAGTTTTTCTTGTTTAATTTTTGGGATTAATCTAAATGAATAAACAATAGTGTTGCTTTTTCTTAGTACCTTGGTTTCTAATTTATTAAGATTATGATTGTTATGTTTATGATGATCAGAGACATTATTATTAGAAGTTGTTGTGTTGTTATTCCATAACTGAACAGAACTCATCCAATTCTTCTTATCTTTACTGCATTCATTGTCGTTGTTCTTGTCTCTATCATTATCATTATTTTCTTCACTCTGATCAATCTCTTTCTTCAAAGGAATAAACTCTTCCAAAACTGGCACACAATTCTTACTTCTACATTTTTCCAATTCCTCCTTCAAAACCAAAATTGCTGCAATAAAAAAAAAAAAACCCATTAGCCCCATTGAATCAAAAACTCCAAAGTTGTTAACTTTATTCAAAACCCACATAAAAAATTCAAAAGGGTATCATAAAAATTGAATTAAACGAAGATTATGATGATGATATTGAAAGGAATACGAACCGTCGTTTAAGAGAAGCATGGAGAGAGGTAGTTCACGTTTGAAAGCATCGATCTTATTGAGTTCATCTTCGAGTCGAGAGAGGAAATCATGGAGTTTGGAGAGTTTATCGGAGGTGGTTTGGATTGTGGAAAGGTGATAGAGGAAATTAGCGATGGTTTTGGGAACGAAATTTGGTCTTAAATCTAAACTAAGTTCTGCAGGAACAACACAACCCATTGGATCTTTTTTTGATGAATATTGGCCGTTAGATTTGGATCGTTGATGATGAAGAAGAAGAAGATTCTTGTTGAGGAGTTAAAAGGGAAATAGTGAGAAGAAGATGTGATGGGATTTATATAAAATGGGAATGGGAATGGGAATGAGGAGAGTGAGAATAATAATGAAATGAAATGAATTAATATAGATAAGAATAATAATAATAATAAGAAGAAGTGGGTTAGATGGGAATGTGAAATTAAGGATGCGGAGATTCTTCTTTATTTATTTGTGCAGAAGAGAAGAGATTGAGAGAGAGAGAAAAAAAAGAAAGCAACGACGAATGAGGATTTATGAATCACTTTCGGGTCATCGCGTATTTAATCCAACTTTCACTGCTTTATCACTTCAAACAACCTTTTTTTTATTTTTTTATGATTATTTTCCTATTTTCTATAGTGTATGTTTTAAAAATGGTAATTTACTCAAAATAAATAAATAGTAGTATTTTATATGTCTCATATAAATGTTGTTTTTCCTTTCTCCTAAAAAAAGTGTTATTTTTGCATTTTTTTATATGTATCAAAATAATTATACTTTAAAATATCAATATAATATTTATTATCTATTTTATATTTATTCATTAAATTTCACTCAACTCAACTATTCTACTATCTAAAATTAATAAGAAGTTTTTAGTAAATGATACCCCTTCCGTCCTAAATTATATGACTTCACACGTATTAAAAAATGTAATTGATTTTATGTATGACAGAGATATTATAAGTTGTTTTACAAAATTGTCTTTAACAAATAATATGAGAAAGATAAATAAAAGAATTGAAAATAGAGGGGGTAGTAAATAGTTATGGATATAATAGGAAAAATAACATTAACGTTTCATTGGTATTGTAAAACGACGTATAATTTGAGATTTTTTTTCCAAAGCGACGTATAATTTGAGAATTTTTTCTTCAAAGCGACATATAATTTAGGACGGAGAGAGTGTAAAATACTAGTTGTTTAGGAATATTATTTTTTAAGGTCGTGCTAACTTGTACCCTTGTGACACATATAATTTCATTGAATAACTGATGTATATGGTCTACAAATGTGATTGAATATATTAATTATTCAATAAACTTAAAAAGTTGTATTTTACTTATAAATGTGACCGAGGGAGCACGCATAACCCAAATATGTCACTTAATTTGATACAGATGGAGTAGTATTAAACTATATGATTGAACTTAAATGATTAACGAACCCCACTTCATTTAGGAGAACACATATTCAATTTCTTGATTGAACAACTATCGGTTAGACTTTAGCCATATTTTAGTCAAATTCTAGATTATCAAGGTCTTATTCATCTGAAAACCAGAGGATTAACATAAAAAATGGTTAAATATGTTTTTAATCCCTATAAAATTGAAAACTTTTAAGTTTAGTTCTTACTTAATTTTAATAGTTTTTTTAGTCTCTACAAAAAATATTTGCATGTATTTTAGTCCCTCCTAAAATAAAGTTTGTCTAATTATTCTTAAACTCTAAAATTTAAGAAATATTTTTCTAAGACAAGTTTAGAACATTACATAAGGTTCATTTACTAAAATTTAGAATTTTTAACATGAAATGAATTAAATATGAATTTTTTTAAAAGACAAAAGTTCAAGATAAAAGCAACAAAAATTTGGACCTAGAAATTAAATTTTGATATAATTTTTTGTGGAGGAACTTTTAGTAATGTTCTTAATATGTCTGCAAAAAATTGTTCAAAAAGTTAAGAGTTTAAGCATAATTAAACAAATGTAAATTTTGTATGGACTAAAACTAAGTGCATAAATTTTTTATAGGACTAAAAAAACTATTAAAATTAAGTAGGGACTAAACTTAAAAAGTCTCAATTTTATAGGGACCAAAAACATATTTAACCTTAAAAAAAATACTACAGCATCTCATATTATTTAAATAATATAATCTATATATTAAATTTAACAATGTACATATACTTATATTTTTAAATGAATATATTAATAAATTATAACTAAAAAATAATTAAATATACCTCAAGATTTTTTTTAAGGACCTCAAGATGTTGTTATTTAACGTACTTCTCCTAAAAAATAAATGGATGTAACTTGTAAGTTAACAACCCCTACAAACATTTTGTTGGAATACACACATTCTTGTATTGTTACTTCATAAATGAAGATATGCCAACAATTTTCCTTGCACTTCATTGCTTTATATATTAGTTTTCATCAATTAGATAAAACTTAATGGTATAGAGGGTCTTGTTAACAAGTGTTATAAGAACATTGTTTAAGGAACCCACAAAAAGAAATTATGTCTTGAAAGTACAAGTCAAACACTTGTTAAAGTCATAAGCGTACAATTTTCAATACAAAAGTTACTACTTTTAGATGCTTAAACAATGCACTTAGGGCACTTGTTAACATTTTCCTTAATTAAATAATATGATAAAAGCAACATTTTTTTTATTCGACTCTTTGCTTCTAAAATGATTAACTTAATGTAGAGTTTAAAGTGAACTATATTAACTATTGATGAATAAAGGAATTAAACAGTTCTAAACCCTAGTTTCAGATATTGTACTCATTGCAAGTACAGTTGGCGCCCATCGTAGGGCTTTGGTAAAACTAACATAAGCCACACTCATCAAACAAAAAAACTATTAATGAATAAATAATTAATACTTGATATTATCGTTATTATATTCTAAGGAGATTATTCATTTCACCCTTTTATTATATATTCACTTTAGATTAAGCAAATCCTATTGCTCTAATTAATAGAAAATAATTGAATAATGTAACTCAATTCATCTTCGTTTATTTTTCTCTATTTATGTGAGTGTGTCTATATATTTTTTTAATTTGTGTTTGCGTGTAATCCTTCAAAAGAAAATCGTGTTTGTGTTTAAGATAGATTTGGTCCCGATTATATCCCTATATAATGTATTGTTTCTTCTCCATCGATCGTGCTCATTACCTATCACTAAATTAACCATGTCAGAAAATATACCCATCATTCTTGTATTGTTACTACATAAATGAAGATATGCCTTATCTTCTGCTTGCTTTATCAAGTTGGACATAGTGGACAGAATATTATTAACCACTCTCCATATATGTATATTTTCATTTTTGGCGGAACCTTCAACTACGCACCTAGCTAAGAGATAAGTAGAATATATAGGTTGTTGATTTATATTTATTTGCATCCAATTTTATCCTGAGTAGAATATATAGGTTGTTGATTTATATTTATTTGCATCCAATTTTATCCTGATCTTGGTCGTGAATCATGCACTTTCAGAATCTCATCGGCAAATTTTAGCACATTATTCAAGATGATTGTGTCAACAAATAGACACTAAGTTAAAGGTGCCATCCAAAGTGCATTAGGTGGAATAATTTGATGGAATTGGAAGGTTTGGTATCCATCGACAAGAGTATGATATTTAAGGAATGACCATTATCACTCTTCCAAAACAATTCCCACCCCTACTTTTAGTCCATCATATTGAAGCATATATATTTCCCGCTCCACCCTCCAAAAAACAAAAGCAGCAAGGACTCCCTAAAAAAAGCAGCAAGGAATAACATGTGATGTGAAAATTTATATATACTGTTTTAAGGGTGAAATTTTATATTTAGAAAATGCCTTCAAAAACAATAAAGTAAATTTTTCTATTTTTTTTTTACTTTGAAAAATCTAACAGCAAAACTTGTAGAGAATTATATATATGAATTTGCATCCTAGCATATCAAAGTTTACTATCTGAGTAAAAAAATGATATTGTAAAGCTCTCAAAAAATAAATTGATACTGTAATAATTTGATGTATACCGTCATATGATTTTGAGAAAACTTTTTATTTGATAAGGTGATCATATGTCACCTTTTCTTTTCTTAAAAGAAATTACTCGTATGTTTTTGGTCCCCTATTTTTATTTTATTTTTCTACCTTTTATCCTCTACGGAACAAAGTTTGACGTTTAGTGACAATGAATTTCTATAAGTAAAAGTCTGTTTACCACAAATTATAATTGATCCTCTACAAAACTAAAAATTTGTTTCTCTATTGCATACAAAACCAAAAGTCTAGTTGCCCCACGAATTATAGTAAAATCCGTCATCATAGACTATAGTTTATCCCCTACGAAATCAAAAGTTTGTTTCACTAGCGCGTACATTATGCCCACAAATTTTTTGCCGTCACTATAGTTTACAGTGACGGATTTTACTTGTCGAACAAAACTTATGGTTTTACCCATGGATTTTAGCCGAATGTTTATAGCTTAATTAAAACTTACAAATCTTTGGCAATAGTTACTTGGGGCTATACCTACAGTGAAAGGACTTTTACATATGACAACTTAGTGTCACTAAAAGTCAAGTTTCTAAGCACTTAGGGCTATACCTACCGTAAAAGTCTTTTTACCAACGGAAATTTAATGTCACTAAAAGTCAAGTTTCTAGGTAATTGGGACTATATCTACGGTAAAATGACTTTTACTTATGGAAATTTAGAAAATTGTTGTTCACACATATCATAAGGCTGAGAAACACATGTAAAAGACGAAATTGCCCCTCGGCAGTTAACTGTCGAGGATTTCCTAAACCGACTGCAGTTAACTGCCGAAAAAAACAATTATGCAGACAGTGGGTTATGCATAATTGTGAACATTTTCAAGCCATTTTTCGGCCAGTTTTTACCTGTAATTAAACCAGAACATTTTCAAATGCAATATAACTCATACAACATTTAAACTCAGTGATAAACAAGAAAAATACAATATCTTTAACAATTGTCCATAATTAAATCAAACCGACATTTAGTTCAAATTACACAAAGGTTTGAAATTCATCAAAACGTTACATGGTGTTCATAATTAAGTGTCCATAATTAAACAACACATTACAATTCATTACATATCATTAAATTAAACAACACATTCAACGCAATTGCATATGGAACGAACATACATATATGATATATTATTTTCCACCATATTCCGAAACATAAATCCGACGTCGCTATCGTCTTCAATAAGCCAAGGCATATAGCTTGCCGTTTTCCATGCGTATTCTTCTCTATCTTCGCCTAGGTCTATGCATGGCATTTGTCCAAACAAGTGATGTGTATATTGATTTTCACCAAGATGCTCAAAATAAGTGTTAAGTCGTGCCTTCAAATCACCAAGAGAGTCGGTCGGCGTTATCATAACCTTAATTGTCTTTTTAAAAGCAGGGTACCTATCCCGACCTTTAATTTTTGCAACCTCAGACATGTTTCACTTCACAAAAGCTTTATGAAAAAAAACCATACATTAGGATGAAATTAAATGAAATGTAATAACGAATAAATCAAATGCGTAAACATTAATAACGAATAAATAATTATTGCACCTAGTTTCACCACATAAAAGTCATATTATCATATATTTCAATATAAATTACATAATCTTACTTATATATTGGCCACAAAAAAATGGCGTTACAATTTCGACCCCAAAATATACGTCGGTGTAATTTCTACCAAAAAAAAGGAGTAACACCGACAAAAAAATCATTCATTAAAGACCAAGTGATTGGGGAAGATCAAGTGAAATAGAATCTTCCTCATCTTTTGCAATAACTTCAAACTGTTGCTTTGGTTTTTCGGGAGTGTCCAACAAAATAGGCGCCGCTTTGTTTGACTCCTTTTGTGGTTGCGGCAGTTTGTTTCCACTTTCAATAACCATGAGCTTTCGGAACAACTCATGTTGATCCAAATACTCATCTTCCCAAGTTACCGCATCTCCTTTCTTGTGATTGTGCCACTCCACAGATGATGGAGGTAGTGGACAACCATTCTTCAAATAAATAAGCACAAAATGATTCGGAATTACCCCAAGACACATTATGGGAGTTTTTTGCTTAGCCGGCGGTGGTGGCCTTCTTAGTGGGAAAAAAGATTCTGATTTTCCAAGAGATATCAACACGACCACACACCTTTTGTAATAATTAGCAACAATGTGTCCCATGTCCGGAACAGTGAACCACTTATCAACAAGATGTGCACAACCTCCCATATTTGCGGGAGGATGTAAGCCATTTAAAAT
>Ga0315914_1011480_pt1 | contig 10600 bp, 9 predicted proteins | sample MpolenodulesMG_FD_203920 | JGI IMG/M metagenome (GOLD analysis project Ga0315914, IMG submission 203920) | Medicago polymorpha root nodule microbial communities from Los Angeles, California, United States - elongated nodules | ecosystem: Host-associated > Plants > Roots > Nodule | place: USA... | reverse complement strand
CCCACACACACACAGATATAAATATATATATATATATATATATATATATATATATATATATATATATATATATATATATAGTTTGAAAGAAAGGCATTATTTTAAATAAATGTGCTTTGAAAAACACAGCTAGATGCACGCAACAATAAACAAATAGAAAATATATACGAATATGTATATGTGTAAATTACCTATCTTAAATTCTGAAAGACTTCTTTGTAGACAACATTATTAGTTTTGTTAAAGACACGTCCTTCGTCATTGCAAATTAGCATCTTCAGCCCAGCACGTGAAGTAACGCGTGAAAGAGCAACATATAACTGTCTGTGTGAAAATATGGGTTTCGGAAGATATATTCCAACATTTTTAAGAGATTGTCCTTGGCTCTTATTGATAGTCATCGCAAATGAGACCATAATAGGAAACTGTTTACATTGAAACGTGAAAGGAAGATTTGTATCAGATGGAGACAAAGTCAATCTTGGGATATATATACCTTTTGTCCAATACTGTTTCCTGATATTATCTTTGCCTCAAGTACGAAATTCCCCATTTGCGTAATTATAAGGCGCGTACCATTGCATAATCCTAGCGGTTGATCAATATTTCTCAATAACATAATTGGAACTCCAACCTTTTGGCAAACCTGAAGATTTGACGGTGTTCAAAAATTCTGGGGTGAGAATCTGATCAAGACTATTAATATTTTCATCCTGTGTAGACGGACTATCAGCACTTAAGTATGTTTTTCTCTCACCAGGAATCATCGATAAAATGTAATTGTTAAGTGAATCAACAATATCATTGGTAGGTGCTAAAATTGCCCTATCTTGAAAAAATGAAATATCACTCATATTCACCAAAAGTGATGGATATGTGCTATTAACAATTGAAGCAATTGGGTCACCTGAGTTCTTGATCAACATGTCATCTGGTATTTCAATTTCAACCTCCCCATCATTGTTTTCTCCAATATTTCCATCTCCAACATTTAAAATTCAGTCAGAGAACTCTTTGAGTTCATTGACATCAGAACAGGAAGATCCAGTTTGAAGTCTCATGTTTTTGGTCAATTTTAAGACTCGACAATGTTTCAAAAGTCGCGATGAATTAATGCTAGCATCGACAACATCATGTCTTGTTGCTCTTGGAATGACCGGAAGAATTTGCCTGAAATCACCACCCAAAACGACCACTTTTCCTCCAAAAGGAATACCCGCACTTCTAGGATTAGAGACACGAAGTATATCCCTAAAAGTCTTATCAATTGCTTCAAAGCAATGCCTATGAAGCATCGGAGCTTCATCCCAAATAATAAGTTTTGACTCAACGATTAATTGCGCCAAAGGATCGTCTGGCTTGATAGGGCAAGTAGAATTCTCGAATATTCGTATGGGTATGCCAAATCTAGAATGTGTTGTCTTGCCACTTGGAATAAGTAATGCTGTTATCCCATTTGATGCTATCGTCAAAACAATTTCTCCTCTCGATCTAATTGCTGCAGATATCGCTCTCCAAATGAAGGTTTTACCGGTTCCGCCATACCCATCAATGAAGAAAAAACCACCGTTGTTCACATCCACAGAACTCATGATTGTGTCGTATATGCTCCTCTGTTCTTCAGTCATTGTGGAAGTTAATTTTTTGTGCTCCAAAATTAATTCACGATGATTATAATTAAGCTCGTCATAAATAAGTTGATTGTAAGATTCAGGATTCAAAGGCATGTTCACTTAAGACATGGTTTCAAAAAAAATTAGACTTTTGTTCCTTCTCCGCAACAATTTTTCTATCTCCACCAAAGTTAAATTTTTCAATTCATCATCAATCAAAACCAAATCTGTTATATAGAGTGAAAACATAAGTTAAATATGATAATAGTAAAATTCAATATTATAAATAACGAAGCAAAAGAAATAATGAGAATTGACTATACCTGGAATTTTCAGGTGTCTTCGTTGCCTATATAAAATGTCATCACTTAAATACTGCCAGGTATTTATCCAAACATAATCTGGACTTGGAATTTCATTTGACAGCAATAAAGTTGTAAATAAGATCCTTAGAAAACTACATGTGCCCCACTGAGTTGCTTCTTTAATTACATCAACATGTTCTTTGTCATCATTTATATGCCCCCTTGCATAGCAAGCATCCTTAAATGTCTTCAGGACAACATTGTTAACAGTCTTTATATCTTCAAAAGAAGTAGGACCTTTACAATAATTCAACAAAGTCCTCAAGTAATATAATTGACCACTACCAGGATGAACAAAATATATTCTTCCTATTTTAAATCCTCTTTTTCTTGGGTTCCAATGTTTTTTCTTTTCATTCCATACAAATTTGGAAGGAAATTCATTATATGTAAGTTCCCTTGCCATAGGATATTTTTTATTGGCGTCCATCCATGCCAAAAATTTGGAATTTTTTTAGTTTTCTTTATCTAGAACATTATCAATTCTCTCATGATCACAAAAGGTAACATAATGTTCATTTTCCAAATGGAAAGACAATCTTTCAACTGATGGTTCTCTGTAACTAATGTGAAAAGCAAATAATCTCCATGATGCCTCACACGATGACAAATATCTGCAATCATAATATAACTTGATTTCGTCAACTAACCCATTATGTTTTTGATCAGGAGCACCTTTATAAAATGTAGCTGTTATACGATCATGTCCTTTGTTGATATACTTGAACAGGTGTTTTATGGAACATGATTGATTACACAACTCATCATTAATGTGAGCATTGTATTTCATCAAAAGATGTTTGTTATAGGGGACAACAAATCCATTATGAACAAAAGCTTTACCTTTTTTAATAACCCTGCCATCATCTCTCCTTCTATACACAGGATATCCATCTGCATCGACTGTGGTTTTATCACAAAAAAATTTCGGAAAAAATTTCGTGCACTTCCCATTATCATCAATACATGGAGAATTCTTGTTTTGTATTCCGCAAGGACCATGGATCATAAAACTGAAAACAATTTTAAATAGCTCAAGTTCAACTTGTTCATCAAATAGTTCAACAGATATTATCTTGTCAATGTCATCAGGATTTGGATGTTTAAATTGAGGATGTAGGAAAACTAAGATGTGTGCATGAGGCAATCCATGTTTCTGAAACTCAATTGTGTATATCATTGTAAAATCGAAATAGAACACATCAATAATATTTTCCATTCAATAATTAAAAAAGACAAACATGTGCTAAAAAAAAGAAGAGAGCGTAAAATGTATTGTAAAGCATAAAGAATATAATAGTTAACTTGTATGTCGGGGATGATCATTCTAATTTATTGTTTTTAACAGAATCTAACACACGATTCTTATATATATATATTATACGTAATTAGTTAAACAAGATTCCAGCAAAAAAAATTAGTTAAACAAGACGTCAAAGGAAAAAAAAATTGGACACTTTCCTTGTTGTGATTTTGGGCAATCAACAATAAATTGCGGTCAGTGGGTGTCATGAAATTAAATTAAAATCCAACAAGGGTGGTGTATAAAAAAAATACATTTAATTTGCGGGAATATGGATCAAGAGATAGACAAAAATGGGTTTTAGTTAAAATGATAAGGGTGGTGTATATATTAATTTAAATGGCGTAGAAATGAGGGGACAAGTGATGTCTCATGTAAGCAATGTCATGTAGGATCCACATCATTAATGAGCATGTCCCTTCATCTAATGAGGAGGGGGACAAAAAAAATTCATTGACTTTTAAACTAGTAAGATCAAAAGGTTGGTTTTCGAAAATGGGGTGTCAAGAGTTGACAAATTTAAAAATAAGGAGATCACAATTGCATTTAAGTTTTTATAAAATTACGCAATAATGATACATGTGTAGTATTCTTCAAAGACAGTGCAGTAAGAAATTATGACGCTCATCATCTTTCATAAGGCATGTTTGAAATTCATATTTCATTGTCTATAACTTAGAGTTCAACATCTTTAATTTTGGCAGAACATTATACAATAGTTTTGATGATGATACTTGTTAGGCACATCTAGTAGTTAGTTGTTATATGTATACACTTACACACTACTATTAGATTTTTAATGTGAGTGGTTCTCAAGATAGTAGTGATAATCAAAAGAAATGTGTCTTTAAGTGATGCATCGTTGTCTATTCATATCGTTAATATTCTATCTTCATCCATGACTATTCACTGGTGAAAAATGTCATTGTTGTGGTAAATATATTGTTTGTGCAAGGAAAGCATTTTATGGTTAATTTTTTTCTTTCTAAACACATGATTTGTGGCATTTGCTTCTAATTTACACAACTTAGCATCAATAACATGGTAGCTTCCATTGTCATGTTGTTAAAAACTGCCATAGCTACTGTTACAAAGTAAAAATTAGAATGATCTTATAGAAGAGTAAATTATCACATGTTGCATGGGAGTCATCTCTCAATCCATTTATATAACATGTGATGAGACTGATTTTATACTGACTGCATCGTGATTATTGATATTTCAGAGAATCACAGTTAAATTTGGCTAATGTATCCTCAATAATGGTTATTTATGGTTAGAGATATCAACTCTTTTGATGTATTGTACCATAAACCATAGCCACAAACCTTTTTTAGAGATAGATTGTTGGTTTACATGGTTAAAATACATAAACATTAATCATATGAACATTTTAATGGTTGATTATTGAATCTATTTTATTCTTGTGGGATAACCACAAATCATTATCACACAAATCTAAAGTAAAATACAATTGTGCTCCTTGGTAGAAAACATATATTTGCAAAAAACAATAGTCAATACCATAAAAACAACATTCATAATCATAGAAGAATACACGAAATAAATTACTCAACACAATAACTAATTACCACACAAGCAATTTAACTATGAGAATAAATGGATTTATGTGTATGAATAATAATCCACAACATTCTTTCAATCTACATGGGGCCTCGACTATGAATGTCGTGAGCTAAAATTCAGACGAGCAAAAGATGACAATGCTACAAAACAATAGATAAGCATCATTCATGATTGCACACATGTTCAATAAGAAGACTTCATATGCAACCTTTTGTCTGGTGTTGTGAAACGGCTCGGATAAAGAAGCTTATGTGGTAAACTTGTGATATGTTTGAGCTTTTGCAGGTTTTTGGTATTGAATTTGATTGTTTTTCTTGGTTGTTTTGCAGGTTGTATTTATAGGGTTAGGGTTGGAGTTTGTTAGAAAGAAGCCAACTTTGTGTACTGGATTGGATTGGGGATTGGAACGAAAGTTTGTTTCTGAGTTGCGTATAGATAAAGTAGAAGGAGACTCTTACCAGTCATGTTAGGTATAGAAGGAGACTCTTACCAGACTCCATGTTAGGCATAGAAGGAGACTCTCTTAACCATCTTAACCAGACTCCTCTTAACCAGACTCCATGTTAGGCATAGAAGGAGACTCTTACCAGACTCCATCTCGTCGCAGGTGTTTAGAACTGCACTCTTCCTTTTCCTTTTCCTTTTCAATGATTGATTTTGATTTTGATTTCATCTCTGTTTCTTTTAACTGATCCTTTCTTATGCTCTATGTTGTAGGATTTTGTTTGCCATTTTAACAGTGTGAGAGAATTGGGAACACCTTTGTACTTTGACAGGGTGAGAGAATTGGGAATAATTTTCAATTGATGGTTACTTTGATCAATTATGGTGGTTCTGGAATTGGTTGTTGTTGTTGTTGTTAGCACTGTTTAAAATGAGATTAATTTGACCAATTTTGATGGTGTTCTAATTATGCAGGTTCTTTTAACTGTTATTGTTTGATTTGATGATGTCTGTCATATTCATATATTAATGAATTATTATCAAGTCGGATAAAAGAAAATCAAATTATTTTTTAACAGCTGACTTTTTTTTATCAGATTTGACAACAAAATAAATATTGTAATCACATACATAGGAATTAACGATTAATAGTACTAAACTAATGTACAATTCAAAAATAAGGTACTAAGCTAATTACTAATAAGATTGCATAATAACATACATAGGAATTTTCAATTGATAGTTATTTGTTACAAATTATAAAAATATCAAAATAGAAATGCATGTTTAATATTGTCATAGAAAATAAATATGCGTTTATGTAAATTTAAATTCAAATAATCGTTTTTGAGTAGAATATGATTATTGCATTTTATCGTATATAAATTAGAAGAACAATGCAAGTATGGATAGGATAACATGAAAGATATAAGTCTAGACGTTAATATTGACAATGTTATAGTAAAACTATGAATTTCATTTATATTTAAAAAAGTCTTGTTAAAGTTATGTTATTGTATTCAAAGTTATAACCATGATTATTGACTATTATCACAAAGAATTTAACAAATCCTAGGTTTAGATGTCTTAATTGTCTAGTCGTGAGTTTGTTGCTGGAGCATTAAACAGATATGGAATAAGTTGTTATGATTTACTTCGGAAAAAAAAAATGATTTTATAATACTCCAGGGGTGTGCTCATTAAAGAGAAACTTGTTATTTTTTTATTCATAATCGACCATAATGTCTATCATGTAATTAGTTTAAACTTGTTTTCAACATTCCATAGAAACAATCTCATGCAATTTCAAGAAAGTATAAAGAATAGTATGTCGATTGAAACATGAATTGATAAAGCAAGATACATATGATTGCTTAAAATAACTTTACAAGATTATCGATCAAGATGCAACTGAGATGGCAATAAATTAATCGTCTTAGAGATAAGATATGAATACACTATAACAATTAATTGAACCAATTACACTTACATTATATGGTTTAATATGCAACCTCAAAGTTTTTTTTTTCCGAATAATATTTTGATGTGTTGCACATTTTCAATATTACTGCGCTTGAATAAATTTTGATCTTGTATCTAAAAAAAGAGTTATTCAGTGACTAAATTCTACATTTAACACTATAGGTACTTGAAATTTAATTTGATTGGTAAGTAGAGATAAAACTGTAAAAAAAATGTAAAGAATATAATCGGAATAAAATGTTACAGCGAAATTTTGAGTGTTGATTTAATAAAGAAGGATTAAAATCTAACTAAAGTAGTTTATGTAAAGGGAAATATAATTTGATTTAATAAAGAAGAATTAAAATCTAAATAAAGTAGTTTATGTAAAGCGAAATTTTGCTTCAAGTTTTAGGGTTTGTTGTTTTGCTTTTGTTGATTTGAATATGAGTCTTCTTGCACTGTATCAGATAGATGTTGACGAAAAGGCAATTAAAACATGTGAGAGGGCAATCTAAGATGGGTTGCAAGAGGGTGCATCCCAACTTCTTCCTTCATATGAACACATTTTCTTTGTTCTTCAGGTTATCTCTATGTTTACAAACATTTCTTTATTGGAATGTAATTTTTTTATTTGATTATATATTTGTAGAAAAAGTCTATTGAATGTAAATACAAGTGTTATGATGAATACAAGAGTCGCAATTGATGCAAAACCTGCCGAGAGATCGGAATATGTGTCAACAAATGTTTATAACTTTCTGATCTTGCAAAACATCAAGTGATGGTATTGATGTAAAAGTTCAGTGTATGTTACCCTTGTAACATATTTTCTCTCTCTCTCCATCCATCTTTAATAGTGATTTCAACATAATATTTTCAACATGTTGCAGATGAACTTGCTTTCAAATGTAACTGATTGTGGAACTGAATACCAAATGGCTAGATCAGATAACAAAATCAAGGCTCTAGATGCCTTGACTAACTGTGTTGAAGCAGGAAAGTTAAAGACTATTGATAAACTTTCAGTTGGGTTAACATTCTCTCTGTATTAATGTGTCACTATTTATGAAAGAGAAAATAACTTCGACCATAATACAACATAGTGACAAATTTTGATCTTGTATCTAAAAAAATAGTTATTCAGTGATTAAATTCTACATTTAATACTATAAATACTTGAAATATAATTTTATTGGTAAGTAGAGATAAAACTGTAAAAAAAAATGTAAAGAATATAATTGGAATAAAAATGTTACAGCGAAATTTTGAGTATTTTATTTAATAAAGAAGGATTAAAATCTAAATAAAGTAGTTTATGTGAAGGGTAATAGATTTTTTATTTTCTTGAAAGGCTTTTGAAAATTAATTATCAAATGAATTTTTTTCATTTTTTTTTCATCTCTAAAACAGTTTTAAAAAGTCACATAAAAAAACAAGTTTTTCTTTTTATATCTTCTTGAAAATATTTTTCTAAAATTGATTTATAAAACATATTTTGAAAACTAAAAGCAAAAATTATTCTAAACAAGCCTTTGGTATCATTAAAAAACATGTTTAAGATCTTCTTCTTCTTATTTAAAAAAATACATGTTTTTTAAATGATGACCATATCATCTACATGCACATTATATACACTAGCGAAAAGACGCGCACTTACGTGCCCGTCTTTCTGCTCTTTTTATTGTGCTAACATTTAAAAATTATTAACAGTGTTTTTTCTATGAAATTTTGAGTTGGATTAAAACTAAAAATATAAATGTTTGTTGCTTTAAGTTATAACAAACAAAACTAATCATGACTATTTATTTCAATGACACCAACAATATAACAAAAAAAATATAATCTAATTTTTTTTAATGAAACCAACAACCGTCTTTATTATAGAAAAAGTTGTTTAAGTGTATATTTGGAATAATAAAAAAGTAAGTATAACTATACTCATCTAGTTTATTACACTTTTTAAATAATAAAGAAAAAAATAGAAATATATATATAGTCATATCGTGTTTGTTACATTTTTTTTAATATTTAATATTATTCTTATCTATTTGTTACATGTATTATTTGTATTCAAAATTGAGGGTATTTTTGGAAAGAAAAAGTAAGCCCAAAAGAACTGAAAGAGGTTGTTTTCTTTATATATAATATAGATGTATCACTTGACAATATATACATGTTTTTTAAATATTTTTAATTTTTGTCAACAAAAATATATATACATAGTTTATCGTTTAAGAAAAAATCTATACATAGCTTCGTAATCGACTTGTTTGCGGAATGTTTGTGTTAAAACTAACAAGTTAATAAAATAAAACAAATCTTTGAATATAAATTTATGTTTGGTATTAACTAATTTTTGTTATTACTATGCTTTCTAAATATCATTAATCAAATACTTCCTCCGTTCCTTTATAAGTGTCACTTTTGGGGAAAAATTTGTTCTTATATAAGTGTCACTTTTAGAGTTTAAAGTTGTAATATGTCTATTATACCCTTAACCTCTAAATTGCCACATTTTATACATTAATTGCATAGTCAATGACTATAGCCTAATCCAATTCATCCGTTAGATTATTTTACCGAGGCTTTCTACTAATAAATGCAAGGAGTACTACCCATAGTACTCGGCTTGTTCCAAGAATTTGGAAATCCACAATTTTGACTCTTTAAATATGTACACTAACCATGAAAAAGGAACTACCCATAGATGTAATGGAACAAACCAAAGAATCCATGAAACAAGAAAAAACAGGGGAAGGATCATTGAACAACAATGGAGAAAAAAGAGTGGAAAATTCATTGGGCAGCATAGAAGAAGAAATAGTGAAAGACTCTTTGAACAACAATGAAGAAGAAATAGTTGAAGACTCCTTGAACAACATTAAAGATGAAACAGTGGAAGACAGTGAGAATGAAGGAGAAGGATTTCCAGCACCAGTATTAGATTTTGACTTAAATGAAGAACCTGAGTATGAATTTGATCTGAATAAGTTTCCAGAAGAAGGCGGAGAAGAGTCTTCCCAAAGAGAGGAATTTCGTCTGGTGATTAGGAAGATGCGGAAAATTCTTCTTCCTGAATTTTATTGAAGACTTAGTAATCTTTAAATTTATGTAGTATGAATGAATGAGACTCAATATTTCTCCTGGTGATTTTGAATTATGAATGATTGATGCTTATGTATTCTCCTTTTTATTTTGAATTACTATGAATGAATGAATGAGACTCGTTTTTTTCTTTTATTTGATATTGTGTGCTTCTGTTTCATTATGAATGCAACTTTATAAGTGTTACTTGTTGCATGAAGTTACATGTGTTCTTGTTATATTAACGTTGTTGTGCATGTAAAAACAAGTTGGGTACTTGTTGCATGGAATGAAACGGCTGAAGTAATATAAATCATGGTATGTGACTGAAGTGAAGGACTAATACTGGCTTAGTGTCCACAAAAAGTTCTTGTACTAACATTGTCCAAATGAGTAGAAATTCACGTGACTACAACTCAGTCACAATAAGTGTCACTCAGCTAAGTTCCTTAAAACATCTTGCACTAACATTGGATTACACTTCACTTGAGTGGGTAGTTACCCTTCTCTTTCTAGCCTCTTCTTATTCATATGTGGAATCTTATATTTATTGGAACCATTGGCTATCATGATCTTTATCATGCATAATTGTAATGTTACAAATATGTGATTAGACTTCACCGATGAAAAGTTCTCAAATGACTTTACCACTGCACTCACAAGTTCATCAACAGATTTAGGTGACTCCTTATGTTGTAATGATTGTATAGCACTAAAAAAGCCAAGATCTAAGACATTTA
>Ga0315914_1011479_pt1 | contig 10601 bp, 9 predicted proteins | sample MpolenodulesMG_FD_203920 | JGI IMG/M metagenome (GOLD analysis project Ga0315914, IMG submission 203920) | Medicago polymorpha root nodule microbial communities from Los Angeles, California, United States - elongated nodules | ecosystem: Host-associated > Plants > Roots > Nodule | place: USA... | reverse complement strand
TGTGTGTGTGTGTTTTTTTTTGTGGTTGGGGTTTAACTGATTCTCCCTTCAAATCAAAATAAATAAATAAACATGTAAAAAAAAACAAATTGTGTGATAAAAAAGAGAAAGATGCTCATCTCACCAACAAATTTGCTTAGTAAAAAAAAAAAAAAAATTTGCTCCCCCGTGCCTAAGAAGACCTTCAATACCCCCAATAACAATTAACTGTCATTTTCTCTTAACATTTAGCTTTGGAGTGGACGGCAATTAATGTCGTTTGAGTATTTTAGTCTTTTTCAGATACGGGAGAGCATTTTTTGAAGTGTAAAGAGCAATACTATAAAACAGGCCTTAATCCACACAAAAATGGGTCCCTTTTGGGCCGGACATACCACTCTTTGACCTTCTTGTTATTGAAATTTGTTTTTAGACTTCAAATATTTCTCTCGGCCATCCCAAAATTATATTTTTACCATCAACGGCAGTCCGTTCGCGATAATTAACCACTATTTGCTTTTTAAATTGGTTAAACCAATTTAAAAAGAGGTGGAACAAAATGGCACTTAACTAACATTAGAGAACCGAACGACAGTACAGTGTCCTCGGCCAGCGGCAATTGAAAGAAAGAAAAAAAAAAGAAAGTGAAAAGAGTAGTGTTCCTTGTTATTTGACTATAAAACGATCTCAGTTTAGATTAGAATGTTTTTCTTTGGGCATATAGTAATTGCTCGCAGACACATTGAACTATCGAAAATACCTTCAATGATAATTAACTATCGTTTTTTGTTGAACGAGAGTTAAAAGTCGTTCCCTAGAACGAAAATTAACCATTGTTTACAAGAACGATAGTTATGAATGAGTTCCATAGAAAAATCCAGTGCAGAGGTGGAATGCAAAACCGTGACACAAAATGGCTTGTCTACACACTAAATACACAAACAATTCAACAACCATCAATTTCTCCAACAACATTTAAATCACACGTACTTCAACAACGATACACCATCATTCATAATTCAACAACATCATACCATAACTTAAAAGTGACCAACGATACACCAGTGGTTTAAATTCAACAACAATTTCATATTACAGAAATTGACTACATTACACAAAATTACATCAAATAACTTCAAATTTCACTATATGACACCAAATCTCTGCTGATGATTTGGACATTTATAGTTCGAAAGAACCCAAAGATATAACTTATTATCTTCAAATATCATCCAATAATAACATATATACTACATCACCATCATCCATAAGCGTCCTAAGATGATAAACAATAGTTCTTTTGTCGTGATTATCCCTCAGATCTATGTGTAGTACCTGAACGCCAAAATGACACATAGACGACACCCTTTATTTAAAAAGTCAAAAGCAATTTGAAAAATCTGATTTCGTCGAAATTCGCCTAAGTCTTCCATTCCAAGACACTCAGACCCAACAAAATTATCTGCAATTCTTCGTGTGCAATAGTGCATGTGCATAGGTTGGAAGTGAAATCAACAATGAAATCTCCATTATTGTCTCTAATAACACCCCCACAAGTTGTAAGCCACCTGACGTAGAAAACAAGTTCTTCACAATTTAGTTTGACGCAACTAATTGAAGGGTAAGTCCAAATAATAAATGGAAAATCGTTGTAACTAGAGGTCATCCTTGAAAAAATCTTATTTGTTCTGAAACTTGATAAAACCTCAATTGTGAATTGAGAATCTAAAATGTGACACGAATATGAGATATGTTTTTAGCACTGCATGTGATTCAACCTCTCCTTCCTTATACCTTACGATCTAGGGACTAAATTGGTGAAACGTTAATAATTTAAGGACAAAATTAATGGTTTATTGTATCAAATATAATAGTTAGTTAGACCATCCACAACAGAGCACCCCAAATTGGGTGCTTAAATGGGCCACATGTGTCTACATCATTAATTTTACGGTAATACTTAATAAACACCAATTTTCTTCAACCCAGCACCTCAAAAGAAATTATTAAATAGGTCCCACAAATAATTTTATATCATTACATTTCAACAAAATTTATTTAATTTATTAAGATTTATTAAATAGGACTACCAAAAAATGAAGAGTGAGGGTGCTTCCATAGCCTTCTCCATAGGCACCAATATATTTTGCTTCACAATGAGGGTGTCTATTTAATGTGGTGCTAAATAGGTAAAACACTCGACCAATGGTCTTATATGTGAATGTTGAGCAAGAGAGATTATTACAAAAATCATGACAATGTTGGCATATTGCACATCTACATGTCCTACCAGGGTAATTAGGAAATAACTGTTTAACACTTTTTGTGATGAAAAAGCCTAGTAGAAGACTTTTGTTTAATTTAAAAAATTTAGTGGCATTTAATTAGGATTTTCTATACTTTTAAAGTTGAATATAAAAATCTTGTTCTCAAAAAACATATATATAAAAATCTCGTGATATTAAAAAAGTTGTCTATTATAGAAAGAAAATTAAAATGTGATAATTTAATTAGGATTTAAGAATTCTTCAATAGAATGAAAATTATTGAAGATACTTTTGAAGTTTTCTTTTTTGAATATTTGTCTTGATTTTCTACACTTTTAAAGTTAATTTTTTTTAAGTTTCCACTGTATAAACGCACGTGATTAAGTGTTTCGTTCCTTCCATCTGAAATGAATTAATTAATTCTGCATTCTTCATTTCTTCGCTGTTAACAGCCGCGGAGGAGTGCTGCTTGCTTACTTGCCAGCTGCTTTATATATTCATTCTAGAGAGAGAAACTCTATTTCAACTCTCTCTCTCTCTAAAATGTCCGCCGATGATGAACCAATGCCTACTCGTTGGTCTTTCGAGGTTCGCCAATTTTCACTTTCCTTTTCTCTCTGTTTCCCGAGAAAATTCTCAGATTCCCGAATTTTTATGCTTCGATTCTCTGATTTCATCTAAACTAGTTCAACAATTTGTTACTCTTTCTAGACAATCAGAGCTGTTCTTGCTTGTTTTCTTACTAGCTTTCCGAATTTCTAGGAAAATTTACTTGTTGTTGCTGGTTGATTTGTTGTGATGTGAATTTCAATCTTGATCTGGTGGATTGGATTCTTGATTTATGATGTTAGAGTTTTTAATTATTTGTTTGGAATTGGATCTTCAGGAGTTCAAAAAGTATTATGATGTTAGGCTTGGTAGAAAGAAACTGGTGGCGGAGAATGCTGTTAGTAATGGAAATTCGTCCAGCATTGCATCCAATGGCAATTCACACACCAAAGTAACATCGGATAGGGATCAGTTTCAAAGCCAGGTACCGTGTTTGATATGTCGAGTTTCTTGGCGATTTGGTTGTTACTCTTTTTAAATTTATAGCTTATTTGTGTTTTGTTATGTTGTATTTCTTTATGTTTCAGGGGCAGAATCCGACGCATACGAATGGTTTTGGTCCAAACGGTGTTGATGAAAAGCCGTAAGATTCTTTGATCCGTTACTTTGTATTACTGTACATTGTGATTGGCAAATAATTAGTTTATGTTCTGCTGTGAGAATTAATCGAATAAAAATCTGAGAAAAAAAAAAGTATTAGAATACTACTTGAGTTGTGAATCAAGTTTATGATTCGATAATTAAGTAGCTAGTCAACTATCTATCGAAAACCATCATTTTATTGATCAAATAACCATTTCAAGTCGATTAATTAAGGTAATTGACCAGTAGTGCTGTACTGTTAGTGTTTATGAGTCGTAAATGTGTGTACTTTTAGTGCTGATAATGAAAACAAATCTTCCATAGGATAATACTTTATTCTATGAGCCTAGCATAGCTTATCCGCTTGCTAATCTTTGTGGCACCATAACTGATGTGTATGAAACCCATTACCTAGAAATTTTCAGAGAAAACCGATTCGATATGTAACTTGGCTTCCTGATCAACTGAAAAACTATTTTAAATGTTAAATATATTAGTTTTAAAAAAGTGGCAGATATAGCCAAGTTATTTAGTTTGGATTTTGCCTTAGGTCATGTATTTAATAAATGAAACAATTTTGCGGAACCAAAATGCCTGTGGCGTGACTTATACTAATTAGTAATTTATTTAACAACAAATTGGTTCGACTATGACTAAAGTTCTCGACGCTCAAAATTTGACTGCCCCGGGATTGGGCAGTTATAGGATCAAGGAACTTTTCTATTTTCTTTCATTGCATGTTGAATTGGTCTATTGTCATGTTTACTCTGTTTCTTTTAGGCTTTTACCCCACCTAACGGGAAAGAAAAAGACAATATGATATAGTTGTGCAGTTTAACAGCCATCACTGAAATTGATTCTTTGATCTTTACTCACAAATGTAGCAATTTAATAGTATCATCATCTCATGAGTTCTCCGACTCTTAGGTATGGTATTGAAGATTGAGAATTTGTTTCCAACAAAAGGAAGAACCATACATATTGTACAGCTGTGTATCTTTAAGATGCGACAACTGAAATTGGTCATTTGATCTTTGTTCACAATTGTAACCATCGTTAGTATCATCCTATGAGTTTTCTGACTATTGAGGGACTATTTGGAAGATAGAATATTTCTTCATTCTCTGAAGTACTGAAAGCTATAACAATTACAATTATCTTTAACATTTACAGGCAGAAGTCTTTGCTTCCACCTTTCGAATCTGCAGAAATGCGTACTTTAGCAGAGAGCTTAAGTAGGTAAAGTTTCTCTTCTTTTAGTCTTTTACACACCCTTGAGACAACTGGCGACTGCAAGGACGTTGTGTGTCGGTCAAGGTTTTCTAATGTCTTTCTATTCGGTTTAAGTTCTATTTTCATGTATGTATTATCATTTCACATAATACCATTGCCAGGGATATCATTCGCGGGAGTCCAAATGTGAAGTGGGAAAGCATCAAGGGTTTAGAGAATGCCAAACGTTTACTGAAAGAAGCTGTAGTGATGCCGATTAAGTATCCCAAGTAGGTCTCACTAATGAAAGCGTACTATGCCTAAAAATTATTTGCAGTAATTTTTTTTTTCATTTTACATTACTTGATATGCTAATGGCCTCAAGATTTGTTATTTTGCAATTTTGACCACCTCAGTCATTTAGTTTATTTTTTAGAGATTTGTTGCAATCTTGATTTGAAGTAACTAATAATGCTAACAACGGCTTAGTTCAGATTTAAGATATTGTCCGGAAATGATTGACTAATATATTTTCTCCACTTGCATATCTGCAAATAAAAATTTACTTGAGATATGACATGAATTATTTTTTTTACTCATAGTGAAGCCAGTCTTTCTCATTTGTCTAGGTACTTTACTGGTCTGTTATCACCATGGAAGGGTATTCTCCTTTTTGGGCCCCCAGGGACTGGAAAGGTTTGTATTGATTTTCCCTTCAGAAATATATATAAGTTGCTTTCTCAGTTTCATACTAAAACCTTAAGAGAATAGTATTTGTATTTTTGTGAATAAAATTACATATTAAAATATTAACTATGTTTAACTTTTCTATTTTCATATTTTAATGATTGTGACTATTGCAGGTTCATTTCAAATAAATGAATAACTGTAGATTTTTTTGTTCAAATGTTGCAGACAATGCTTGCAAAGGCAGTTGCAACTGAGTGCAACACTACATTTTTTAATATTTCAGCATCGTCTATTGTCAGCAAATGGCGAGGTATGTGACTAACAACCTTTCCCTCCTATTTTCGTGAGTATTTTGTTTGCGTAAATCTTAATCTTGGTATGAAACCTGAAAGAGTTCAATGTTTCAAGAAATTTACTTAAATCATAAAAATTAATATATATATATATATAGAGAGAGAGAGAGAGAGAGAGAGAGAGGATGATATGACTAAATATTGTTCTTCAAATACTGTGATGTTACAACTACCATAAATTTTGCAAATTGATCATATATACTCTTTTTGGTTTGGAGAAGTCAATTTTTCAATATTCTCTTCATCTGTTTTATTTGCCCAAATATATACAAAAAGGCTTGGACATCATATATCATATCAGAACACTGGTTATTGTCAAGGAGAATAACTTACAGCAGCCCCTTGATATAGCATAGATAACTTGTATTTAAACAATTGGCTGCATGAGTCTCTAGATATTGTTTTCCTGGACCTTTTGTTGTGTTCCACTTTTCTATCTCATCTCATTGTAAACCTATGATATGGAACAAAAAATGTAGTATGCAATTCATTTTATATGGCACTATTTTTACATTTAATACCCTCACTATTAATCTTTTGGAATGATACAAATTTAGTGCATATGATTTAGATGATGAGAGCTCCTAATTCAATTCTAACCTTTCAAAAACTCTGAATTGGAATTTAATTATGTTGTTCTTTTTATACCTCCAAAACTCCGTTCTCATGAAATATGAAATTTTTCTTCGTAGTGAAATACTTTATGGTTGACGTTTCACTGTCTAAATTCTAAAATCTCCCTCACCCCAAAATATGTTTTCCGTTAAGTGCCGAAAACTCATTGCAAAAACATTTTAATTGCTGGCTTCTCTGCCTCCATTTGTTTTGCTCCTCGTTTCTCTTTGTTATACTTTGCAATTTTGCGAACATGTACATTTTTCAAAGGTTTTTTTATTTTTATTTTTTATGATTGCAGGTGATTCAGAGAAGTTAGTAAAGGTGTTATTTGAGCTTGCAAGGCATCACGCGCCCGCAACAATATTTCTTGACGAAATTGATGCAATCATTAGTCAACGTGGTGAGGGGCGCAGTGAACATGAAGCAAGTAGACGGTTAAAAACTGAACTACTCATTCAGGTGATGCATGCTTCTGATATATCATTGAGTTACTTGTTGGATTATAATAATATGGTTATCAGTTTCAAGTTTTTACTATATTTAACTTCTATTGTTAGCTGTATCGCCAACACATAGCAATTGATTTTTCCCCTGGGACATCATATTTGGGAACTCTGTTGATTTATTTCTTTTCTAAACTGACTTTATTGAGCTTATGCTAAATTTGAAAGAGTGTTTTTTGGCATGAGGGGGGGATACAATTGTAATGAGTAGAAAGATCGAACCTCTGACCTCACACTTACTTTGAAAGTTATCACCTTTATAAGACTCCTTTTTGTTTCACATCTCCCACGCTCCCTTATGTCAGATTAGTGTTATATGTGTTGGGGACAAATGTCGCCGCCGAGTATGATGAGGAAATTTAATGAATAAACATGTTATTGATCATAAATTGCCCCCATGAACCAGCAACTATAATGGAGTCAGATAAAAAACAATAAAAGGTACTTTACAATTTAAGAAACCCACTGCTAGTCTAAATGTAATACCACATTCTCATCGTAAATAGACAGTAATGATAATCGTTGGAATTGTAAAAATTTCAGAATTCTATTTTTTCATTTTCTTCCCATTCTACTTTAAACATAATCCAGCATTTCTTCTAGTACCCTTCAGTATGGAGGAAGGTCCATAAGCTTCTGATACATAATTTGAACAGTGAACAAAGATTAAAGATAGATTATGTCTCAGAATATCCAAATAAATAATTAAAACTTAGCTTTTGCAGAATCATGAGTGACGTTGTCCATTAGTTAATTAAGTTTCCTGGGTGGTTGGCGTTTGGAACTCTGAACGTTTTTTCTTTTTACTTAAGTTTGTGCCTTCTGCAAATTCAGTCTCGAAGTAAATATGAATTATTACAATACAATGATGCTGCATATATATATATTTTGCGTTTGCCATGCTTTTTCCGATGTTAATCATTTAGATTAGATTGCAGATGGATGGTTTAGCACGGACGGATGAACTTGTTTTTGTTTTGGCGGCAACAAATCTTCCCTGGGAATTGGATGCGGCCATGCTTAGACGTCTTGAGAAGCGAGTATCCTTCCAGTTTAAATTTTTGCTTGATGTTCATGATAATTTAATTAACCAAATTGTTCTAGTCTTCTAAATGACATTTTACTTCATGGAATTTGAAACTGGTCTTGTGGAAGAAACATGTATTATCTGTTAGGTTTCCTTTTTTTTTTTTTTGGGGAGCATGGAGTAAATTAGTAAGCATGTTTAATCACCTCATTACTTATGCTTTCTAGAGTACTGTATTATAACGTTTTATTCCTTACAAACGAACCTGGTGTTTTTTCTAGTTTTCTTGGTAAGTTGTCAAAATATCAGTAATTGTTGTTTTGGGGTTAGATTTCATTTGCATCGGAAGTAGGCATGCTTACAGTTGCGTATAAACACAGTATGCATCACCATCACAAAAAAGAACACGGTATGCATGAAGCTCATTGCACCCTTATTTATTTATTTATTCAAGAATATTTGGGACATACCAAATGTTACTATCTATTAGATCTGTTTTGTGAGATAAAAATGTTGCCACATAATTTTTACCCCCTTTGATCAGCAAATTGATGCTTATTGTCTTTTACTATGTTGAGGGTAGATCATAGTTCAGTGCTTATTTCATTGATGTTCAACAAGCAATCTGATGTTGCGTTTGAATGCTCCACTGATTCTTTTTAATGGCTGTCCCTTGACCATAAATAAAAGATCCTTGTACCGCTTCCAGAACCAGAAGCAAGAAGAGCGATGTTTGAGGAACTCCTTCCTCTGCAGCCTGATGAGGAACCAATGCCCTATGATTTACTGGTGGACCGGACAGAAGGATACTCAGGCTCGGATATCCGCCTACTTTGTAAAGAAACGGCAATGCAGCCATTGAGACGCTTAATGACACAACTTGAACAAAAACCAGATGTGGTGCCCGAAGAAGGTATACCGCTTACAAAATCTAGCCTCAATATGTATCCATGATGTGTGCCTGCACAGGAACACTTATATCTGTTCCTTTTAAGTTTATTTTTCAAATATGAGCATTTTTCATGAAATTTGAACATTGTTTGTTATTTTCGTAAAGTTAATTTTACTCCTCGTGAATTATAAGTAATTATTATGGTGCAGAGTTGCCAAAAGTTGGGCCAGTCGTGCCTGAAGATGTAGAGGCAGCTTTAAGGAACACACGGCCATCTGCTCATCTCCTTGCCCACAAATACGACACGTTTAATGCTGATTATGGTAGTCAAATACTTCAATGAAATGATGTAATTGTTATTGTTAGGTGATCTATGATTTGGGGTCATAAAATTGTTGCGGTGCAACTAGGAAAAATAAAATAGTATTATTTTGGGTACAGTGATGTTTATAGATTTTCAAGACATGTTAGTCACATTCTTTTATGTGAGTGATCATATCACTTGAACGTTTTTCAAATGGTTGTGATATTTTACATTCCTTAGTTTATTCTTCTACAGCAGAGCAGTAATATGATAATCTGTATGCAACTTTATATTTGATTTTGTTCATTGTTTATTAGTAGTACCAAGTTTTTTTTTACAACTCAAGTAACAAACTGCACAGAATGTTTCTGTTCTTTAAAATCCCACATTAGTTTGTTTTACTTTGAAATAATGTTTTCTGTGCATATTCTCACTTCCCAGAAGTTTAAATTTTCGCACTATTTTATAATTAGAAAATGAAGACTTGTTTCAGCATTAGGTGTTCAATGAAGTATTCTTCACCTTCACGCTCAGAAAATCCTTGAACGGAAAGCTCTTCATAATTCCTATTTCTGCTCGATGCTGAAACTGGAAATCCAGTAAAGAATCAGGTTATATGTTTCATGGAAAAACAAAAATCCGATTTTATTATGAAATTTAAAATTATTTCCCTAGAAAATACAGATCCACCTCTTTATATGAGAATAAATATGGCAATTTCTAATTTTGAGGGTTGAAGTAAAATCATTATAATTATTTTTAAGTTTATAACATTTTTAGTCCGGTATTTTTCGAACTTCAAGATTTAGGTTCTTATCTTCTTATAAAAAGATTTAGGTTCTATTTTATTTGTTCCACATACATTATTTTACCGTTTTGATTGCCACATTTTAAATTTTGTTACTCGACTTTGATAATTTTAGGCATTTTTAAATATTGGAGTGCTTTGATTTTAATCCATGTAATTTTCGTTTATTTTTTTGTTCCATGAATTAAAAAAGAAAAACTTTTGTTTTGGATTTCGCGAGTGGGGTTTATGGCTTCTCATTATCTTCGGTTCTCATTTCATCGTCTTAAGAAAGATTACTGCTCTTCCCTCAGCACAAAACGCTCGCACCCTGCAGCCATGCCAAAAATGTCCATGCGTTGGTTAAGTAGCGCAAATGTTAATCGTTGCGCCACTTAACTAACGCTGCGTGAGTTAACTTGCGCTACGCTAGTTAAGTGGCGCTACGTGCTGTCTTAAAGAATACAGAACACTTCATTTCCTCATTTCTCATCTAAAATCTCAAAAAAAATCTCAAAAATCTCTCTCAAATCACCCAAACCCAAAATTCCTTCAAGTTCAAATCAAACAACACTCCAATAACAAGTAAGTCTTCATAATCAAACATCATTAAACTTTTATGTTTATATGTTAAATTTTTTCTCTTAAATTAGAAATTTTTTAGATTTAGGGTTTGTTTAAATTTTGGTTTTTTTGGCAAGAAATCATACAATGTGTACATGAAAATGACTTGTGTTGCTTAAATGTTTAGATGTTTGCATGTTTATGTTGTAGTTTT
>Ga0315914_1011476_pt1 | contig 10604 bp, 7 predicted proteins | sample MpolenodulesMG_FD_203920 | JGI IMG/M metagenome (GOLD analysis project Ga0315914, IMG submission 203920) | Medicago polymorpha root nodule microbial communities from Los Angeles, California, United States - elongated nodules | ecosystem: Host-associated > Plants > Roots > Nodule | place: USA... | reverse complement strand
GAAGAGAAATGGAAACTAATTATCTTAAGTCAGAAGTTCGGTAGAAATTAAAATTTTAAGTTGATCTAGATTGTAGTGCATTTACTAGAAACACAATGTTGAATAATGCGCAACAGCAGAAAATACAAGGATCGACACTAATCATCTATATCGCACAAACACACAAGAAGCTATGAAGATACTATGTCAATCCCCTTCATCATTCTTATTTCATAACATTCAATGAAGCCAAAAAGTGTCTCAATAGACTTGATTCCATATTTTTACACATGCAAACGAAATAACAAAGGTGATACATCAAACAATGACAGTATTTGACATCAACATCCAAAGAATGAATGATTACAGAACACACCAGGTTTAATTCACACTTAACAATCAAATTCAAACGCCGGCGCCTAAAAAATGTAGGTGAGAAGTGCCCAGATGGGGTAGACTAACAGAAGAATTATGCCAATGGAATTTGATACGCCGTTTGCTCTAGTGAAGGAATTTCTGAAACCACCAGATGCACGAATATGCTCTTGTAGCAAATAACATGCAATGACAAGGCACACAATTATTCCAACAAGGTCGTTTCTAAAGGTGCTTGCAACTAGATCGGGAGATACAACAATCAAAAGTATCAAAGCACCCGGCAATTCTAACCAATCTGCAGAAACAATCAGAAAGAGTTATTATGTATATATTCAATATTTCCTCATGTTTTATTTTTATTTTTATAAAGGACGAATCGAACCAACAATGGATGAATCTCAGTGGACCGCGACAAGAAGGTCACTTTGTCACTTGCATACTCTGCCGAGTATCTAAGTGGTTCGTGACAAAAAGGTCACCGCGTCTGATAGTTTTAGTACATGTACATACTAGCATATAGGACTGCTTAACACGAATGTGAGAAAACCAAAGGGTGTTAAGCGGCGCAATGTAAGTGAATTTTTCTTTATTAATAGTGTAACAATCAACCGTTAAAGTTTAATTAGTACACACATTCAGTGTAAACAAGTTTTCCACATGCATCCAATCATATTTGTAGATAACGACGGAGATATTTTAGGAGCTAATATAACTTTGCATAGAGACTATCTATTATTGCCAAGACGGAGTGTGCAGTTAAGGTTAAGTAAAAGTGTAACATACCAGGGAAATGCTTTGGAATAAAAAGCCTTAAAACAACAGCAACTAAAGCAATCCATTTTCCAATCTCTCCCCTGCGTAGTCATGCAAAAAAGTAGGATAATATTAGACAAAAATGAAGGTACAGATTTGATAACATCAAAGCGTGAAAGATAAATCACCTGAATACAGCGAAAACAAAAGAAGGCAAGCTGAAGAAAATGTATGGAATGAGTAGTGATGTAAGAATGTTCGTCTTCCAGTTTGTGCGATCCAAAACCAACAAATAACTGCAGAGAACATATTAACATAATCAGTGAAATCATAGAAAGATTATAGTTTACATTCATTCTTAGTTTCTTGCACAACAAAACATGTGAAACTTTGACACCGATAAAATTACAGTATCATTCTTACAGTATTATATTTTTCTTTAATTAGAAAAATGACACTATTTTTAATTTATTTCATTCATTCTCATACAACAATACAAAATAAAAACACTGTGACAAGTCAGTTGTCCTATAATCACTTGACTGAAAATCTACCGTTCAACAGTGGCAGAGGTTCGATACTCTTGCACACCAGAAAAAGACAGCACTCTTACCACCGTTGGCAATTCAGTACATTATTTTTTACGGTGATGAATTCTTCTATTTGTTGGGACAAAGACAGTGACAACAATTCAAGACTAACTACTAAAAAAACAACATGATAACAACCAACTTTGTCATGAGAATAGGCTGGCTCTCCTACCATACCATTAATATTAATATCTTGTCTAGAAATGGATCTTCTCCACATACTAAGATCAATTGTCCACTTGTTCTTTTAAAGGAAATTATATACTATAGGAGTATATACTTTCTCTATGATATCAATGAGGAAATATACTTTAGGCATACCTCTAGATGTGATATAACTATATATTTTTTTGTTACAGATTTAATTTTATATTGTGTGAAGGTGTGGAACTTGTTTTTGTGTATTTTATACATATTCGGACGAACTTCAGATTACTAACACCATATTTCATTGATCTCTCGATCATGCTAACCGTAATTTGTTTCTTTTCAAAATTAATCTACAAAAAGATTATTAAAAAAAAAAAAAACCTAGTACTTGAAATTTCTCAATAATAAAGGGAAAATTTCTAAGGAAAGACAGACAGAAGAGAAAACTGTTTGATCAATTATCCTAAACATTTTAATTGAGAGAAACAAACAACAACCTTAAACATTTTAATTCATTCTAGTTCCACCTACGATGAAGCACAGACGACACGGACAAATAATTCAATGTAATTATATGTGTCGGTGTGAGATAGAGTCAAAGGGAACGTACATAGCAGCAACAGCAGCAAAGAATCCGAAGAAAGAAGCTCCAAAGCCGCCTACACCAGCTAATTTGATGGCATGATAAGCGAGTTTACTAGCAGCTTCACTCAGGTCTTTGAAATCTGAGTTCATAATCTGAACTGCTTCCTGTTGAAAATTCATTCTGTTCCACATTTTCTACTGATCAAGAAAGAACAAAATAAACAATGATGAAATATCTAGGACTTTGTAGTAGTGTATGAGCTGGTATATTGATTGGTTCCATTGCAATTTATGTTATATTTTCAATGTATTGTATAAGTCCTAGTTGACCCATGGAAAACTATCTTTTATTTTAATATTTAAATTAAATTATTGATTAAAAAGATAATAAAAATTATTTATAATATGAAATAAAGTAAAAATAATTGAAAATAGAAAAATTTATTAGATCCTATAAGAAAAGTAATAATATTAAGCATTTTCTTAAATCAGATTGAGTATCCGTAGCAAAAATTGATTTTAATTATGTAACAAAAAAATTGATTTTAATTAAATAAATTAAATGCTATAATTTTTTTTTTAACAAACAAAAATGGAATATATTAACCACAAGAAACAAGTAACCCCAATAGCACAAGATGTGCCAAAGGAATTACTGTATATACACATAGTCAGTTAGGCAAAACAAAAACCATTAGGTGATGCCCAAACATTGAAAAGGGCTCGAACACCACGTATCTGTGTCAAACCTAAAAGTAATATTTTTGGCTTTCATCCAGGCTAAAGACATATATTTTACTTTATCCGACAACTTGGACATAGGAGTTACAACATTATTAAAGAGCATATTATTACGCTCATTCCATAAAACCCAAACACAAAGAAGCCAAATAAGCTGAAGGAACGACCGCGTTGCTTTGCCACCACCTGTTGAATAGACAAACAGAAAAAAATGATCGGACAAAACATTTGAGTCGACACCCACAAGAGGCCACAAAGAAGAGAAAGCAAAGCAAGATAAAAATAAATGTTGCGCCGTTTCTAGTGAACCACAATCTGAGACACACAGAGAGACTTCTAACAGGATGATCCCTCTGTGGGCCAAGTTGAATCTAGTAGGCAACCTGTCACGAAGCAACCGCCACGCAAAAACAGAAACCTTCAACGAGGCTTGGTTATGCCAAATCATTGCAGCTACAGAATCCGCAAGAGGAATATCCTTCGTGGTCAACAAATGATAAGCACCGCGAACAGAACCCTAAAAGGTCCGGCAGCCAAATCCACCGATCTGAAACATTAGTACACAAAGAAACATCAAGCAATAAAGTCCTATACTCCTCTAACTCCTCTTCCTCCCAAGCGCACAAACTCCTCCTCCACTTCCACGCCTCCCCACCCAGAGAGAACAAATTCGCCAATGTAATGGATTTGTTCTCATATAAATCAAACAACCGACGACAACAGACACACAAAGGAACCGGTCCTAACCAATTATCAAACCAAAACAATGTGTCAGACCCATCCCCCACCTTTTTCGACACACTTTCCCCAAACCAACCTCCTCCAACACCACCGCCCCCTTCCCTAATCCGAGCCACCTCCCTCCACCAAGCAGAACAACTCCGGCCCCCAACCTCCCACCTGCTTCGCCATACGGGCGACTAAAACTCTATACGAAAAACCACTCCTATAAACTAACATCCTCCAACACCACTTACCTAACAAAGCATAATTAAACTTCCTCAACTGTCTAACCTCCAACCCTCCAAACTCCTTCTGTAAGCACACATTATGCCAACCTATCCATGATATTTTTCTATGTTCCTCACTCCCTCTCCAAAAAAAATTATTTAATAAAGATTCAGTGGAAGAAATTATACCTGATAAAGCTTTGAAGAAGGAAAGAGCATAGACAGGCAGAGAGGTCATGACAGACTTTAAAAGAATCAAACGGCCACCAAAGAAAAAAGAGCATAAACGACTATTCTAACCAGTCAGTCTAGCTTTAAAATTAATTTTGGTTCATTTTAAAAAACAAATCAATGTTGATTAAAATTGAATTGAGTAAAAAGTAACTAAGCATATATTTTAGAAAATAAAAGTTTAAAACTGTCTCCTTAAAAAAGAGTTTAAAATTGTCAAAAGAAAAGACTAAAATTAATTTCAAAGACAAATTTAGTACTAATATGTGAAAAAAATACTAAAATATATTAAAATTAATTTTATGGACTTTTATAAGCTATTTTATGGTTCCCTCAAAAAATTATAATCTATTTTATGGCTCCCTCAAAAAATTATAAGCTATTTTAATTAATTGAATTAGTGATATGAGTCACAATTTTTACCAAAATATGCTTTTTTTTTTGTTGCTATTAGCTAATTAAATAAACTGTTACTGTACACAAATAATAAAATGTTTTTCCTCGCCAGCAATTTCAGGATTGTATTGATCAACTATACAAGGAAGCAAAGGGAGCAATGGTGTGAGTCAGGTGGCATGCAGGAATTCTATAAATTATACTGATTTCTGGCAGTTTTTCAGAATCCATTTTAATTTGTATCAAGTGAAGTGAAAAAACTATAAGCAAAACATGCAGTATATTATAGGAACTGCATAAAATGCTCATTCAGTCATTCCTAAAAGATTACAAAATATGATTATCTGAAAAAATTGAAAAGCTATATATTTTCTAGACCTTGCAACTACTGTTTTTTTACTTCTTTTGTTCATATGAAGTTATTTTGGCCATGAGAATATGACAGATTGTGGTACTGCAGAACCAAAACTTAATTGCATTTTCACGGCTCTCTTGAGCCTATGCTTGTTAATAATGCTTTGATTCTATTAGGAATCCAAGGAAGAGAAATGGAAACTAATTATCTTAAGTCAGAAGTTCGGTAGAAATTAAAATTTTAAGTTGATCTAGATTGTAGTGCATTTACTAGAAACACAATGTTGAATAATGCGCAACAGCAGAAAATACATGGATCGACACGAATCATCTATATCGCGCAAACACACAAGAAGCTATGAAGATACTATGTCAATCCCCTTCATCATTCTTATTTCATAACATTCAATGAAGCCAAAAAGTGTCTCAATGAGACTTGATTCCATATTTTTATACATGCAAACGAAATAACAAAAGTGATACATCAAACAATGACAGAGTATTTGACATCAACATCCAAAGAATGAATGATTACAGAACACACCAAGTTTAATTCACACTTAACAATCAAATTCAAACGCCAGACCCTAAAAAAAGTAGGTGAGAAGTGCCCAGACGGGGTAGACTAACAGAAGAATTATGCCAACGGAATTTGATACGCCATTTGCTTTAGTGAAGGAGTTTCTGAAACCACCAGATGCACGAATATGCTCTTGTAGCAAATAACATGCAATGACAAGGCACACAATTATTCCAACAAGGTCGTTTCTAAAGGTGCTTGCAACTAGATCAGGAGATACAACAATCAAAAGTATCAAAGCACCCGGCAACTCTAACCAATCTGCAGAAACAATCAGAAAGAGTTATTATGTATATATTCAATATTTCCTCATATGTTTTATTTTTATTTTTATAAAGGACGAATCGAACCAACAATGGATGAATCTCAGTGGGTCGTGACAATAAGGTCACTCTATCACTTACATACTCTGCCGAGTATCTAAGTGGATCGTGACAACAAGGTCACCATGTCACTTACTTACTTTGCCGTGTATATACTTAGTTTTAGTACATACTAGCATATAGGACTGCTTAACATGAATGTGAGAAAACCAAAGGGTGTTAAGTGGCGCAATGTAAGTGAATTTTTCTTTATTAATAGTGTGACAATCAAGCATTAGAGTTTAATTAGTATGCACATTCAGTGTAAAAAAGTTTTCCACATGCATTTAGGAGCTAATATAACTTTTAATAGACTATGAGACGGATTATACTGTTAAGTTTAAGTAAAAGTGTAACATACCAGGGAAATGCTTTGGAATAAAAAGCCTTAAAACAACAGCAACTAAAGCAATCCATTTTCCAATCTCTCCCCTGCGTAGTCATGCAAATAAGTAGAATAATATAAGACAAAAACGAAGGTACATATTTGATAATATCAAGTGTGAAAGATAAATCACCTGAATACAGCGAAAACAAAAGAAGGCAAGCTGAAGAAAATGTATGGAATGAGTAGTGATGTAAGAATGTTTGTCTTCCAGTTTGTGCGATCCAAAACCAACAAATAACTGCAGAGAACATATTAACATAATCAGTCACAGTAAAAACACCGCGACAAGTTATCCTACTGGTTGAAAATCAACCCTTCAGCTTTAGTGGCCTAGGTTGGATACTCTTGTACACCGGAAAAAAACAGTGACAAATGTATTATTCGAAGATATAGGAGTCATAAAACAGTACTCTTACTGCCGTTGGCAATTCAACTCGTTTTTTTTACAGTGATAAATTAATCTTTTTGTTGGAACAAAGACAGAGACAAAAACAGTGACAACAATTCAAGACTAACCACTAAAAAAAACAACATGATAACTACCGACTTCGTCATGAGAATGAACTGGCTCTCCTACCCTACCATTAATATTAATATCTTGTCTAGAAATGGATCTTCTCCACAGACTAAGATCAATTGTCCACGTGTTTCTTTTAAAGGAAATATATACTATAATCTATAGGAGTATATACTTTAATTTTTCTATGATATCAATGAGGAAATATACTTTAGACATGCCAGAGATGTGATATAACTTAATATATATTTTTTGTTACAGATATATTTTAAATTATTAAACTTGTGCCGCGTGAAGGTTGAACGTATCTGAACTCCAGATTACTAGGATCATATTTTATTTACCTCCCAACCAAAATAATTTGTTTTATTTTTTTAAAATTAATATAACTTAATCTACAAAAAGATTACTAAAAAATATCCACAAAAACACCAAGTACTTCAAATTTCTCAATAATAAAGGGAAAATTTCTAAGGAAAGACAGACAGACGAGAAAACAGTTTGATCAATGTCTGAAACAAAGGTTCAAAAACAAATGGGTAGTGTTAACTTGTGTCTTTAAGGCACATGTTAAGAAACTTAAAAGAAGAAATTTTTTCTAAAATTTTGTGCATTTAAATGATTAAAAAATTAAATATTAAATGCAATGGACATATTCCAATAAATTTTTTTTATATTTGAATCATTAACTTGTGTCTTGAGAGCACACCAAAACAAATATCCTAAACATTTTAACTGAGAGACATGAACTTTAACACGCAAACAACAACCTTAAACATACCTACGATGTTGGACAAGCAAATAACACAATCCATATATAACATCAATTTACAAAAATATAGTTGTAAAAAATGAAAGAATTAATACACACATGAATAAATTAATAGATAGAGCACGACTCAGGACACGGACACCAGATACATATAATGCAATGTAATTATATATGTCAGTGTTGGAAAGAGTTAAAGGCAACGTACATAGCAGCAACAGCAGCAAAGAATCCAAAGAAAGAACCTCCCCAGCCAATACCAGCGAATTTGATAGCATGATTAGCGAGTCTGCTAGCAACTTCACTCAGGTCTTTGAAATCTGAGTTCATAACCTGAACTGCTTCTTCTTGAAAATTCATTCTGTTCCACATTTTCTTCTGATCAAGAAAGAACAAAATAAACAATGATGAAATTGAAATATCTAGCGGGAGGACCCAAAAACTATAGGACTGTGTAGTGGATGAGCTGGTTAATTGATTGGTTACGTTGCAATTTATGTTATTTTCATTGTATTGTATAAGTCCTGGTTGACCCAATGAAAACGATCTTTTATTTTAAATTTAAATTAAATTAAATTATTGATTAAAAAGATAATAAAAATGTTTTATAATATGAAATAAAGTAAAAAATTGAATTGAATATAAAAAGTAATATATATATTTTAGAAAATATAAGTTTAAAATTGTCAAAAGAAAAAGCTAAAATTAAGTTCAAAGACAAATTTAGTACTAATACAGTAATAATGCAAACAATTAAACTGTGCAAAAATACTAAAATATATTAAAATTAATTTTATGGACTTTTTATAAGCTATTTTATGAACTTTAAATTACTTAAAGCATGTCGGCCATGAAAAGCATATAACTAGTTTTTTGTTTTGTTCGAAATCATTGAATTAGAGATGGGTTGAGACCACGTGGAGGTTCATGGATTGGCAAGCAATAGATGTGGATGTGCTGGCGTATGAGCCATGTCGGCTGGTTTAATTATCCATATTATTTTTTGAGAAGAGAATTCCTACAAGCAAGAAAACTCATCTATAATACATATTCCATAATCTACAAGACTAATATATTCTTATCTGTAGGAACCCCAAGAATAAATCATATTTGTCCACCTATGTGGGTAGATTTAAGAGGGCATTTTTTTGATATTCTGGTTAGGTCCATCTATACTCCATTTTTTTATATCCCAATCTACAAGACTAATATATTCTTATCTGTTTACACAGTGTTCAAAAGAGAAGCTTGTTTTTCAAGTTAATGATATTATTTTCTCTGTATATTGACGAAATGACAAATAATCATTGAAATTCATACACATAAAGAGAGAGTTTAAAGTTTAAACTATGATCACAACATCCAACTAACAATTTTAATATTGTAGCAGTTGAATTAAAACTTTTCTTTTAAAGGAGTTGAGCTAGAACTTGTAGACAATGATATTGTTTTTATTAAGAATATAGTTTATACTATGAAAATTGCTTTTCTCCCAACATAAAACGCTCACTTCCAACCGAACTACACAAAATACTCCGGCGTGAGTTAACTTACGCAGGTGTATAGCCCAGCGTGACTTAAGTCACGCTCGACACATGACTTAAGTCAGCGTGAGTTAACTCATGCTGGGTTCTGTTATAAGAACATAACAGCTTCATAAGAATTTCCAAAACTTCATTTGCAGTTTTGATCAACAAAGTTGCGATTTTCTCAAACCTTAAGTCATTCAACGCCAATTACAATCACAAAATCAAGTAAGTGCTTATTATCCTATTGCATTGACTTTTTTGATTGAATTGTTAGGTTTTTTTTGGATAAATTGTCACATATTTAGGTTTTGTTGATTTTTGATTTTTGATTTTATGATGTTAGATGTTTATGATTTGATCGAATTGTTTGTTGTTAATTAGAATATAAATTGTTGATTAAAGTTGAATTGTTAGGAATTTGTGTTAGAATTTTTAGGATTAGAGTAGGTTTCGATCTCTGATATTTGCATTGTGCAGATATGTCTCAGAATCAGGGTGATGTTCAGTTGAAAAAGGAGGGTGAGAAGAAGAAAGCAAAATCAACTGTGACATGACACAAAATCGAAAGCGATGGTTCCGTAAAAAAAAGCAATTCGAAGGTGTCGGTGTACAATCATTTCAGGCTGAGGAGGAGCGGAAGGACTTGTAATTTTGGTCCTTGATAGACAATTGGCAAGTGTACCAAATACTATCGAAGTAGTAAAAATATCGTTCCTCAAGGACTGGTTTTTAATCTCAATAATTCAATTACATTATTCAAAAGGATGTATAAAGTTCTTTTAATTTGCCACAAGGCAGTTGGTTTGGTTTGATTTGATGAAATCAAGTAACTTAAAATAAAGATTGATTAAGAAATATATGGAGAGAGATGAGATCGGGTTTGTCGAATCCTCTAGTGTTTCCCTAATTGGTATACTTTGCTTATTCTTATGAATGATTCTCTAGTTCATGATAATTAACAAAATAGTCCTAATCAATCCCTTGAGTTAGGACCCTCTTCTCAAACTATAGCCCCTAATTCCTTAGGTGGTCTAATAATCTTTGAAGGTTTAGAGTACGTTAACCTAACATCACTAATAAACAATTATCCATTCCTAGACTAACCATGTTTATTAGAACAATTCAATTAGGTCTAAGTCGAAAGCTAGGGTCAGTAGTCATTCGTTCTCACTAAATCAGATTTATATGTGATCAGGATATAAAAGCATTAAGAACAATTAAATTGAATAAAAACTAGATTGTCATTCATAATAAATAGAGTTTCAAAGCAACATGGATCAAATAGGGTTACACAGATTCATCTCAGACCTAATCTCTGAGAGATTTAGCTACTCATAATTGAGTTGACGAAT
>Ga0315914_1011474_pt1 | contig 10605 bp, 7 predicted proteins | sample MpolenodulesMG_FD_203920 | JGI IMG/M metagenome (GOLD analysis project Ga0315914, IMG submission 203920) | Medicago polymorpha root nodule microbial communities from Los Angeles, California, United States - elongated nodules | ecosystem: Host-associated > Plants > Roots > Nodule | place: USA... | reverse complement strand
AAGACTCAATCTATCAATTATTTGTTCCTGAAATATAATAACTTGCAATTGAAGTAAAATAGTTCTAAAAAGGAAATAATATTAAATAAAACGAAATCAAATCTAAATAAAACGGACTCAGATGTTATATTAAAAACACTAATTATTGACTCATCAGCCTGCACGAAAAAGAAGATAACCTGGAAGGCCAAAGAAACAAAAAGGAAATATGCATCTGAGGGTCCTTCTAGTTCAGGCAATGTCTGGAGGTCATATTCAGTGCTAACAAGTTCAAGGTGTGGTTTAGAAGGTAACCATAATAGGTTTGACTGCACTAATCAAGGTGTGATGCTTATGCCTCCCAACTGGGTTCCACCACCACCACCACCTCCCAACAATTTGAGTTAAGGAGAATAAGTTGTTTTAGATTTGTCACAATCTGCCCCACAAACACAAGAGCAATTATTTGATTTGAATGTGCAAGGACCGCAACCAATAGAAATTGGACAAGGAACTTTTGATCCATCACCAATTAGAGTTAGGCCACCACCTATTAGGGGTCAAACTCCAAATTCACGTATGAATGAACAACGAATGCTTACATTTTTCATGCCAACTCCATGATTTACTTCGAGGGGTCCAAGGCCAACTATGTGATGTTCATTAGTTTATTTATGTACTGAAGTTGTTAAATTATAAGCACAACTGCGGTGCAATATTTTGTTTAATATTTTGCTGAATCATTATGTAATGACTTATTGAATTATATGTCCAAATGTGGTGCAATCGTTTGATTACTCTATGGTTGACCTTTATGTAATGACTTAATAGTTGTGTTATGGAAAAAATTTGGTATTCAATTATGGAATCATTTTAGCAAGTGTTATAATAGTTTACAAGCTTTTACAACTAATGGCTTATTGTATTTAGTAGGTAGCATTCTATTAAACTAACAACTTGTCAGGTACCTTAGTGAGAGTACATGTTTACTGTCAAGGACTTAACTGAGAGTAAGTATGTACAATCAGGGACCTAACAGTAAGTTGGTGTTTCATGAAAGATTTATTTTGAACAAAAGAGATAATTAGATGACATTTAGGGATTTGAGATTTGGGGATATTAATTTTTGGTTCAGGGACTAAAGTGACAATTTCCTACTTTCGTTTTAGTCCCTGTGACAAATCATATGTCATGTCATCGTATAATTTGTATCACATCATCAATTAACAGAATTATTTAACGTCAAGAACTAAAGTGATAATGGAAGTGCAAAGTCAGTAACTTCTTTGTATTTAATTCTGAATTAGAGACCTTTGTGACATCGAGGTGCAGAGTCAGGGACTAAAGCGGTCAATTATGCTCTTCTCCCAACAAAAACACTCCTTCCCAATTGAATGGATGAAATTACCCATGTGTGACTTAACTCATGCAGAGTACTTTCAGCGTGAGTTAACGCACGTTGCGTGACTTAACTCACGCACCTTTAGTCGATTGCGTGACTTAACTTACGCAACTTTGGCCGGTGGCACGACTTAACTCACGCTCCTTTCTGCACCACATAAAACACGTTATTTGGACAGTTTGGATGGTGGTCAGATGGTAAAACTTGTTTTTTTACACGTTTTTTGACTCACCGTAATGCTTAGATACAACCTAGGCATCCATTCCCCTATAAATACCTTTTCAACCTTTACTATTTCTCACACCATCTCACATTCTCTCCTACCCACTCTCTCCTCCTCTTCCTTCTTCGATATTTACATTGTGTAGATATGTCTCAGAATCAAGGTGATGTTCAGTTGAAAAATGAGTGTGAGAAGAAGAAAGTTTGGTTGGGAGTGAGCAAAACTTGTACGGAAAAGAGCATTTTTCCCAGAAGAAACCCTAAAAAAATAAATATATTATCGTCCTAATTTACAAACTAGTGTAAGCCTAAGCCCACTAATAGCAGAGATTAGTTACATAACCCTAATATATTTTATTTATTTTCTCAAAATTTTGCGAATGGATTCTTCTCCTTCCGACGGCAGCAAAAGGTATTAATTATTTCTGAGAGAAGTCGATTGAGAGGCACAATAGGATTACAAGGTATCCAACCAAATTATTAATTTTAAAAATCAATTATGGTCTCTCTAAAAGTGAAACCATATTTTATAGGATAAAAAACATATTTAATATTTTTTTTTAATTAGGTTAGATTTCTTGATCACTTAGTTACACATTTGCTTGTAGAATTGTTTGTTTATGAGATAATGGCCAGACGAAGGCAGTGTAAGAGGCAACGTAAAGACAACAAAAATGAAGACTTTATCAGTGACTTGACCGATTCGGTTCTCCTTCACATACTGTCCTTTCTAAACGCAATACAGGCTGATCAAACATGCGTTTGTGTCCTTTCCACTATTACACTAAGATCTTCATACTCTAGGCCCAGAAAAAGGTTTGATGAGTTTGTGTCTCAGATTTTTTCTCTTCGTGATGGCTCAACCGCCATCCACACTCTTGATTTGTATCGTCGTCATTCCATGAAGCATAGCCTACTCCGGAAGATCATAGAATACGCTGTTTCACACAACGTCCAACACTTACGAATTGATCACACTTGTCATATTGAAAAATTTCCGTCTTGCCTCTTTTCATGTCACACTTTAAAGTCTCTTAATCTTTCTGGTTTCTTATACAATACATTTATCAATCATAAACCAGTATTTCGAAATTCTCTGAATTTGCCATCATTAACGAACTTGTCTTTAAAGTACTTTGCCTTTGCTCGAAGTGATAATGATTGTGTTGAGCCCTTTTCCACATTTAAAATGTCGAATAGTTTGATCATTGACTGTTGTATAGTTCTGGACGCACAAAATCTTTGCATATCAAGTACCAAGCTTGTCAATTTAAGTATACTTATGTGGGCTTCTGTTCCTGAGACATACATTGGAATCTATTTTGGAATCGAGCTATATGCTCCAAGTCTTCATAACTTTGCTTTTACGGGTCGCTATACTCCAAAACTTTTTGGCAGCAAGAGTGTTCTCTCTTCCATCAAACTTGTAAGTATTGATTTAAGATGTCGTTTGATCTCGGAGTCGCGGGAGTCTTCATCATTTCTACTCAATTGGCTGGTTGAGCTTGCTAATATCGAATTGTTGACTTTTTATTCAAATACTCTCGAGGTACTTTATATTGTATCATTAATGCTACTTTATATTTTTGATAACTTGCATTAAACTGATCGTAATACTTCCTGATTGCTTAGGTTCTTTCTTTAGTTCCTGATTAATTGAAGGCTGAGCTCCATTCCTTGTGTAACTTGAAGTCGCTGAAAAAAAAACGGACCAAACTACATCTATAAGTAATGATGTGGTAGAATTTTTGATTCAAAACTCATCCTCGGCAAAGGTTGACATCATACGTTTGTAAAGGTAAAATGTACATTCGACAACATTTTAAAAATAGGTTGATTGATTTAGTAATTTTACATTTGCATCCTTTTTTTATTCTATTTCCCATGATGTCTCTGGTTATAATAACTTTATTTCGGAGGATACATTACAAAACCCTTATTTAGTGCAACAAATGTTTGTGTACAATGTGTGCATGTTGACCTGTGCATCTTGAATCACTTGTACAACTAGTTTGAATTAACTTCTAGCTTATAGAATATTGACAACAGATATGAACTTGAGTTGCTAGTTGTGAAAAAACATCTTGAATCATATGTTGGACCAGTAATTTAGTCATTTAGCTCATAGGAGCTTCACTGATACTAATTTACAAAAAAAGTCGCTATAAGTCTATAGGTATTTACGAATAAATTAAATAAGAGACTATGAAAAAAAGATGAGGTGGAATTAAAGTCATGGTAATTATTCCAAAAAAAATTATTTTGTCTAAGTGTTTTTAAAAAGTTTATCAAAACAAACCAATAGTTTTCTTTTTAGTTGATCATGTGATTTGCTTAGTCTTTTACCCGTCCTCGAAGATTAAGGTTGTTGATGAAAAGTGGGAAGCTAAGCTGCCACTCAGCAGCAGATCAGTTTTAAGTTGCCTTTTCTTCTAAATTCAAGTAACATACATTTATAATTAGGCCATCTCAGTAGTTAGTCTTCCCACATGTTAATCAATTATAATGCAATCATATAAACTTCATGATTACAATGCATAAAACACTTGGGTTGTATCCAGTCAGAATGGTGTGCATTCATGCACATCGGTGGTCATTTGATCAAGGTTGAACGGTGCAGAAAACATGCAGATTTTATTTTTTTTAAATATTACCGATGTCTTGACTGCATGGAATTTCAACAGCATGCAATCTAAATTCATTTATTCAATCCGTATCTCATCTAATGTGAGACTGTCTACTTATTTATTTTTGTTATAGGCACATCCAAGTGCGTCGAAGCAAGAAAGGAAAAGTCTGTGTAGGTTGATTGATAGCAGGAAACTCACACCAGAAGCCTCACTTCATGCAGCTCAAAACGAACGGTGGCCTGCAGTGAGAGCTGTTATTCAAGTTCTCTTCTCTGAACAAACGAAACTCAACTGCCACATTGACTGGAGTGCTTCTTTCAGTAGCTGTTAATGAATCTGTTGATGTCGTTGATGTCATATTCATTGCCAAATTTGAGGCGGAATGATCGTATTGGTAGCTCGATGTCTCGTGATACAATGACTGAGTATGCAGCGTGGCGAAAGATGATGTAGTCTTTGAAGGTTTGGGCGTCAAAGTTGAGATCGAAAACTGAGAGCCCCAATGGATTCCACTGGTTCAAGAGGACGCTTGTATGAGACTGGATTAACAAAATATGATAACGAATCTAAAGAGATGGTTAAGGTTTCAAACTCCAATAGAAATGAAGAGCTTATAAAAGAAAAGTCCAATATAAATGTGAATATGTATTATGTTTTAGACCGAGATTATTGTTGGTCTTAAATGCAAAATTGAAAATGTATTTAGTCCAACCTGAAAATTTAAAAATATCTATGATTTGTAGAAATTACAGGTGTTGACTGTGATGGTCTTTTATTTTAGACTAGACTATTCCTTTGGTATCCAATCTCAATCACTTGGTTACAAAAAAACAAAACAAAAACTATTCTTGTATGTATATACATCTGTAATGTAATATTTAGTCATCTTGGTGATAAAAATCTGGACCTAAATAACCAAGATAGATTGGGCATGAAAAGCTTGAGTGGGACAAAACCATGGGATTCCTCTACTTCATGAGAAATTCTGGAACTGCTACTGTTTTTTATGTCAAATGGATCAGTCTTACCCGTTCCATGGGCTAGTTTAGTGGTTAAGAATATGAAAAACGTTTTACAAAATTGGAGATCAATTCAAAATATTTTATAGTAAAATGCAAACATGTGTCGGATATACCAAAATTAACGATTATATATTAAAAATTGTGACAATTTACTTTTTGAAAAGTTAAAAAATAATTTCTTCAGTTAAATATTTGCTATTTATGACATACCTTTCACAAAGACTAATTTTTGATAAATCACATAGACTAATTTAAAAGCACATGTCCTCGTCAACAAATCAATAGCATTTGTATCACGCTACAGAAGCATCTTGGGCGAAAACAATGCAAAAATCATTCCTATAGGATGTGTTGTGTATACACTATACAAGCATAATGAATATTGATTGGGTCAAGAGAGAACCAGAAACAGAATATGTCTTTTGTGATGAGGCAATTGTGGGGCCACTCACCCTATGAATATGAAAGTCCAATCACATGGTTAGTTTAGTACTAATGAAAGATTTTTGTGTTTGATAATATAAGGGATAATATAAAAAATGTTTGTCTCGTGTGTGTTTGCTAATATAATCGTAATCAATTGTTTTCATTCAGTTTTAACATTACAATTTATTTTTTTAAAGAAGTTTTAAGACTACAATGATAATCAAAATTTTCATTCATCTGAATATAAATTATGTTTTTGCTAACTAGTGTCTTAGTACATTGTTTAAACAACCAAAAAATAAAAAAATAATCTTGAAAATAGAAGTTAAACGCATGTAAAGATCGTAACTACACAATTTCTAATAAAAATTTATTACTTTTGGATGTTTAAACAACTCCCAAGTAATACTTGTTAACATTGTCCTATAAATTATAATCAAGAATACGATATATCGATCGATAGGGTAAAGATAAACAATGAAAGGCAAAACACAAAGCACACTAAATACAACAATATAAATGTTGAATTATGAAATCTAGCTCTTGTTCAAGATAAAAGTTGCTGCAAAAAGTTCGGTTATTTTCATAAATAATAATGTAGTATATATGAAAAATGTATTCATTCTTTCCGGTTTCAAAGACTAAAATTCAACATCCACTATCCATAATGCAGTGCTATTGAGTAACACATGACAATGAATACATACATAAATGCAGTGATCATTTAAACTTAGGCTTGAAACAACATAAAACTGAATCATTTTCTTTAGTGTTGACGAAAGTATCGTTATTAACAGAGTTGCTAGTAGTAAATATCTGAGGAGAGGGTGAGGATAACATCATTTGCTCATTAACTTCCTTCCCTTCACATATAATTCTGACCTTGCAACTTTCTGGTGCACTCTTTAGTACTTGATCGCCCACACTGCCACTTCCTTTCCTTGATTTTGATTTTCTGTTCATAAAAAATGCTTAGTTAAAATAAATTAATGTTTGATTTTTTTTTTTACTCTAAATAAATACTACATACCATACCTTAGATGAGATTTGTTTGCTCCAATGATTAAATTGGTGATTTGAAGAATTGGAATAAGGTCGAGGATGGCCTTTGCAACCAAGTCACTCTCTATTAGGATGGTGTCCACCTTAACCTTCGAAATAGAGCAAGATTGGAGGAATTTGTGAAGGAGTTGTCTCCTCTTATCTTTTTCTTGATCCATATAACTCTCCACCTGCTCACCACTCACTTGATTCCTTGGAACCATCCCTACTCCCACTGCATGAAACATAGATTTATTAGATCTATTAATTTTGATATGATTATATATGGAGAGGTTAATTGGTCAACAACAAGAACAAGAACAAGAACAAGAAAGTATATCTATAAATAGATGAGAAATTACATGGATTTGGAATGTGTTTGATCTCAGGGAATATATGTATGAGATAGAGAATGGTATTGGTAGAGTGAGTAATAGTGAATAAGTTATTGATTGTCCATGAAAGAGCTTCCATGCTTGTATTGCTTTTACCAACTGCCACATAAACACATGACTCTTCTTCAATTTCATTACCAATAATATCATCAAAGTTGTGGTTGATGGTTTCAATGCTATCATCTACCTCCTCAATCTCATTGTTGTTGTTGAACACTATTTGCTCCAAGATCTCCGTTGACTTGGCCGACGACATTTTTAATGGTTGGTTTGGTTCTTGTTTGTTTGTGTATAATATAGACCAATTATTTACATGTTTGTGTGTATGTGTTTTTTCTCTCTAATAAGAGAGAAGAAGAGGAATGGGACGTTCTTCTTCTATATCTCTTTATTTTCATCTACAAATAAACATAAAACATTGGATGCTCAACTGGATTGACCGAATAAAACATGGTAAATTTGGATATTTTTTAGTAAAAGTTTGAATAATTTTATATGCTCACAATTAAGAAAAAACATACACATCATTAAAATATTTTAATAAACCTAAATTGATTTTTTTCCTTTGTACTTTTTTTCCTTTGATATTATCTTTGCCATTTATGTTCAATTATGATTTGAATTGATATTGAGAAATACTTTTTGAATCAAGACCTAAGATAATCATCTATCAAAGTTTAAATTCTAGAAATAGAATTTAGGTTTTGATAATCATTTCAAAGATCAAAGCTTAATGCTATCAGATCGTTTAATAGATTGAGAAGTCGTCGATTAAGCGATACGGTTGAAATCACAACGTTATTTAGATATGAATAATGTTGTCAAGTGATATATGATAATATCGATTAATAGCTAGAATTCATGTATGTGATCATAAGGATATATACAAAAGTTTGATCAATGAAATCTAATCCTAACGCTCTTACGCCTTTATCAATCTCATTTTAAATTACTATTTTTAGTTCGATTAAATTTTAAACAAACAAACAACCAAACCGTAACTTAAGATGATAATCAATATTGAATGGTTTGTGATATCGCATTAGTTCTTGAGTAGACGATACAAAAATACTTACTTTTGATTGATAGCAAAATATTACATCACGAGACGCAATAGTTTGTATAGTACTTAAATTTGTCAATAGGCAATAAGGTTTTGAAATTTGTATGATTTTAATAAAAAAAAATCTAAGTTTTATCTTTCTATAAAACTATTAAGATGTTACATATATAATGTGGATGTTAGATGTATATGTGACAAGTTCACATATAATCTAACTCCTTGTCGATCTGTCGTATCTTAAGGACTAAAATGCTTGTTTTTAAGTATTGTATCTTAGCATCCTTTCAAAAAAAAAAAAAATATTGTATCTTAACATTGAAGTCTTCAAATCTTTTGATGGTGTTGAGTTTGTTGAAAATTGGCAAGGGGATACCGTGAGAATTAATCTCCATTTCCAAAGGGAGACAAGTTAAAATAAAATAGAAACTAAATCTTCCTCCTCCATGAGTGAAAAAATAGTTGACATTTTTTGATACATTATATATAGTTTAATCAAATGTTTAAAAAAAAAATACTAGCATTCCAAACTCCAAATAACATTCTAATGGATATTCTTATATTCTTTTGATTGGTTATATAAAAAACAATCGATGGTTTAAAAATTATGAAGCGTCGGGATTATTACAAAGATGATATGATATATAATTGATTCAATTCAAAGTTCCCAACCATGCAAATGACGTCGTTGTATCACTTGTTTCAATGATTCAATCAATATCAAGCTGTTAATTGATTAATTTTAACATATGAGAAAAACTTTCTACTTGTTTTGCATAAAAATCATAATTACTTTATCGAAGTTATTTGAGCCTTATTATTCCACTAAATGTACCATTTTCTTTTCTTTGTTTTTGTATAGATGTATCTAGGGGTGAGAATAGGTCAGACCATGTTTTGATAGGCTTGAATCTGATCTACGAAAATTTTTGCAAGCTATTGACTATGACCTTTTGTAGAGTCAATATCCTCTCCATTTATGTCCTTCTCCATTTCCTTCATTTGGAGAGATAAAGACACATAAAGTTTTGAAAGAAAGAAAAAAATTAATGAGAGTGGGATTCACTTAGTGGTAGGACTCACATCCTACTTTTTGTGTATATATCTCTCTAAATGGCATCTTTCATTTATTTTCATAAATGGAGAGGATCCTTACTCCCTTTTGTAGGCCTAGTTTTTTGGTCTCGTCTGACTTGACCTAAAAGCCTATTTACATGCATACTTCATATTAAAGTCATTAAATAGTCAATTTAATATACTTTAAATAGGTTAAATCGATATTAAACTTACTATTTCACTGTAAGGCTTGTATATCATTATAAGACCTTAAAAGCTTATTTTATCATAAAGCCTTAAAGCCCGATTGTAGGCCCCTGTAGACCGGTCTGATGTATTCCTAACCCTAGATGCATCCTTTCCTATCACTCCAAAAGTCTTGAATTGATTTTCATAAAATCACAAAATGATAAAAAAAAAAAATGAACAAAATATAATTTTTAATGTTTTAAAATATTCTTTTGTAAATTCAACTTATATATTGATTACAAATATATAACAAAAAAATTCAAATAAACTTTATTTAATTTTTATTAGTGATCAAGACTTCTAGTCAAACAATAATTTTGAAAAAGATTTCAGAGAGAGAGGTGTATTAGTAGAAAGGGGTGCAGATCGTAATCCCTCATTAATAATAAATACTAATGGTAGAATATTTTACCTCCTCGTCTTAAATTTGTACCTTTCCACCCAATGAATAAAAAGTATTTTTCAAAAATTATTTTTGACGTGTTGATAGAAGATATCAAGATTGTCTCGGGAGTTTAACTCAGTTGGTAATGACAATGTATAATATATGCAAGATTCAGGGTTCGAACCTTGAACACTACCAAAAAGAAGATATCAAGATTTTTGGTTTTTAGTCCTTGTAAAAAAAATTGTCCTTGTAAAATTTATTAATATTAGAATATTTGACTTTACTTGAAAAAAAAAAATATGATTTTTGTTCCTCAAAATAAGAACCTAAAATGAATATTAGATGATCAATTTTAATATGACCTTTTTCATGGACTAAAACGAAACATCAAAAGTAAAAAATGATATAATTGAAAGGACTAAAACGAAGAAAAAAAATTAGAGGAACAAAAAGCTAAAAATGTCATGGACTAAAGACATAATCTCTATTATAAACATTTCCCTTATTTTATTTTAATAGTACACGTGGCAAGCTTATAATGAAATATGCATTTAATGTTTTTCTATCAACCAATTAGAATGAACCATGACTCATAATTTTTGTATTAGCCAATCAAAATAGATCATGACTCATTTCTTAAGTGCATATGGCATCTTCACATTCTACATCTCATTTAATGCTTTCTTATCATCCAATCAAATTGATTAATGACTCATTTATTTTTTTATTAGCCAA
>Ga0315914_1011472_pt1 | contig 10606 bp, 6 predicted proteins | sample MpolenodulesMG_FD_203920 | JGI IMG/M metagenome (GOLD analysis project Ga0315914, IMG submission 203920) | Medicago polymorpha root nodule microbial communities from Los Angeles, California, United States - elongated nodules | ecosystem: Host-associated > Plants > Roots > Nodule | place: USA... | reverse complement strand
CGTAACATGGGTTTAAGCATATTGTACATATAATTTTTAGAGCTAATGATGATCTGGTACGGAGGTGGAAGAGCTCGGGTGCAGCGAAGGCTGTTCATCAATGATGGGGAAGAAACCTGCAATACAGGTAACGGCTTTGACACCCTAGTATGTGAACTTGGAGAGAAATGCATGTAAGATATGATCGTACCTGGGGCGTGTCGTGAAGCCACACTTGTAGGTCATCATAACTACTTTCATGAAATCCAGCGACAGATGCATGAGTTAGTTAGAAATCGGTTCAACGATTAAGATCAGCCCGAGGTGGCGTTCCTATGTGGTAAGGTGCATAGGTGACCTTCTAAAAGCCTTTATGAGGTGGTGTATTAGGTTAATTGGCCTATTGAACTAAGCTGTTGTATAAGCCGAAATCCGATCCTAAACAAACCCAATTCCTGAGTCTGACATAAAATTGGAAATTATAGTGAAATTTCCATAGGACAAAGAATTTGCTTCCATTAAAATCAAAATGACAAAATAAAGTTCAAACGGTAAGCAAAATGACAACCCATTAAAATCAAGTTCTAAAATTAATCAAAATCATGCTTCCACGTCAAAGTTCCACCCCATCAATCTTAATCTTCATCGTCACCTCAAAGTTCTTCCCTAAGAGAAAGAATGCAGGTGTTTTAGAAAATAAGAATAGAAGCATGTATACCTAAGCCCCAGAAATACTCAGTCCACGAGGTTACATTAGTACAAACTGAAAAATTGATAGTATATCCCAGAAATGACTGATAGAATCCTTGCTACCCTCGTGCCAATGAATTGAAGCCACAAATTTCAGTAATTTAGTTCGTGAAACATATTATGGTAAAAGAGTATGAAATATGAAAGGAAAGAAAATTAAAGTAGGATAAATTAGAGAGCACAGAATGCACCAAAATTTTCCTGTGTCATAGTTTTGTAAACCACTCATTGTAGCTCTAAAATATTGAAAATAGAACATCTAATCACCGCAACCTAATTTTAATAACAGATCAGCTAAATAGAACCTCCCAACTCAAGAATGCCATTTTGATTCTTGATCAACCACATCAGCTAAATTAAATCCTACTGAAAACTGAGAAAGAAAGCTAAAATATCAGATTAAACCCTACAAAGCCAATTGGGTCAACACACCAATCCGAAGATAGATAGGGATTGATCTCAATTAGACCAAACATAGCTAAAATTTTCTTTAACAATAGATAATATTACCCGATTACGACAATTCCTTATAAACCAAATAACTGCATGCCAAATTCGGCAAAAAAAAAATTCCATTTGAATGCCCATTTCCCACGAGGAAAAATTACATAAAAAATGGCGACATGTTCCCTTCGTATCATTAACACGACACAAAAATAGACGAAGACAGCAACAAATAATTTAGATTGGACCCCTTGATTTATTACAGAAAAGAAATAAACATTTGCACATAAAATCAACTCAAAAGTTAGGTGTGTAAATTCAAAACAAAAATAGTTTTGAATACATTATAACTAATGTGCATTCAATACTGCTTAAGTTTGCAAATAGATTTAATGATTTGATTCATCTTGTTTTGACCAAAGGAAAATTAATTAAACATTAATTTAAAGAAGAGAAGAAACAACAGTTAGCCATAGCTTCAAGAAATAAAATAACCACAAAGATGAAAACTTTCTATGGAAGTTTAAACAGAATAAACAATATAGGAAAAAACAAGCAGGCATACATATAACAAATCAAGACAAGTTAAACCCTTTAAACTTACCAACCGATCAATGAAATGTGAAGTAACTTACATTGCAATTGCATAGTCGTCTGGTTCGGAAGTAATGGAAATTGATACTGTCAATGTTGGTCTCATGCGGCAAGCAGAAGCAATGCAGGCAATGGTTATTCTATGACATGAAAAGACTATAACCTCTTCGAGAAGCTTACAGAGTTACAGTTGTTTATCAAGTGGAAAAGTGATTGGTCGTTGATTGATGTAGTGATGACGAGAGAGATTAACCTTGCGGAGTTTGAAAAGTGACAATGAAAAAGCCTCTACACACACCATCGTGTAAGCTAATGTGGTAGTTGAACTCTCCGGGATCACTAAGATCGAGTTCTCCGAGCAAAGGGAAGCAATCAACAATTAAGAACAGATCAATGCTATGGAGAGTTGCAAGGTGGGAACAAGTGAGAGAGGTCAAAGTTGTAATGTTTTGGCTGAAAGTGTTGGATATAATGACAATCAATTCCTATTGTTTGTCTCCTTAAATCTCCATGTTCAATTGGCTAAACGTTACACAAAAAATCAACGTTCAACCCATCACTTTTTATTGCCATTAATGTCCTTTATGTTGTTGAGAAATGTTGCAACGGAAAGGTTCGGCATTTCATTTTTAGTCTATGCCACTAGCATCTTTTATATACATGTAAAAGAGAACAATGGTACGGTGACAGAGTGTGGTGGAAATCCAGTTCATCATGCCTTCTATTAAGCTCTATTCATTTCTTTTGTTCATTTGTGACTTTGGGCATTGTTTGTGAAGCTCCGTCGTACACGGGTTCAGACACATAGTTGTGTAAAACTTGGAGAGCAAAACCGGATATTGGATTGCTCCAGGGGTCCACCGAAAATTTTCTTTCAGGGCATGGTTTTGTCCACGACACAACATATCACTCCTCTATATTTCCTAACTATCTCAATTCTATTTTACTCTTAATATTTCCAACAATCTGAAAGCAAAATTTATTTATTTAATTACATTTGGAAATATTAATTTTGTGATTTTTTCTATATATCATGTTGATTCGAATTGCATGGAAAGGATCACCCGATACCCTCATCTAATGGATGGTAAAGAGCATTGTGGGTGATAATTCAAATAAATCGTTGTCTAATAATTTGAGGTAAAATGGTGACCTTCAAGTTCAAGTAAGCCTTAAACTCAAAGATGTTTATGCACATAGATGTTGAATCTAAAAGTATGATATTTTTTATGTTCATGGTTGCAAGAGATTATCCAAATATTTTTGATCGGTGAAAAAAAAAATGGAAATATATATATATGAAAAGTTCTACCGAGGAAGTATTGATTATAGCTTAAGAATAATATGTGAAATTTTTATAGGGTAATATAGTGGTTCATAAACTGGAAGCTTTCATGGAAAAGTATACCTTGTTATGAAAATCTACAAACAAATTTTTGAGATTAGAGGAACAAATTTGATTACCTATTTTTTAGAAAAATTCTCTTACAAATTTCTGAATATTTAATTAATCTTGTCATGGAGCTATAAGCGAAAATAATTGGAAGTTTATTCATTTCAGAATTTTAAGAAAAATAAAATAAATTGTGTGGGAATGAGTATAGATGTGACAGATTATATTGTCAATAAACATTTTGTGATATTTGGAGTGTGCTCTTATGCATGAACTAGTTTATGCATTTGATGTATTGTTGATGAGAAAGTTATACATTTGATGCATTGTTGATGAATTTATATATTCGAAAAACTTATGTTTAACTTTCTCTTGTATGTGTGGGTCGGTTATATATATAAAAGGTAGAAAAGTTATTCTCCTTACCTAAATTTTTTAAAATGTGGGGTTATGAGAATTTTCCTTAATTTGGTACATGGTGTTAATTAGTTTTGCTTCTACTCTTGTTATTTTCAATAGGGTTTAAATTATTGAAATTGTTGGACCAAAATGGAAGTAAAAGCATTAGAGAAAAATGACATAGATCGTATAATATTATTCTTTTAGTAAAAGTATAATATATTTATGAAATTAATCAATAAAAGTCTATGCTTAAGAAATTTTACGATCTATGAGGATGCAATGGATTAACAAATTCTATTTTATTGTTAAACAAAAGAAGGCAGTTGTAGAGAAGTGCATTTTAGGATAAATATGGTTTGAAATGGATGCATTAACCTTAAGATAATAATCTCATAGATAGTAAGTGGAATTTCAAAAGATAGTCACTCAATTTGAGTGTTAGATAATTGATTGTATTATGTATTTTGTGAATTGTATTATACATGACATTACATGTGGTATAATGAATAGATTGGGTATATAAACTCATGATTTCAATGTTGATTATTTGAATGGACAATCATGTTTTCTAAAATATCTAAAAAGTAATTTGGATATTACATTTTGAAGATTGTCTATCTTAGAAGGATTTTATATTGTAAATTGGATCTCCAATAAGGATGAGGTGAGTTCCATTGCAAAGAACTTATTTATTTCATGATGATGTGATATTTCTTGGAAACAAATAAAGCAAATATGTGTAGTCAGATTTACTAATGAAATCAAAATTCATAGCTCTTGAATTTGCAGGTCAAAAAGTATTAGTTGAAAGACTTGATGTGAAAAAGATACCTTTGTTGAGGAGATCCACACCTTATAAATATTTTGTGATCACAAGCAATAAGCTATGTGACTAATAATAGTGTCTATGAGAGACGACACAAATCCTTTTGTGAAAGAACTAAAAATAATGTTATCTTACTATATGAGAAGTGATATTAAAAAAAAAATTAAGAAACGATTACCCATGAAAGTTGTCCTGCATACGTCGAGGGGGATGAGTTTAAAGCCTCAAGTGGAGAAAAATATGGTGGATACCCAATTTGTGGTCAAACGAAGTCATATGAATACTCCTATATGCACTACATTTTTCATCCCTATGGCGTATGGTAGTGCTTAATGAGAGGTTGAGCTTTTAGCTCTTAAATGAGTTCATAGCCCTAATTTTTGGGTGGTCCTTATGAGATGGACTTGATGGACTCGCCACTTGTTAAATTAGAGGTTGAACATTTTTTTTATGTTCTTATTAATTCATACCCTTTTATGGTGGTGCTTTTGAGATGCACTTGATGAATTTACCTACTTTAGTGTGAAGGCTTAGACCAACTTCTATCAAAGAGTTGGGCAATCTTTCTAGAGCACTCATGAGCGACCCAAGGTGACAAAGATCTTAATTATGATGGAAATAATTATCGCGGAGCTATCACAATTTTATAGGTAAAAGTGTGTGTTGTGGAGGTCTCATCTAAAATCTATTAAATTCAAAAGTAATTTCACTTTATAGATTTAAGGTGTTGCCTCACTTCACTACGTGTTAATTCAATCCTCGTGACATTAACACTTAAGCATGAAAAAACATTTCCTGGTCCAAAGTTCAATTTCTTTTCCTTAGCAAGATTCCAATTCTTTTTCCTCGATTGTCATTAGTGGGGGATTGTTGGATATAATGAAAATCAATTCCTATTGTTTGTCTCCTTAAATCTCCATGTTCAATTGGCTAAACGTTACACAAAAAACCAACGTTCAACCCATCACTTTTAATTGCCATTAATGTCCTTTATGATGTTGCAAAATGTTGCAACAAAAAGGTGAGGCATTTCATTCTTAGTCTGGGCCACTAGCATCATTTATATACATATAAAAGAGAACAATGGTACGGTGACAGAGTGCGGTGGAAATCAAATTCACCATGCCTTCTATTAAGATTTATTCCTTTCTATTGTTCATTTGTGACTTTGGGCATTGTTTGTGAACCTCCATCGTGTTTGGTCTCGAGTGCACGGGTTCTGACACGCAGTTTTGTAAATTTTGGGGAGAAAAACCGGATATTGGATTGCACCAGAGGTCCACCGGAAATTTGCTTTGGTTTTGTCCACGACACAACATATCTCTCCTCTATCTTTCCTAACTATCTCAATTATATTTTACTCTTAATATTTCCAACAGAAAGCTCGCAAACCATCTGCGGGAAAGGTCGCTTGGTTGGAGAAATTGAGCGATCCGAGGTTCAACGGGAAGTGAGAGATTTAAAAGAGAAGTGAGTCGAGGTCACCGTAGTACCATGTTAGGTCGATAGAGTTCAGGTTACAGAATCTCGAGAATAGACTACAGAGGAAAGGTGGTGTTTGGTCATATATAGTGAGCGAGAATTTGCGCCTGTTGGTGATAAAGAGGAACTGCTTCGACGAGAGAGAGAGAGAGAGAGAGAGAGAGAGAGAGAGAGAGAGAGAGAGAGAGAGACTTGAAAGAGCTACGGTTGTCGTCGTCGTCACCATTGTTGAAGAGAAATTTAAAGATGCATTCCCAACACTCGTTAGGTAAATAAAAATATGAAGTTATTGAAGCCATTGTTGGTTTATGTGGAAGAACTGAGAGAATTGGTGTTAGATTGGAATTTTTTTTCAATTCTAGTTAAATCCCACCTCTGGTTTAGGCTGATTTGTAGGATTAGATTAAGCTAAGTCAGTGTGATTAAATAAGATAAGACATGAAATAATTGATTTGGATTCTTTTTTTTTTTATAGAGATGTTTTGGATTCTCTTATTTTGCATGTTGTGCTCTAATCTCGGACAATCATTCAACTTTTTTTTATTAGTGTATTTATCCGGCCTTTCCCGGGTTAGACAACTATTTAAAGATGACCAAAATTTTGTAATAGATCATATATCGGTACAGGACGAATATCTTAATACATACACGCGAATAGAATTACAAAAAAAAAAAACATATCCTCACTATCCACATGAATATATAACCCTTAGATTGAATGTAAGTCCCCCTTACCTCGATGTTTAGCATCAACGATGAATTCTACGATAGAACCTCTCACCATATATGCCTCCCTTGTCTCCTTTCTCCGAAACTCTGGTTTTTTTTTTTGCTCTATGAATTACTTTCTCTCTTTTCTGTAACCCTATATATTCTTTAATGCACTTCTCTATTTATAATCACTATTCGGGTTTAGTTTTCTCACTTAATCTTTGACAGACTTATCATCTGCACCTCTAATTTGGTTACTATTCTTTTCCTAACTATACATCTTTGTTGTTTAGACTTTCATTTGCTTAAATCATTAAAACCTTAAACATATCACTATTTACGCATCCTTTTCTACCCAATTTAACAAATGCACTACTGTTTGCACCCTACATCATTATTCTTGCCAAAAATGTTATTTTCTTCCTAAATTTATTTTCCTTCACTCTTTAACCAACCAATTAACCTATTTATTTCTTCATTACCTATTCTCCGAATAAATATGAATAATTAAATTAATAATATCAAACAAACCAATACTAATAATAATACTACTATTTTCTAATATATTAATATTAAAAATTTGGGGTGTTACATATAGTCATCAATTCAATTGCCATTGTCGATGATAGGACATCTTTGGTGGATGATAAGTAATTACTTTTGTATATGTTTTTTGAGCTTGAGGCCCTGACCCTGGTGAGCATCCAAAGCTCACCTAAACATTTTGTAACCAATTTTTTTTAACAATAGATAATTCACTTTTTAAATGATAAATTGGTAGAGAAAATTTTAAAAAGTTATTGGATTAAAATTAAATTAGTTGTTTGTTTTTGTGCGTGTCTGTGAACCTTGAAAACACAATCACAAATCTTAGGCTCCATGTCTTGCCGGCAAAGCTAAAATTACCATCGGAGGTTGCAAAGTTGATGCCCTCTTTGACACTAATGATTTCTTTGAAGTCGATGATTTCATCAATTTTGATGTCTGGTGTGACAACAATCTGCTTCTTACCTGTTTTTTTCTTCTTCTTCAATATCCTTTTTATAGATTGATGATAATCCTAAATTTGGTTCAATTTATGTTGGCTATAGAAGTGTGTAGTGTTAAATATGATAGTAAACCGTCAATATGATGCTATATGAAAGGTTCAATAGATTTCTTCTCACGTAACTTAGAATCTTAAATGTTTTTCACCAAATTCCATAGTTGTTTGTTGTTGTTCATAATGATGGTGAATATTTGAGTATGAATACAAATTTGAGACAGTCATATTATAAAGGAAATGAAGAGTCAAAATATATCATGCCTTAAAACTACAACTACATATATAACTATATCAGAAACTAAGACATTTCATTTTATCTACTTCCGATGCTTATAATGAAAATTATATTTCATTTATTCACAAAATAAATAAATAAAATTCAAATCCAAATTTTAGAATTATAATAATATAATAAATAAATGAATATAAAGATATAATTCTTAAATATAAAGATAATATTTTAAAGTTGGAGGATTTTATTACTTTTTGCCTTTAGTGTCTCGAGAAAGTAAATTCTCTACACATTTGGATATAAGTATAATTTGGATATATTGTGAATATGCCTTTAGCCTACATGTGCATATATACTTTATCTATTTCCAAATTCAAATGAAATGAATTTTTTTTTCTTGTAATGAAAAATAGTTTATAAAACCTGCTAACACACATAATTTAGTCAAACAAATAATGTGTAGAGAATTTACTTTCCCAAGACACTAAAGACAAAAAGTAATAAAATCCTCCAACTTTAAAATATTATTTTTATATTTAGGAATTGAATCTTTATATTAATTTAGTTATAATATAATTATAATTCTAAAATTTGGATTCGAATTTTATTTATTTATTTTGCGAAATAAATTTAATTTAATTTTTATTATACGCATCGGGAATAGATAAAATTAAATGTCGTAGTTTCTGATATAATTATTTATATATGTAGTTATAGGTTCAAGGCATTATATATTTCAACTCTTCATCACCTCTGCAATTTCACTGTCTCAAATTTGTATTCATTCTTAAATATTCACCATCATCATGAACAACAACAAACAACTATGGGATTTGGTGAAAAGAATTTTAGATTCTGAGTTACGTGAGAAAAAATCTATTGAACCTTTCATTCTGCATCACATTGATGGTTTATCATATCTAGCACCACACTTTTATAGCCAACATAAATTGAACCAAATTCAGCATTATCATCAATTTATAAAAAGGCTATTGAAGAAAAAAAGGGTAAAAAGTAAATTGTTGTCACCCCTGGCGTCAATATTGATGAAATCGTAGATGTCAAAGAAAGCATCAGTGTCTAAGAGGGTATCAACTTTGCCTCCTCCGATGGTAATTTTGGCTTTGCCGGCAAACCATGGAGCCTAAACTTTGTGATTTGTGTTTTAATATTTCAACTTACACAACTATAATTTATTGATTTTATATTTTAAGTAGATATTGATGATTCATTTAATAAATTGTGGGTTATAATATGATTAATCTTTTTTCTTTTATTATTTATGAGATAAGTGAATTTTTAATGAATATCATAATTTGTTTCCAAAACTCGGTATCTAGTTCAAGGGCCGACTATTGGAGAGGTCAAATCTCAATGAATATTATACATATAACTCAAACAATAATAAGTTGTATATAACCAGGAAAATAAGCTACTAAGAATTAAAACAATTAAAATCTTCAATTATACAGACATAACCGAAAAGAAAAAAAAACAAGAGAGTAAATCAAAAATCATCCAAAATGCCAGGGATCAAATCCACAAATAATATAGTTTTATAAGGGTTAAGTTGAGTTTAAAAAAAGTTTAAATAAACAAATTAAATAATTTTATATTTGGTTTAATCAAAAATATTAAATATATTATGTGAAACTATTTCGAAATGACACTTAAAATATAAGAGAACGAATATTACCTGATCAGTTGAAAATAGCTACTAGGGTAGAGCATCAGACGGGTTCGGTCAGTTTCGGGTGAAAAATCTCATAGCCGATTGGAACCAAAGAGCACTATATCAAAACCATTCCTGACTGTTTATCGCATCAGATTGGTTGGGTTGCGGTTGTGTGGGTGGGCTGGTACGGTTACGAGTTTACAAAGATTAAAAGCAGCTAAATCTCAATCGTACTTCTCTTCTTCCTCAGATTCATCATAAACAAGATCTGCACACATGGGTATAAATTTTAAACATAAAATGTATAGAAACATATCTAAGAGGATGTGATTTAAACATATAGATCAAGCAAATAATTACCCACAACACAGATCTGCACATATGGATCAACCATAAGGATGAATAAAATCTATTGTACCTTTGAGTAGATCTATAGGGAAATCATTGACCATTAACATAATACAAATTGATCAGAAACTTAATCTCACATGAGAGAGGAAATGATGAAATGATTGGGTTTGAAGAGATAGAATGAGAACGGGAGAAGGGTGAACTTTGAAGGTAATAGGATAAAATGATGAAATGATTATATTTGAAGAGATAGAAGGAGAACATGAGAAGGTTGAACTTTGAAGCTAATAGGAGAGAGGCGCTTTGGCAGTGTGTTTTGAGGTGGGTGAGACTCTGAATGAGTGAGGATGAAAGTTATTTATACCTAGGTTAAATATAAAAGGTCAAGTTGGGCCCCCTTATATCACATGTGCAGTCGGGTATGAGTTGGCCCGTGGCCCGCATAAACCATTCGAACCCACCCGAGACACAAATTGTAGATACGGTTTTATCGGGTTTGTTTTGGCTCGGTTCCTTTGATCAGCCCTACTCGCAACATGAAAAAAATTTATATAAGGCAAATACTACACCCAATATTTTGAAAAAAAATTGAAAAAAAAAATTGGGAAGAAAATAAATTGTTAAGATATTGTATCAACAATTTCTTTTACCTACCTCTATTTTCGAAATATCTATAGGAAAAGAGTTTTTTTTTTTTTTTGAGAGGGGGTCTATAGGCAAAA
>Ga0315914_1011469_pt1 | contig 10608 bp, 14 predicted proteins | sample MpolenodulesMG_FD_203920 | JGI IMG/M metagenome (GOLD analysis project Ga0315914, IMG submission 203920) | Medicago polymorpha root nodule microbial communities from Los Angeles, California, United States - elongated nodules | ecosystem: Host-associated > Plants > Roots > Nodule | place: USA... | reverse complement strand
ATTCCTGGTCTTGATTAACTTGTTCAGATCCTTAAAGATATTCTCACAAACCTCTTTTAATATAATAGAATCTAGTAAAAGGGTAGGTGGAAAGGTGATATCTGTAAGTTTAGTAGAGTTTGAGGCAGAGGGTTCACAAAGGGCTAATATTGATGTGGGTTCAACAATGTTTATGGTTGAGGATGTGCCTTCAGTAGCAACAGGTCTATTTGGTACATAGGGTGGATCATTGTTGTGTTCTAAGACAAAAGGTGCAGATGAGAGTAAAGTTGTTCCATTATGAGTAGGAACCTCATCTACAACATGTTCTATGATCATTTGTGTAGGTTCCGCAGGGTTAAGTGTAGTTTCAGTTGAAGGTTGGGCTACACTTATGGGTTGGACAACAAAGATTTGGTTTTCTGATGAGGAAGGTTGATAATCAGAAGCAGGTAAATTGAAAAGAGAAGTTTTCTTGTTGGCCAGCTTTCTTAATGCAATACCAAATGAAATGTTGGAGTGAGTTGCATTGAGATGGTATAGCTGATATTCAGGATGAATAATTAATTCAGTGCAGGTATTTGTGGCCATTTCTAAGTTAGGTTCTTGTTTTTGGGGGCTTTCTAAAGTAACTTCATCAAAAGCTAATTCAGAGATGATGATGTTTCAGGAATATTTGGCTCAGGCACTGCTTGTTCATTAACAAACTCTGCATCAGCAGGAATAATTTGGAGTGGTTAAATCATATGAGGTTGCATAGAATGATTAGCAGGCAGTTTATTACAAACATCAATTCTCATTTGGCTCAAATCAGCTATTCTATTAAGAACAGATGGATACATAGGTACAAATGTATCACCATCAGGCTTTTTCTGGTGCTTGGTAGATGATGATGGGGATAAGGATTTATGTAAGGTTGCATAGACTCTATTCAATGGAATATTGTTTATGTCTGAAGAGGTTGAAACAGAGGTTGAGTGGGAGGTTGAGGTTAAACTAGATTCTATTTCTATTACATTAGAGATATTATAAGAATCAGAGTTACCTCTTGTTGCTTTTGAAGCAGCAGCTTATGAATACGTAACATCCTCCGTCTGAGTCTCTTCAACAACATTCAACAAGTCACTAGCCATCACCAACTGTTGAAGATCCTCTGTTTGCTCAATCACCTTATGAGTAGCTTCAACTGTTGATTCCTTAAGCAAAGCTTCAGCAGGAACCTCAATATCTTTAGCAATTTCCAGAGCTTTTTGTAATGCAGCAGCATTAGCAGCCTTCTTCCTTTTTACCTCTCTTCTGACGAGATTATATGCTGCTTCTATCTCCTCATCTTCCTCTGTCACATAGGTTGAAACCTTCAGTTTCCTGAAATTTTGCTTCCTCTTCTTCTCAGCAATTGATGGTTGAGGAGGTAGAGATTGTGAAAAACCAATTGTCTTGCCACTCCTTGTTCTTTGGTTCAGAATCTTAGCAGGTTCTAAGTCCTGGACTTCATCTTGAATAGTTGGCACTTCAGAACCAACTAATTGTTCTTGAGGAGAATCTTTTGCTTTCTTGGCCTTCTTCTTCTTTGGTTCAAAAGCTTCTTCATCATCAGCTTCTGAAGTTGCCTTCTTCTTAGCTTTCCTATTCTTGGAAGCAACTGGCAAAGAACCACCATACACGGTGTCTGGAATGTCACTGTATTTGATAGTTTCCCCAGTAGCTTTCCAATGCTCATACACATAGTGAGCTCTAATATCTGGAGGAGCTTGTTTGCAAATAGGATGAAAATTATCCATAAGATTTGATAAAATGTTTGACTCCTTCAAATCAGTATCCATTCTGATGACCGCTTTTACCAGATGCATGTTGTAAAGTGTTGAGCCATTGATGTACTTTCCAACCATGGTTCCAAGTTGGTTATCATTGACAACTTTTGACATTTTTAGGACTTCCAGCATCCCTTCTTGATGGAATATCTCAAATAGTAATCTTCCATAAGGCACAAAAGCTCTGTTCTTTTGCTGACTTTCCTCCAATGCCCATAGCATGTGGTGGAAGATGTATCTGGGCAAATTCACTTTTTCAAAATAGATAAAGTAATGTAAAAACACCTTATGCTCTAATGAAAGATGATCTACACCTCCTCCTTTGGGTAGAAAACATTCTTGCAACAGCTTCTGAAGAACTTTATGTTCTTTTTCCATGTCATAGTACTTTCCATCCTTCTTGCCTTTGAAGAGAGACTGTTTCACCACCGGTGTCCAATCACTAGTCTTTTTATTCAGACTCCATTGAAATGCTCATTCAACACTTCTTCTGCAGGCTCTTCCAATCACTTCCTCAGTGATTGTGACTGGAATCCCCATTACATTGGAACGAATTTAAGTTCTTTTGAACTCTTTCAGTCCCATTTCAGCCCTTGATTTTCCTTTCAGATCAGGATTGAGCAAAACATGTGATCTTCTTCAGCCTTTGCAGCATATTTGCCGTATATCTCTGCCCTTACCCAGAAGTACTTTACCAGGTTTTCATAGGATGGTCCATCCAACATTGAGAAGTAACCTGACAAGTCTTGATATCTCAAATAGCTTGACAAATCACAATCATGTAGAGCAAGTGATACGAAATCCACTAGATTCTCCACTTGGACTGTTAACTGCCATTCTTCTAGTTTCATTGATCTCCCTTTTATCTGAAGAGATTCTCCAGTATTCAGTTGCATGGAGGTTCCTTGAGTTGAACTTGAAGATGCCATTGAGATTGGTGAAGGTTTTGATTTTAAAAGATACAATTTTTGTAGAGATTCAGTCTAAAATCAGAAAGTGTATGTTGTGAAGTGGACAGAAAAACACAACATTAATAAAATAGGGGGTGCGAGATAGTACATTCAAAGCATAAATTCATCATTGCCCTCTTACATTATACACTAATACACTTAAGCCACATCAGAGTTTCTCAGAGTAACTGCCACGTTAGTGGGACATGTGTTACCAAAAAGTAACTTCCAACGTTTCCACTAACTCTACTATTCAGAAGCAAAGAGTCCAGCTTCTGAAGTTCAGATGTTGGCGTCATCCTCAGAAGCACATTTTCCTCAGAATCTCAGTGAAGAGCTTCTGATGGACTATAGCTTCTGAGTGACTTCAGAATCTAACTTCTTATTCAGAGACAAGCAAATTTAATCAGACACAAAGTGCATGTTCAAATTTTTCTTTATAAAATCAAATCTTTCCACAGTTAAAGGCTTAATAAATATATCAGCCCATTGATGTTCAGTATCAATGAATTGTATATCTAAAATTCCTTTTTGAACATAATCTCTAATAAAGTGGTGTTTGATTTCAATATGCTTGGCTCTTGAATGTAGAATTGGATTCTTTGACAAACAAATAACAGCAATACTATCACAATAAATGGGAATACTGTTAGCATTAATCTGATAATCTTCCAACTGACGTTTCAAAAGTTGCTTGTCTTTTGCTAGCCCGGGATATCAGATTCTCCCCAAAAAGCTGACAGTTTCCACTGGTTTATTTTCTTTCAATCCTATCACTAGCATAATCAGCATCACAGAATCCAACCAACTTATAATCTAAGGATTTCCTATAAAGGAGTTCAAAATTAGTTGTTCCTTTCAGATACCTGAAGATTCTCTTAACAGTAGTTGAATGAGATTCTCTAGGATCTAACTAGAATCTTGCGCACAAGCACACACTGAATAAAATATATGGCCTAGATGCAGTAAGGTATAACAAAGAACCAATCATACCTTTATACAGCTTTTGATCTACCTTTGATCCAATATCTTCTTTGCTTAAGGTGTAGGTAGGATGCATTGGTGTGTTCATCACTTTACAATCTTCAAGCTTGAACTTCTTTAGAAGCTCCTAAGTATATTTTGTTTGATGAACATACACCCCATCTGTGCTTTGATTCATTTGAATTCCAAGGAAGAACTTCAATTCTCCCATCATGCTCATTTCAAATTCATCCTGCATTAACTTAGAGAACTCCTTGCAAAGAGATGCATTAGTAGAACCAAATATTATATCATCAACATATATCTGCACACCAAGAATGTCTTTCTCAAGAGTCCTTCTGAAGAGTGTTGTGTCAGCTTGACCTCTTTTAAAATCATTTTTAATTAACATATAGTGATTTCTTAAGTTTATAAACATGGTCAGGATGCTTCAGAACCTCAAAACCAGGAGGTTGCTTGACAAACACTTCTTCTAATATCACTCCATTAAGAAAGGCACTCTTTACATCCATTTGATATAATATTATGCCATGATTTACTACATAGGATAGAAGTAACCTGATTGCTTCCAATCTTGCAACTGGAGCAAATGTTTCACTATAATCAATGCCTTCTTGTTGACTGTATCCTTGAGCAACAAGTCTAGCTTTGTTTCTGACTACTTCACCTTGTTCATTCAGCTTGTTTCTGAATACCCATTTTGTTCCAATAATGTTCTTCTGCTGAGGTTTGGGTACCAGATCCCACACATCATTCCTTTGAAACTGATTTAGCTCTTCTTGCATAGCTATTATTCATCCATCATCTGATAGTGCTTCATCAACTGTAGTAGGTTCTATCACTGATAACAATCTTATCATAGACTCTTCTTGTCTGAAATATGATCTTGTTCTTCTAGGACTTTCTTTGTTTCCAATGATTTGATCCTCATGATGTGATGACTTGTACTTGAATATATTCTTGGTTTGGTTAGCTTGCTGAGAACCATCTTGAGCTTCATCAGAAGCTACTTCATCTTGAGCTTTTGGTGTGATTTCAGCTTCTGGAATTTCTTCATATTCAGTAGTCTGATCAGGTTCTGAAATATCTTCAGGCACCTGCATATCTGCAACACTTTCATCTTGCTATGGAGTTTCATTTCCAGGCTCTTTGTCATCAAATTTAACGTGCATTGATTCTTCAACACAAAGTGTTTCTGAATTATACACTCTGTATGCCTTTGGCCTTTCAGAGTAACCTAAAAGATTCCTCTATGGGCCTTGGCATCAAATTTCTTTAGGTAGAGCTTGTTATTTAGAATGTAATAGGTACATCCAAATTGATGAAAGTAAGAGATATTTGGTCTTCTTCCCTTGAAGAGTTCATATCCTGAAGATAAGTCTGATATAGATTCTATTTTGGACATAACATGTTGTATTCACTGCTTCTGCCCATAAATGTTTAGCCAAATTTTCATCAATCATGGTTCTTGCCATTTCTTGTAAAGTTCTATTCTTTCTCTCTACAATCCCATTTTGCTGTGGAGTTCTAGGAGAAGAGAATTTATAGATAATTCCATGTTTTTCACAAAAAGCTTCAAATGGCTCATTTTCAAATTCTCCACCATGATCACTTCTTACTTTTAAAATCTTCATTTCTTTTTCAGACTATATTTGCATGCAGAAGTTACTGAATACATCATAAGCATTATCCTTACTTCTTAGGAATTTTACCCAAGTCCATTTGCTGTAATCATCAACAATAACTAATCCATATTTACTTCCATATAAGGATGCAGTGTTAACTGGTCCAAATAAATCAATATGAAGTAATTCTAAAGATCTGGAGGTTGAGACAATGTCTTTTGTTTTAAAAGATGATTTCACAATCTTCCTTTTCTGGCACGCACCACAGAGTGCATCTGAATGATAATCAATGTTAGGTAAGCCTTTGACAAGTTGTAAGTTACTAAGCTTAGAGATTAACCTCCAGTTAGCATGCCCCAACCTTATGTGCCATGTGTCATACCCATTTCTTATCATTCACTGATAGAAGGCAAATCACCTTCTGATCAACCAGTTCAGAGAAGCTGATTTTATAGTCATTTTCTATCCTCTTTCCTTTGAATACTATGGAATTGTCATCCTTGTTGATTACTGTGCAGTTGGTCTTACCAAATATCACATCATAACCATTGTCACAAAACTGACTGATACTCAAAAAGTTATGTTCAAGACCATCTACCAACCACACATTATTAATAGAGATAGAGGAGTTACCAATAGTTTATATACGTACCAATGATCTTGCCAGATTGGTTGCCTCCAAACTTCACATTTCCTCCTTCTTTCATTGTGAGGGTGAGGAACATAGACTTCTCTCCTGTCATATGTCTTGAGCAACCGCTGTCTAGGTACCATGATTTTTGCTTTTCCTTTGTTCTTAGGCATATCTACAGTATTGACAATTTCATATTTAGGTACCCATTGCTTTATGGGTCCTTTGAGGTTAGTACTAGAAGTTTTACTCTTCACTTCTTGTACCTTGTGTGTTAAGTTTGAATGCTTCTGGTTAACCAATACCTTAGGTTTGGTACCTTTTGGTTTTAGTTCCCAGGAAGCAAGAATTGATTTGTTCTTCTGAAACTTAGAATTTAAGATACCAGACTCTGGTTTCAATAGACTCCGAGGAACAGGTTCTGATCTCTTCAGAATCTTGATCTTTGAAGTTTTAGAATCAGAGTTTGTCATTGCCTTAGACTTAGAGTTCTTTGGCTTTGAAGTATCCTTAGCCTAAGAACAGGAAGCTTCAGGTTCTGACTAAACCACAATTTCAAACATAGCACCATCAAGTACAAAGAAGGTTTTCAACCCTTCCTTGATGCATTCACAACATGCTTTGAGACTGATTTCATTAGGTTTTCTTTCTGAAAATCCAATCCCTTTACCATTGTTTCTGTAAATGCTATAAATCATAGAAGCCACTTTGCTTTTGTCAATACCAGATATAATAAAGTATTCAAGAGCAATTTCATGTTTACTTAATGATTTTCCATTACACTTTTCTTGTAGCTTCTGACAAAGAAACTTGAGCTTCTCTTCATAAGTTTTACAAATGAAGTCAAACCCTCTAAGTCCTTCTTCAGAAGCTTTTAAATCCAATAGAGTTGATTCTTGTTGTTTCATTAAATCAACATATTTTTATTTTAAATCTTTCAACTCATTGGTTCTAAGTTCAAAATGTGTAAGGAGCTCTTTACGAGACTCAACAAGTTCTTCTTTGGGAATTTTAGAGTATACCTCATTTTCATCTTTTGAGTCTGAGTCAGGTTCAGCTTCTGGTGTCAGTGTAGCTACTAACCCCACAGCTACATTTGTTTCATCTCTAACTTCTTCCTTTTCAGACCCAGATTCAATGTCTAAATCTTCCCAGGTTGCCATTAAACTCTTCTTAATCTGCTTCCTGAATTTTCTTGAGTTGAAACTTGATTTCTTTGACTTCTCCTTTGATTTCTCCTTCTGAAGATCAGGGCAATCAACAATGAAATGCCCAGACTTCTTACAGTTGAAGCATCCCTTCTGATCTTCTTTCTTGGAGCTTTTGTAGCCACCTCTCTTACTTAGAAACTTCCTATTCTTCCTTGCCAGATACTCAAGCTTGTTGGAGAGCATATCCATCTTCTCAGTAGGATCTTCATCAGAATCTCCATCAGGTGGTTCATCTTCAGATTCAATAACTTTAAGAGCTTTTGACGACTTCCCTTTAGATGGCAGAGCAATAGATTTACTCTTCTTAGCAGGCTCATGTTCATTTAGACTTATTCTCATAAACCTTGAGAGAGCTGACAAGATCTTCAACACTTCAAGTGTCTAAATCTTTAGCTTCCTCAATAACAGTAACCTTAGGTCTCCATCTAGCAGACAAGCTTCTTAGTATCTTGCTCACATGATCAGAAGCTACATAACTTTTCTTCAGTACTTGAAGTCCAGAGACTAGAGTTTGAAACCTTAACTACATTTGCTCAATACTTTCATCCTCTTTCATATTGAACAATTCATACTGATGAACAGGCATAAGAGCTTTTGCTTCTCTAACATTCTTGCTACCTTCATAGTTTGCACATAGAGAAGCAAACACTGCCTTTGCAGTGGATTTGTCACTCATTTTCATATATTATGCCTTAGGTATAACAGTAATAAGTGATCCTCTGATCGTGTGATGCTTCTTGTAAAGTTTCTTCTGAGCAGGAGTATGTTTCTTTCTATCAATAGCAGCTCCTTCTTCATCAAGGACCAAGTCACCAACACCATCTTCTAGAATGTCCCACAGTTCATCATAAACCGGTGACATAACTGTAGAAGTTGGTTTTCCACCAAGAGAACTCTTCAGGATCTCCTTTAAACTTTGGAACTTTACTAGAGTCAGCTTTCTTATTTCCATAATCATATGGCACATCATTGTTGTTCTGACCAGAACCAGAAGTGGAGTCTTCACCAGACATGTTTTCCTCAGATCTTTTTATGTTACATTGTTAAGTGTTAAGACAACAGACCAATGCTCTAGATACCAATTGAAGGTGAGAAAAACACAAGAAGGGCGGTTGAATTGGGTTAGCTTTTTCTTCTACTGAAGTCACTGTTCAGAAGCAGATAGAACTCAGCTTCTGAAGTGATGTTCAGAAACTAAATGCAACGGATAAAACAGAGAGAGAGAGAGAGAGAGAGAGAAAGAAAGAGAGAAGAAAGACACAAAGCAATTATACAGGTTCCTTCCACAAACCGGAAGTAATCATGTCCCCCTTGCACTTCCAAGGAGAGTTCATTAAAAAATGTAATATCTGATTACAATTGCTCACTACTAAACCTAGCAAGAGACTTCAAACTACTCAACCACAACTGCAAGAGATTTCCTATGCTCAATAACTTAATCAAGAGACTTCCTATGCTCAAGCAACTCCAAGAGACTTCTATGCTCAAGCACAACTGCAAGAGACTTCTATTCAAACATAATTACAAAGAAATTTGTTTAAGGTTGAACACTTGATATACAATCAGTGGTGTTCACAATACAAATTCAGATACAAACTCTTTAAGACTCCAGAATTTCTAAGATATGGAAGTTGTTAAGAATTTCTAAGTGAACTTTGATGTGAAACAATTTCAGCAGTGTTTTGGCACTTGTAAATTGTTGTATAAGTCTTGAGTGTCCAAACAGCAAGTCTTCACTCCTTTATATGGAGGTGTGAAAGAGACGTTGTTGATTCCCAGGACATAAAAAAGAGTCGTTTGAAGCTTGTTCAAATCACCAATGATTTGTTGCTTGATTTTGTTATTGTCTTATTAAGGAGCAATTTCAAATCCATTCCAAGTCTGGAGGAACATCGTTGCAGGCACAACTGTTGTTCTTGTACTAGCAGACATAAAAATAGAGTAGTGGAGATAGTGGTTGTACACTTCGTACAAATATCCTTTTTTAACGCTCTCCAAAGAATAAGCATCCAATGCCTTCAAATCCATTTGAAATAGTCGTTGCTTCATGTTTCTAGTCTTCTCTGATGATAGGCGTGATTAAATCTTTACTTGAACAACATTTGAAATTCTTCCGTCTTTCAGCTTCTGATGATCTTCAGAACCTCTGATGACGTCAGCTTCTGGTGAACTGCTTCTGAAGAAGTGCTTCTGATGACGTCAGCTTCTTCAGAACCGCTTGTCTTCAGAACCTCTTTCTTACAGCACAAGCTTCCTTCTTGTTGATTCCATTGCTCTTATTTGTTCTTCAGAACCTGTGCTTGAAATTAAAGACACTAAATTTTTTGTCTATGGTCTTGCACACTTGAACAAATATTAGCATATCCAATTGACACTTTTAATACCTTGTTATCATCAAAACTCAAAGGGTAATGTTAAACACATTTTGTTCCAACAAACATTACTAAGGCGTCTATGCCCTAACCAAGAATCTTCATTTTTGGCTGTGAGACACTTAGCACCACTTGATGATACATCATCTAAATCAAGAACATATACATTATTAACACATAATCCCTTAAAAACATAACATCCTTGTCATCATTGTGTTCAATTATGCAACATTGGGTATTAAAAGTGATTGTGAACCCGTTTTCGCAAAACTGACTTATGCTAAGAAGTTTATGTGTAAGCCCATCAACTAGCATAACGTCTTTTATGGTGGTTGTGGAGGCATTTCCCACAACACCCTTACCTAGGATCCAACCCTGATTATTGTCACCATAGGAGACATAGCCTCGTTCCTTTCTCGTGAAGTCAATGAACATTGAGGTGTCCCCGGTCATATGCCTTGAGCAACCGCTGTCTAAATACCACTTTCTTTGCGAGGCTGCAAGGATTTCCTACAAAATATTTAGGTAAGATAGAGCCCCAACACAAGTTGGGTCCTTGGGATTAGTGACAAAGGTAGACAAATTGGGAACCCACATCATAACACCTTTTGGAACTTGTCGCGTCATTTTTCGGAGGTCAAGGCTATTTGACTAGCTTTTGACTCGTTAATTTGTTTCACGACTGAACATTTAATTTTTAAGAGAAAAGGGGAAAAAAGTTCAAAATACCCCTTTGAAGAGATTTAGGGTTCGGGGGTTAGTTACATAAAGGGAAGGTGTTAGCACCCTTTACGTCCGTAGTACTCTACGGGAACCTCTTGGTTTTATTTAATTAATCGTGCTATAAACTTGCTTGTTTAGAAAAAACATGGAATTAAAGTGGTAAAGATAAAAAAAGAGTTTAAAGTGATAAAAAGAAAGAAAGACCTATTTATCTATGTGTTTTATTGATTTGGAAGGACGAGTGTCCTTTGCCTACGTACCCGTGAGGGATCAAAACCTCGTAGTTCGGGGTTGAAATTGACGTTTGATTTGTTTTTGTGTT
>Ga0315914_1011462_pt1 | contig 10612 bp, 8 predicted proteins | sample MpolenodulesMG_FD_203920 | JGI IMG/M metagenome (GOLD analysis project Ga0315914, IMG submission 203920) | Medicago polymorpha root nodule microbial communities from Los Angeles, California, United States - elongated nodules | ecosystem: Host-associated > Plants > Roots > Nodule | place: USA... | reverse complement strand
GTATATTTTTACCATTTTGCAAATTTGATCATACTATTTGAAAATATGACATTTTTGGCTCCTCTATATTTTTGAACTAAAAAAATGGCGATCTGAAATGTTTGAAAATGACATGGTATATGTTTTGATGATTGAAAAGATTAACATCAATGAAATTATAAGAAAATTATTTTTAAAACTTCATTTAAAACATGTCCTATCATATACTTTAAACCAAATATTTAATGAAAGGACTAAAACTGTAAAATTTTAAAATAAGGGGTGCAATTCTATAAATAGTGAAAATTGAGGACTAAAAACACTTAAAACAAAAAGTTTTGAAAATGGATTTTTGACGTGCGAAAAAGTTACACGCTAGCTAATTAATATATTTATTTGAGTTGATTTAACCAACACACAATTGATTTGTTTTTATAATAAAAGAAAAAGAAGATAGGAACCAAACTTTTCATGAAGGTGAAAAGGTAAAAAAAGGAAGAGAAAAAAGGCAATATGATGTATTTGTAGAAGTGTCGATGGGCATTGTGTGAAGATAAAAAAAAAGGGAAAGTATTTGTTTATCGTTATTTAAAATTAAATAATGCAATTGTGTGAAGTTGTAACTTAGAGGATTAAGTAAATAATTTTAGAAATAGAAAAATTGATTGTGTGGAATAATTTTTATTGAACAAAAATTACATCTATTTTTATAAGGGAAAAAAGTGACATTTATATATTTTATAAGAAATATATAATGAGAATTGATCAAATTAAACTGATTTTATCAAATGTTATATTATTCAATAACGTTTTACTCGATATATATTTTTTAAATTTGACCGTTGGATTGAAATTTTCAAAATTATTTAATACATTATTAATGTGCATCAAGATTATCGTCGTATAATCAATTGTTTGTAAGGAACTATCTTAAGTATTAGACCATCTCTATTCATCATATCACTCATGAGGAAAATTCTCGAGTCAATGTTATTGTTAAGATGAGAGCTAATAGTTAATAACAACTTGTTACTTTTATGAATCTTTGTTGTCTTTTTCATTTGCTTTATTAGACGGTGCTTTAGGTGTGTTCATTTTAAGGGCTTAGTTTGCTTTTATTTTTGCTTCCTTTTTCTTTTCTTTTTTCCTCATGTAATAAAAAAAATTAAATTTGATTGGAAAAATAAAATTGAATTTATTCACAAACTTACCTTTCCTTGAGCTGTACAACATTTATTGCACAACTTGCTCATCAACCATAGAATTAACCACATTTATTGGTATATATATCCTCATATATAGAAATAGAATAGAATTAGAGCACTGTAAACCATACTCATTAGTAAGCTCAACATTAAAAATCTACACAATCTTTCTCCTGGGAAAACCAATCTGCAGCCTCATCTGCAGCCTCATTGGGAATGTTTTATAAACAATTATGATCATCTCTATCATAGTACTTACTCATTTTTAGTGGAGATGGATCAAGAACCGCATCTACAAAGTTCAGGTTAGTTTCTCAATCAAGAGAGATATTTGGAACTTCGGTGCAAGTTAGCACATAATAAAAAGTTGAATTATTGAAGAAAATTAGAAACTAGAGATATGTTTTTTCCCCTCCAATTTTAGCGTTTATGACACATAAAAACCGAGTTAGATATGTTTATAAACAATTTTTTCTAATCAACAATAATATTTGAACATTCAAAATTTTCATACTCATTTGACATCTCATTTTATCTTTATCTTTTTTTTTTTTATCACATTATCAATTTATCACATCTATATATCTCTCCAATCCCTCAACATCCTTTTATCACATGCATAAGTACGTCATCTTACAATATTTTATTGTTTCCATGTTAACACCAAATACAAAATTATAAAACTAATTAATCTCAATTTTCTTGAATATTTGTAGATAACATAAAAGTGCCCAACTCAGACATAAATATAATTGTCACTCAACAACTTCAAGATCCAAGATCAAAAGATTATAGATGGTGGGTTCGTGTAATCCTCTACATAATTTTCCTTTTGGTAGGCCAATCTTCTTCCCTTCTTTTGGAAAGGTTATATTATGACAAAGGTGGTAAGAGCAAATGGATGATATCATTTGTTCAATCAGCTGGATTTCCCTTACTACTCCCACTCATATTTTACTTCAAACCACATGATCAATTTAAAAACATGTTCCGCAATGATAATTCCTCCATAATCAAACCAAATTTTTTTGCCCTATACTTAGGTTTTGGTTTACTTGTAGAAGGGGTTTACTTGATGTATTCATATGGACTTGTATATCTCCCTCTTTCCACTTTTTCTCTAATATGCTCAACTGAATTAGCCTTCAATGCATTATTCTCTTTCTTCCTGAATTCTCAAAGGTTTACAGCATTAATATTCAATTCTGTATTCCTCCTTACCATATCAACTTCATTGCTTGCCGTCGATTCCATTTCTGAAGACTCAACAGATCTTCATAGAGAAAAATACATACTTGGTTTCCTCTTCACTCTTTGTGCATGTGCTGCATTTGCATTATATCTTGCCCTTGTGCAATATTCTTTTGAGAAAGTTATAAAAAGAGAAACATTTTCTGCTATCTTGGACATGCAATTTTACCCATCTTTCATTGCTACTTGTGCTTGTGTTGTGGGATTGTTTGCAAGTGGAGAATGGAAAATTTTGGATAAGGAGATGAAGGAATTTGCAAATGGAAAAAAGTCCTATATAATCACTCTAGTGTGTTGTTCTGTGACATGGCAAATATGTTACATTGGAATTTTAGGGTTAGTATTTGAGGTATCTTCACTCTTTGCAAATATAATAGGTTCCTTGGTACTACCCTTGGTTTCAATTCTTGCTGTTTTGTTCTTCCATGACAAGATTGATGGGGTCAAATCTATAGCCTTGATAATAGCAATATGGGGATTTTTTTCATATATTTATCAAAATTATTTAGATGACAAAAAAGCCAAGGAAGATAAAGTTATTCCCCTTGAGGTTTCAAGCGATGTGATATGATGATGGAATGAATCAAATTTCAAAGTTATACATTTCCATGGATCACTTTCTTTTGTATGCATGTATGTATGTATGTATGTATGAAATGGACTACCTATGTAAAAATACAAAGTTTTTTGAGTTTTATAAAAACAAATATATAAGAAATTATTGAAATTAAAGTATCAACGAATGTATTTTTCAATTTGTTAGTCACGATCTGAAACTTCCCGTGTACACAACCGAGTATTACTTGTATATATCAACAATAAAACATTTTTAAATATGCATCTGATCACATTCAACCATGTATACATTTGTAAAGATATTTTATGAACAAACTCAAAAATAAAAAAAATGATATCATGAAGTAATTTGATTAAATGTATATATAATTTTTTTTTACATCATTAGTGCATAAAATTAATCTCTATGCATATAATAAATTTGTGAACCCACTTGGGTTGATTTGATAGTGTTGGTTTGAGACCTTGGAGTATGCTCCTCTCAAGGTCTTAGCTAGGTTCCATTCTCTCTGTGTCATTTTTTATGGACTAATTTGTCTTTTTCAAACAAATAATAATTTATACTTAAACAAACCAAAGGTGGATGTTAATAAACAAAAGCCAAAATAAATAAAGGGACCATTGTCATCTTAATAACATAAAAATATCTCTTCAACCCTTCTCAGATATTTTACATAAATAAAAAAGTTAAATTTTTTAAAATATTGTTTCCGAGGGCTTTTGATCATCATTCAAGAGACAAAATCATAAACTAGGTTATGACCATCCACAGCTATAGAGAGACAAGACAATCGATAATTTTGGTCATTTTAACGATCAAGCTAGATATAAATCATTGGTGAATTTGTTAATGATATAACATTGTTTCTTAATTGCTAAAAAAAATATTGTTTCTTAAAAAAAAAATCCTTATTTTACAACCGATAATTCCTTTTGGTTAATAATTTTATAAACGAGGTTATAATTTTTTATAAAATCAACAAATTAAGTTCATGTGTATCCTTTACTAAAATAATTTATATTGTGGGATAAAAGAAATACGCACGTTACTAAGCCTGTGTTTGGAAACACGTTTGGAAGCCTAATACCACTTCCCAATGCACTTTCACTGTGAAAAGACACAAGTTGGAAAACATGGCTTTTACGGTAACGTGATTTTCTACCGTGCTTTTACATGTTCCAACGCCATACCAAATACAGTATAAGATGTCTAATTACAGTAGGAGTACCTATAAGTCTATAAATGTTATTTTCATAAATTAAAAATCCAAACTAGACTATATATATATATATTTCTGTTAAAGAGTTCTACATCGGTAGTTGAGAGATGACAAACATAAATGTTTATAAGTGAGACAATTCTCATTTGACAAGTCGGTTTTGTAGGACTATGCTAGGGTCGACCATAATTTTTATGAAGAATTTCTTACGCGCCTTAATCAATGATGTTTTGGATCTGGGCCTTCAGGACTAAGTCTTCCTGGTAAACGTGGGCTTTCATGCATTTCTGACAACGATCTCCTGAGACTTGCAACATGGTCACCAAAATGTGAATCTCTGGCTTGATTGCTCTTCATACTCCCTGGGGTTCCAAGAGGACGAGATTCACTACAAGATAATGAGAGGAACACAAGAATCAAGCACATCCAGAACATGAGTTTCAGTTTCAGCATTTTCATATATGATGATCTATATGAAAATCTTAGGTTAAGATGAAGTGGTTGAAAAAAATAATCTATTAATATGATAAAATACTATGATATGGATATATATATATATATATAGACGGAAAGAAATAGTAGAGCCCATGTTACAAATAGTTTGTCTCAATATTTTACTATCACTTGAACAAAATATAGAGTCTCAAATTTTCTTTAAGTGCACCAGTAATGAAACCGTTTTGTATTTTGATGACACAGTCAATTTGCCGATTGCTTGCTCCAAAGGCATAACTTTGTTTTACTTTAAGATTCCACAAAGTCAAGATCTCATGCTTATTTGAACAATCTTTAAAATTGCCAATAAATATATATCTTCATTTTTCCTCATTGGCTCAAGCTTCCCTCACATCCACAGTTGAAGAAAGTTCATATACTTTATTATCATTTATTCGAACCTGTCTAACTTATCAAGTATGCCTTGGGACATAATCAAAAAGCGACGCGCTGTTAACTTACATTGTAGCTCGGCGGCATAAAACAATACCAATATATTATAGAATAAACTTTTAAAATCTTTTAATTTCATCTCTAAACTATTCTCATCTCTTATATTTGCTTTTTAAATCATGGAAGTATACTAAATAGTCCTTAAACTATTACAAATTCATCAATTAGTCTTTCAACTAATTTCAAAATATGAGACATTGTTGTAATAGTTTAGAAACTAAACTGTTGGATTTTTGAGAGAAAATATGAGAGAACATGTTAGTTTAAGGATGAAATTGGTGTTTTATTATAATGAAGCTGGGCTGCACTGTTGTCTTTCATCAATTTCTTGCCTAATGAATACAATCACGCAGTTTTTGCTTTACTTAACCATCAATTATATAACTAATGAATCCACTACAAATACGCTAAAGTACATTAGTACTAAATAGAGATCGTGAAACGAAGCTATAGGCTTAAACTTTCGTGGCCTAATTAACTTAAAATGGAAATATTTATATAAAGCAAGAGGGTGCAAGACAACTCAAAAGGGTAAAAAAAAACATATGAGAGCCATTACCTGCGAAAGATATATATAATACTCTGTCAGCCGTCATTCTGTTTTAATATCCATCAATATACAAAAATAATAAACTCTATCCCTTAAAAAAAAGTTCTATATTTTTTTAGAGAAATGATATTTAAACATCAATGTTTTAATTAATAGCAGTTTTAGCCCTTTAACTTTTTTAAAGTTGTGATTTTGGCCCCTTAAGAAAAAAAACTATAAAAAAGTCCCTAAGTTTTACACCTGTGGCAGTTTTAGCACCCAAAGCCAATTTTGACTTGGTCTACGCTGACGTGACACCCTAAGTAAGGTGTCACATGTTACTTTGTTTTTTGCCTTGGGGGGCCAAAACTGCTACAGTTGAAAAAATTTAGGGAGCGGTTTTGTAGTTTTTATTTTTAAGGGGGAAAAATCGCAACTTTGTGAAAGTTAGGGGTCGAAAACTGCTATTAAGCCGCCTAGTCAAGTTTGTATGTTAGTTCACCAATATGTGTTGTGACATAATTAGGAGATATGAGTGAGTTCCTTAAACATGTGTTGGTGGGTTTAACACGTAGTCCGTATGTATGAAAGAACACTTTTCTTGGGGAGGTTGGTTCCATAAATCGATGATAGATTTATGTATCCTTCCAGAATTAGCCTCTAACTTTTGATTTGAAGATACATTAGACAACAAAAAATAAATAAAATCCTACATTAGATTCTTGGTATTATTTATTTTTTTTGACAAATTAGATCCTTGGTATTTGTCAATACTCCTTTGATTTTAAATATAAATTAAAGCAAATAATTTCTTACTTATTATAGTTTAGTGCAATTAATTTTTTTATAAAAATAAATAAGCACATCCTCAAAAGTATCATTCATAGAAACTTGTTCTATGAAAATATAAGAGTAATTATTAAATAATACTTAAATTAATTATGAATAGTTTTAGGACTAACATAATTAAATAGAATATATAACAATAGTTAGAGACTTTAGAGTAAAAAATAGTTAGATTTTCTTTTATTTATATTCGAGATAAAATATATAACTTCTAGACGAATTAGGAAAATTTGATAACTTTAGAGACTATCTGTAAAGCAAATGTTAAACATTTTATTAGTTGATCAATATTTGTTAGACTTCTTATTTATATATTCCACACCTTGGATAAAGTTCGCATTTACAATTTTCAAGAAACAAATAAAGAGAAATGGTAGGATTCTTCGAAAAATAAAGAAAAATGTAAGGTATGTGGAACCTACGTGAGATGTAGAATTGGTGGATAAAGCGTCCATCAATATTGAAAGCTTCTAGAATGTGATTACAACTTACAAACTATTGTTTTGAATAACGAAATAATTTTTTTAGAAGCAAAACAAATTTTATTATCGACCACAAATCCAAGCACAAAACATGCTTAGACTAGAGTAACAAAGAGTACATATAAATGGGAATGGAGATTTAATTTCCCAATTCCCCTCTCCTAACTTACGAGTCTAAATTGCCTCTAAAGATTACTAAATAGTCATCAATGGTGCCTTGGATCTGGCCCACCAGGACTAAGTCGACTCGTCCTATGTGGTTTTTCCTTAGACATTGATGATAACCATGCTCGCATAACATGCTCAACACCTGAATCTTTTGCTGCATTGTTCATAGAACCATTTTGAGCAGTACCAAGTGAACGAGACTCAGAGCATGAAAATGACACCAACACCAAAGTAAGGATCACACAGAACCCCAATTTTGCCATTTCTTTAGCAACAATTATTTAAGATAGATATAAAAAATGTGCTGCAAGCATAGGTTTGAAGTCAAAATTGTATGATTTATATAGGCCATAACAAAATGCATATGTACAATCGTATCAATGACTTTCTAAATATTTAATTTGACAATTTGTGGGGTTCTCTATGTACATGCATTGAGAAAAGGTCGACTATATATAAACCAAATCAATGGGCATGTAAAATCCTCTTAAGGGCTCTTCCATTTGCTATACCACGTATTGCCAGCTTCATAATCAATAATTTCTTTTTTAACATTTCAGGTAAATCTCAAATCTTTCAATATAATAAGTTCAGCTGTTTCAAGTTGGAGTTAGAAAGCATGCGCATTTCACTTCATACAGACAAAAAAAAATACTAGGTATTCATGGGGGCCATAAGTAGACTAGTATAGATCATTTCTGTCTCTTTGTGCTTTTTTTTTAATATATATATATATATATATATATATATATATATATATATATATATATAAAGGGTGGACACTTTCATGCATCAATATAAAAAAAGGTGCCTACTGGTTCAATGTTTATGTGTATATTTGGACAAAAATAATTTTTAATGAATTGATTTTGTAATACTTAATTTTAGATAGTTAGTTAAATGCAAAATAATTTATGTTTAAACACATATCTGAAAAAATAATTTTTAATGAATTGATTTTGTAACACTTAATTTTAGATAGTGAGTTAAATGCAAAATAATTTATGTTTAGACACATATCTGAAAAAATGAATTGAACAATAAATTTAAACGTAAAAATTATTATTATTATGTATGAGTCAAAAACTACAAATCATAACTTTAGTTTAGAATCAATTATGAAGACAAAACTAATTCTCTTAAGAAAAATGCTATTTAAAGCGAAAAATAGCTTCCTGACTGTATCACGACACATGTGGCATTTTTCAGGATTTTCCATATTTTTCTCTCCGTTCAAAGCTGCTTTTGATTGGCTTATTTTCATACTTGATAAATTCGTGATAATAATTGTCGCAGTGTATAGCAGGCTGTTCTCTTAAAAACATTTAAACATGTTAAAATCAATTTTACAATCATAAAATAAATTTTGGCACCTCTAAAAACGTAATCCAATATACACTATATGTTTGTGTATTATTCATTTTCCAAATTATACAACTAGCTCTCCTAGAAAACAACATACTCGACGATCCTCTATGACATATACATCTATTGACATTGATTTGGATTACGTGCAGTCGGAGTTGAAGGTGGGTGGAGTCAGGTGTAGTCATCACTTCGAAACCGTTCGATTAGAATCAGACACTTCAAATCTTAAGACAATATATTTTTGTTTGATATAAATTTCCGTGTTGAAATCTAAAGCGTATGTTCTTAATCAGACAGTTTTGTTGTGCTTGTTGACTAGAAGACTGCATCGATTTTTATTACTTTGAAATCCACTCCCATGTACATCTTTTTTTTTTAGATAGACAAAATGACTAGTCATTTTATTTCATTGAAATCCAATTTTATTGACATTTTTTTTAGATAGACAAAATGACGATAATCATTGTAAAATCACACATGCATATGGAATAACTAGGGTTCGAACACCAATCAAAACGTATGACTAAAGGATTTTGACATTTTTATTATATGAGGGCGGACCTACATCTCTATTTTAAAATACTTTTGTGATATGTTATATAAAAAATATAAAAAACGAAAGAGATCTTGAAACCTTTCCATATCGTTATAAAGATTGTTTATTTGTCAACGAGCATATGATTGTAATAGTCGCCCATGTAATTTGTCAAACGTTTTTGTCTGATTGCAAACGACACATGTCAATGTTAAATCCAATTAAAATGACGTTTTGTTGATTGTGTGACTCTAGTCTAGCTAGGTTTGGTCATTCAAGTTGCAATTGAACATACAAATTATCACTAAAAAACCATGCAAGTTTGGTCATTCAACACTCAAGAATAAGATCTAGTTTATCCAATAGTCTATAGATCCGTTCTATTAACTATTTGTGGTTAGTCACAATTAAGCAATCACTTATGCAAAGGTTGTTCAATCCATATTCAAATATGATATAATAAACCAATTTCCTTTTGATGGATATGATAAACCAATTGGTAGAAAGGAAACACAAATTTTTATTTAAATAAATAAAAGAGAGAATCAAAGATTAGTCCATAAAATCTACCTATCTTTATTATGGAATGTTTGTCAAAAAAAAATAACACTACCATGGAATACCTTGTCATAAAAATAAAATTACTACCATGGAATACAACACCCAAATTTGATCAGAATGCGCTAGTTGACAAGTCACACAGTCACATATTTTGTGACATTCTATTAACATTGGACGGTCCAAATTTCAACTCAGTATTTTAAGAATAATGATTGTAAAAGATGTTGTTTCTAGACCATTTGATCAAGATCGGACGGCCGATAATCTCATGCCCGCGTGAATGCACGAAAATAGTGATTGCATGTAATCCGATTTCCAGATTATAGGGTCTATTACTAATTAATTACTTAAGGAGAAGTCAATAATCCCATCCCATTAAATAAATATTTTTAGCATAGAAATAAGAGTCCAGATTCAATAGTATCCGTATAAACAAGTTGATAGATGACTTAAAAGTACTAGATCACTCAGATCAAGTTCTTTTGAATGTATGTTTCAACATTCATATTATCTTGACAATTGTTGTTCTGATTTCAAAAACGTCATATTCACATAGGGAAATTTCTAAAAAACCTCTTAACAGTAGTTAACTACCGTTCTGCAAACCAACATCAGTTAACTGTCGCTGGTGCCAGCGGTAGTTAACTACTGTTGTGTTCATAACATATTCAAGTCGGTAACCAGAATCCAGTCACTCTTTCATCACTCACTCTCTCTCAAAATTTCAATTTTCATTCACTCTAAAAAAAAACTTTACCAAATCATCCAAAAAAAATTCCACTAAATCACAAGTAAGTAATCACTTAGGCTATTGTCATAATTTTTAGTTAGTATATATGTTTATAATTTTAGTTGTAGTTTATTTTTTAGTTTTTGATTTATTTTTTTTAATAGAGTTATGTTGTAGATCTGAAATGCTATTAACAAATATTATGAATACTTGT
>Ga0315914_1011459_pt1 | contig 10618 bp, 3 predicted proteins | sample MpolenodulesMG_FD_203920 | JGI IMG/M metagenome (GOLD analysis project Ga0315914, IMG submission 203920) | Medicago polymorpha root nodule microbial communities from Los Angeles, California, United States - elongated nodules | ecosystem: Host-associated > Plants > Roots > Nodule | place: USA... | reverse complement strand
ATAGTTTGTTACAATATAAAGGTGCAATATATATATATATATATATAAGTATAATTTTTTTAGGCATCTATACCTTTTTTGAAGAAAAGACATCTACAATTTTACTTTTAATTAAAATCAAAATTTAATAAAAATAATCATACGCATTATGCAACGCCCAAAAAAATTATACGCATTAGCGTAACAAAAAAACAGACACACATAAAGTATTACTCTGAACGCTAGTGTGTATGTGTGTATATATTTGCAAGGTTGAAGAAAGATAATAAAAATATTTGGTATCATTAAATGACAGCGTGAGTAAAAATATTTGTGAGATGTTGATGATTAAACGATATTGAAATTAAATATATAAGTGATAAAAAGATAATAAAATTCCTTTGAAAAAAAGGTAATAAAATTAAATGGAACCTTCTTAAAAAAAAATTAAATGGAACGGTTAAAAAAAATTAAATGGAAGAAAAAAATATATTGAAATATAATATTAAAAAATTAAAGAAAAGGTTCCCGAACGTGAATTGAAGAGAGATGCTTGTGAAATAAATCGTCGAGTAATAGTTTTTTGAAGTAGTATTCAACAACTTTTGGCCAAAGCTCATTCTCTTCAATTTTATGCATTAAAAAAAGTACCTTTTTTAACAAGTACTTAATTGATATTGTATTTGGTCTAACTTCTCCTTATAAATGCAGAGAAGTTGAAAAGAAAACGAGTCAAATGGTATCTTAATCTCCCACAACGGCAGTATAGAAACAACTGAATTTGGGAGGAAAAAATTGGAAAATTGTTAAAAATAAAAAAATAGAAAATAGTTTAAAGTTTTTAAAAATATAAAAATTGGAAAATAGTTAAAAAAAATGGGTGGGTGTAGAAATTTGTTCTTCCCAACATGTTTGGCTCTTATTCATCGTTTTGAAACTTCTCCAAACTACTTGTTCAGCTTCCACAAGGGCCTACAACAAGGGGCCACTTATTCTCAATTCTTCAATTCTCCAAACTACTTGTTCAGCTTCATCCACACTTTCATGTCACATGCTTCATTTCCTCACTTGGTTCTCTCCCAACTGATTCAAAAACAATCCTTCAAACTCTTCTCCATCAAACATCACCTGTACATTTCTTCCATCAGTGAACTCCAAAGACCTACCGCAAGGGATTTGCTTTAGCACTTTAAATTCAGCTCAAAAATAGTTGTTCTGCCGAGAAACTAAACTCAAATTCTTTTGAATAATTTATTTTAATTGAACTCATTGACCACTTAAATCCAATTATTTGGTTTGATTTTAAGTTTTAGCACAACGCTAATAAAACTTTTACTTGAAGTAATTAAATTAATGATTTAATCCACTTACCTATCTACGTACCTTATCCCAAAAATCATATCATATATAAAAATAAAATTAAAAAATTGGCCTTTTCCACCACATGATAGCCCTACATGCACTTGCCATACATCAATCAATACATATATAATATTAATAATGAAATGGAAAGGTATCTATATCATAAAATAAATCATTTGATAAAATAATGGTGCATATTAAATTATTACATCAATGTTATACACCAACATGCTGCATAGTTAGGACTAGGAGAGTTCTATCATTAGTTCTTCCTTTCACAACTCACAAAACAAAAGCAAATATCTTACCTGATACATTGTGAACTTGACCTCAAATTTCCATGGAGAAAACAATTCATATTGCAGTTGTTCCAGGTGTTGGATATAGCCATTTGGTCCCTATTCTTCAATTCTCCAAGAGACTTGTTCAACTTCATCCAAACTTTCATGTCACATGTTTCATTCCCACACTTGGATCTCCTTCAATTGCCACAAAATCTATCCTTCAAACTCTTCCATCAAACATAAACCATACTTTTCTTCCACCTGTGAACCCCAATGACCTACCACAAGGGACTACCATGGAAAGCCAAATGTTCCTCACACTGAATCACTCTCTCCCATATTTACACGAGGCTTTGAAGTCTTTGGCTATAGAAAGTCCTCTTGTGGCCTTGGTGGTTGATTCTTTTGCAGTTGAAGCACTAAATATTGGTAAGGAACTCAACATGCTGTCTTATGTATACTTCCCTGCAGCTGCTACAACACTTGCTTGGGGCTTCTATTTGCCTAAGCTGGATGAGGAAACATCGTGTGAGTATAGAGATATACCGGAGCCTATAAAAATACCAGGCTGTGTACCAATCCATGGGAGGGATCTCTTGAGCGTAGCTCAAGATAGATCAAGTCAAGTTTACAAACACTTCCTCCCACTTTTTAAACTTTTAAGTTTTGCTGATGGTGTTCTTGTTAATAGCTTCCTGGAAATGGAGATGGGTCCTATAAGTGCAATGAAAGAGGAGGGAAGTGACAACCCTCCGGTGTATCCTGTTGGACCAATTATCCAAACAGAAACAAGTTCAGGTGATGATGCTAATGGCATGGAGTGCCTGACCTGGTTGGATAAACAGCAGTCTTGTTCCGTTTTATATATTTCTTTCGGGAGTGGCGGTACACTTTCAAAAGAACAAATTGTTGAGCTGGCTTTGGGTTTGGAATTGAGTAATAAAAAATTCTTGTGGGTTTTGCGAGCACCGAGTAGTAGTTCATCTAGTGCAGCATATCTTTCAGCACAAAATGAAGTTGACCCTTTGCAGTTTTTACCATCCGGGTTTTTGGAGAGATCTAAAGAGAAAGGATTTGTCATTACATCATGGGCGCCACAGATTCAAATCCTAAGTCACAACTCAATTGGAGGGTTCTTGACGCATTGTGGCTGGAATTCAACCCTAGAGAGTGTGGTGCATGGTGTACCACTAATCACATGGCCTTTGTTTGCTGAGCAGAAAATGAATGCAGTTTTGCTGAGTGAAGGCCTGAAAGTGGGACTGAGGCCAAGTGTTAATGAAAATGGCATTGTGGAAAGGGAAGAGGTTGCTAAGGTGATCAAGTGTCTCATGGAAGGAGAAGAAGGTGAGAAATTGCGCAATAACATGAAGGATTTAAGAGAAGCTGCTTCGAATGCAATCAAAGAAGATGGTTCTTCTACAAAAACTATGTCTCAAATAGCACTCAAGTGGAGAAATTTAGTGTAGGAAAACTTAAAAATCCCTAGTGTGTTACTTTCTGTGTTGTTTCTCTTCCTCTTTAGTAGTGTCACTGTCAGCCTTCAATGCATATATTCACATCAATGAAAGTAATCTTAGTCATTTTTTTCCATAGATTTATATTACACTACCAAGAGATGTTGTTGAATTGTATAATCATTTTTCATAAATAAATATAATTAATAAATGGTGAAATGGTACTCATTACTTGTAGTTTCTGTTGCAGCATTTAAAAATTGGAAACTGATCATGAATTAAAGAATGAAATACACCGAAATTCTCCGTTTCTTTTCCATATTTTCTTTACTTATCCAATTATATTCTTTTGCAAACTCCCTGGTTGAGTGTTTCATAACTTTTACTACTCTCAAGATTCATATTCCTAGTAGATTTCTTAGTATGCATTCTCCCTGAAAGAGTAATACCTTTACTCCACCAGGATTCAAGATCTCATCATCCCTCCCTTGTACAATGATATAGCCACCAACAGCTCTCTTGATTATATCTCCTAAGAACTTGCTAATACACATATCAAGATAGTCAAGGCAAGTTATAGCAATAATAGCAGAATGAGACTTATAACATTCACCCTATTTCTTTCTACAAATAATACATTATACCAATACCAAGCATGCTTATAATACATTATATTTGACAGTTGAGTAGAATTGGTGTATAATATCTGCTTACTTTATTGGTTTTTAAATTTCATAGCAACTTGATGATTTCCATTTAATTTAATTTATTGTAATTTTGTGTATTTTCTGTTGTGAACTATTTTGTCACTATTGATGCCTAAGGATATGTTTATTTACATGAACAATCAATAGTTATTGCTCTAAAGTAGCCATAAACTCGTGTTTCTAATTTTTATAGCATTCCTTTTCCAAATTGTAAATTTATCTTCTTATCAAACTATAGTTGACAAGTCAGAAATGTTGGATGAAGATTCCTACAAATCAGATTTACTGAAGTCAGCTTTTTTCCCAAGCAGGGAAAGGCCAAGAATGGCAATGATTACGCAACGGCACTGACATTTAATCGTCGCATGAAACATTAGTCCTAGTTGCATGAATAAAATGATGCAAGGGAGAATTGTTTACATTCAAAAATAGTCTAAGTTGTTAGCCAATTCCATAGCAACTGAACTCGGTCTAGAAGAATCTTTCTTAGTTGTACGTAAATGAGGTTATTTAGCCGTTTTTGTGTCAAAACACATTTCGACTTAGGGCATGTAGATAATTCGGCCTCATTGATCATCTTTCATCTTTAAATAAATTTAACTAATTTAAAAGAGAGAGTTTGGGCGCGACAGCTAATTTTAAGGGAGCAAGTTCAAGAGAGAGGAGGCGCATGAGCACAACCAAAATGGTCGTAGAACATGAGAATGTTAGGATAGAAAAAGGCAGACCACAATCTCAAACACAACCATGGGAGTATAGTTTAATGCCGGTTTAGGTCAAAGTCATGGTTGATAGGAATTATGCTTTTTACATCCTGTCTATAAATACCACTTTCAAATTTCACTTAAGAAACACATCAATCAATAAGAACTTATTTTTACTCACAATTTACTCATATTGGGGTCAATTGATCCCACTTCTCTTTGAAAAAATAAACTAATAATTTGACATTTTGATGTATTGACCTACTTCAAATATTTCATTGTCCCCACATATCCAGTAAATTACACTACAAACAAAGTTTTCTAATTCCTCCCTACTCTATGTGTGTTCATGTTTCAACCATTTTCTTTTTGTGTTGCAATTTATTGAAATTGAGTGAAGAAACATTAATCCATTTAAGTTGCTCCTTTTATTCATATTCTTGAAGGTTCTTATATTATAATCAAGTAATAAATTAGTGTTATATTATTGTAATATGCTAGAAAATGGAAAAATATTTCGAAAGAAAACCAACATAAGAGTCTGAAGAAGTTACAGAAGTAGAGAAAATACATCAACTCAACAATCAAGGCCATTCTTAAAAATAAGATTCATAAAGGTTGATTTACAAAGAATTAAATGTGCAACTCTAAATCTTCAACATCAAGATATAATACAATTATGACCCTGTCTAACCAGTTTTAAACTGTGTTACTACATCAGTCAATACATATATAACTTTAATGAATGACATAGAAAGGAGTCTATATCCTAAAATAAATCATTTTATAAAATAATGGTGCATATTAAATTATTACATCAATGCTATACCAACATGCTGCATTGTTAGGTGAGTTATATCATTAGTTCTTTCTTTCACAACTCACAAAACAAAAGCAACCATCTATATGATAAGTTGTGAACTTGATCTCAAATTTCCATGGAGAAAACAATTCATATAGCAGTTGTTCCAGGTGTTGGATATAGCCACTTATTCTCAATTCTTCAATTCTCCAAACTACTTGTTCAGCTTCATCCATACTTTCATGTCACATGCTTCATTCCCTCACTTGGTTCTCTCCCAACTGATTCAAAAACCATCCTTCAAACTCTTCCATCAAATATCACCTGTACTTTTCTTCCATCAGTGAACTCCAAAGACCTACCACAAGGGGCTACCATGGAAAGCCAAATGTACCTCACACTGAATTACTCTCTCCCATATTTACATGAGGCTTTGAAGTCTTTGGCTAAAGAAATTCCCCTTGTGGCCTTGGTGGTTGATTGTTTTGCAGTTGAAGCACTGAGTATTGGTAAGGAATTCAACATGTTGTCCTATATATACTACCCTACAGCTGCTACTACACTTGCTTGGATCTTCTATTTGCCTAAGCTGGATGAGGAAACATCATGTGAGTATAGAGATATACCAGAGCCTATAAAAATACCAGGCTGTGTACCAATCCATGGCAGGGATCTCATGAGCACAACTCAAGATAGATCAAGTCAAGCTTACAAACACTTCCTCCCATTTGTTAAACTTTTAAGTTTTGCTGATGGTGTTCTTGTCAATAGCTTCCTAGAAATGGAGATGGGTCCTATAAGTGCAATGAAAGAGGAGGGAAGTGACAACCCTCCAGTGTATCCTGTTGGACCTATTATCCAAACAGAAACAAAATCTGGTGATGATGCTAATGGCTTGGAGTGTCTGGCCTGGTTGGACAAACAACAGCCTTGTTCGGTTTTGTATGTATCTTTTGGGAGTGGTGGTACACTTTCACACGAACAAATTGTTGAGTTGGCTTTCGGTTTAGAATTGAGTAATAAAAAATTCTTATGGGTTGTAAGAGCACCAAGTAGTAGTTCATCTAGTGCAGCATACTTTTCAGTTTCAACACAAAATGATGTTGATCCTTTGGAATTTTTACCATGTGGGTTCATAGAGAGAACCAAGGAACAAGGTATGGTTATTCCATCATGGGCACCACAGGTTCAAATCCTTAGTCACAGATCAGTTAGTGGTTTCTTGAGTCACTGTGGCTGGAATTCAACTCTTGAGAGTGTGGTACATGGTGTACCACTAATCACATGGCCTTTGTTTGCTGAGCAGAGAATGAATGCGGTTTTGCTGAGTGATGGACTAGAAGTGGGAATGAGACCAAGAGTTTATGAAAATGGCATTGTGGAAAGGGAAGAGGTTGCTAAGGTGATCAAATGTCTCATGGAAGGAGAAGAAGGTGAGAAATTGTGCAATAACATGAAGGAATTAAAAGAAGCTGCTTCGAGTGCAGTCAAAGAAGACGGGTCATCTACAAAGACTATTTCTCAATTAGCACTCAAGTGGAGAAATTTGATGTAGGAAAACTTAAAAATCCTTAGTGTGTTACTTTCTGTGTTGTTGCTCTTCCTCTTTAGTAGTGTCACTGTCAGCCTTCAATGCATTCACATCGCGGATAGACAGTTTTCTTGCAAGCCTAATTATCTGCGAGGATGTCGCTAATAGCCGAGTCCACATCAATGAAATCAATCATAGTCATTTTAAAGCAGTGATAATCATTTTCCATAGATTTATATTACACTGCCAAGGGATGTTGTTGTTGAATTGTATAATCATTTTTCATTAATAAATAGAATTGATATATGGTTACATGGTACTTACTGCTTATAATTTCTGTTACAGCATTTAAAAATATGAAGCTGGTCATGAATTAATGAATGAAATACACATAAACTCTCCATTTCCTTTCCATTTTTTCTTTACTAATCTCATTATATTCTTTTGCAACCTCCCTGCTTGATAGGTAACTGTTACTAGTCTTAAATTCGTTGAAATTCCTATTAGTTTTATTATTCTACATAATCCTTGAAAGAGTGATACCTTTATTTCACCAAGATGCATGGTGTCATCACTCATCAGCCCTCCCATGTACAATGATATAGCCTCACTTGATTATATCTCCTAAGAACTTGTTAATATACATATCAAGATAGTCATGACAATCTATAGCAATAATAGCAGAATGAGTAGTCAAATTACAAATTTAGTCTAGGTAATTTGCAAAGAAGGGATTGTTTCAAAATTCTTAGTGTATATTTTTCTGCTTTGTTTCTGACTGATACATCTGAGAAATTTGGGATTTCAATGTGGCATCATATCATATTTGATTTGATTCTTGAAAGGGAAGGCCAACATTGTTTCTGCCTTTTCTCCCTCTATTTTTGATGTTGGCTAATATGTGATTCAAACCCTTGTTGTTTTGCCTAATTAGCTTACTTTATTATGATCATAAAGCAGAATTAACTCTTTTAAGATAATTAAATATAAAATAAGATTCATGAGACTAGCACACACAGTAACTTGTACAATAAGAATTACACAATAAAACATGGTACATAAGAAGATTGAGTTGGAATGAAAGTTTATTAGTGTGTTTTAGATCTATTGAAAAAAAAAACTTGATTCTCTGGCTAGAGATATCTGAATCTATCTTAAACAGGTAAGTTCAACCTGGACTGAGATTCTTTGAAGGCAAAGTTCATGTCAATATGGTCTTAATTACTTGCATGTTTATGATGACATAATTGCCACCTAAATTTGAGGATATATGAACTTGTTAATTGTCTTGTCCTACAAATAGATTTTTTGTTGTCCAAAAGGCTCAATAATTTTCATTGACTTAATCTATGAAACTTTGAAGGGTTTCCAATCTATTCTATGTTATTAGCACCAACACTTCGAATTGCAGGAGTATAAGTTGTGCAACACGTGCCATTGTTTGACATCGACACATGTGTTACTTCAATTATTATTAACTTCCATTTTCTTAACTTTGGGGTGTAAGTGTCAGTGTCATGGGTATCTATACTCCATGCATGTTATATTCCTAGGCAACAATGAGAGGAAAAAACAGAATTTAGGTCATAATTGGCAACTGAATTTAAGGATATATGAACTTGCTAATCGTATTTGTCATATCCTATTCCTACATATAGATTTTAGACTGTCCAAAAGGCTCCATAATTTTGAGTGACTTAATCTATGAAACTTTCATGGGTCTGTTCTATGCTATGTAGCACATTGGATTGAAGGCATGTCCATTGTACACAACATGTTCAAACACCGACACAACATTGACATATGTGAATATGGTTTCCTTTAATCACTTTCATTCTTTTAAATTATCATTGCTACCTAGTGTTGTCGATTAGAGATCGCACAAAATAGCGGAATGTTCAGATTTCGTTATACACAACAGTGCTATAGTGGCATTATAGCCGAATTTCACAATATTTTGTATTAAATAGCGTACGCGGAACAACAATGATATGTTCAAATTACGCTGTGCAATAGCGCTATAGCTCCTATTTAAGAGAGTTCTTACCTACATGTCAGTGTTAGTGTTGTGTCTTAGGTCGGTGATCCATAAATTCTATGTTTTTGGTAATGACATATAAAAGACATAATTTGAGTCATAAATTTGAAATGTTTATGCCTTTGAATATTGTAGTACGAGGCTTGCAATGATCAGATTACATTCATAATAACAATGTTGATGATAAAATTATGAGTCATAAATTTTAGTGTTTGCACCTTCAAGGGAAATTAAAGAAACTTAGCCAAAAATGTTTAATCAGAAGCTTCCATCAACCACCGCAACCGTCGTGGAACTGTCGCGAGAGCCACCACATCAACTTCGGAAACGAACAAAATGTGGGTGATGCCGTTTTGGGCCAAACATAATATTTAAGTGCTTCTCAATCTCATACATATGAGAATTTATGCTACTCACGCGCTTCTGAAATTTCAAAATCGCTATTGAATTTTCGGATTTTATAATTGAAAATGAGGTTTTCTCTTATTTTCAAAGTTTAAAAAATGCCTTTCAATTTTGAATCATATATAAACTTTTGTTAATCAAACTTTCTTTTAATTGTTTGTTTGTGGAAAGAGTAGTGAATGAACTGTTTGCTTTGCTGAATAATCATAAAGCTATCAATCAATATTTTGATTGGACATTCTTCACTCATTCTATACGAGGTCTCCCAAAGTAGTGATAGTAGTACCATGACATGTTACTTTACATTACAACCATTCGGTGCAGTAAATTAACGTTTCCACCAATTCTTTATTTCAAAGGTCTGAAGTCGACAAAAGGTAGGGGTCGTCTGATGCGAGGTCATCCCACAGTCTAGAGTACAAATTTTCTATCCTTAAGTTTAAGTTTTAAAGTGTTTGCATGTACCACCCCACCTTTAAAAAGATAAAGCATTATATGTTCCGAAGTTCTGTTTCTCAAAAAATAAAAATGTTCCAAAGTTCTTATGGCATCCTTCTTGATCCACTTTCAATCAAAAGTATACCAATTAATATATTTAATTAAAAAAAATTACATCTCAAAAACAAGAAATGTAAATTACAAAAAAAAATAAAAAATCATTATTAATGTTAAAAAGACTTCAATTTTTTTGTTCAGGACTCTTTAAAATATTAGATTGACCCAGCCAACTCGACTCATAGGTCATGGGTGCCAACGTCTCTTTTCACAACCACAAAAGTTACAAAATGAATTCTGCTCTTCTTCCAACACGTTTTGCTCATTCCTAATCAAACATCCGAAAATGCTCCTGCATGAGTTAACGCACGCTAGTGTTAATTCTGCGTGACTTAACTCACGCTAGTGTTAATCTCTGCGTGATTTAACTCACGCAGGAGCATTATGGTCTTTTCAGTTGGAATCGAGCAAAATCTGTTGGAAGATGAGCAGAATTCTTACAAAACAAATCATAACACACCTAAGAAGCACTTCAAATCACAATAACCAAATTTATGTGAATAATCTCATAACACTCAACAATTGCTAAACTAAAACATAAGAGAATTGATTTTTATACAACAATTTTGTAACAATTTTGATACGACTCTATTTTTCATACTTTTATTGTGTTTTTACTCTTTTTTTTTTATTGTTTTGATTTTCGTGTCAATATCTACATTTCTATATATATATATATTGTTGGAACAGAAGAGTTCGTTTATGATTTTGAGAGAGAATAGAGAAGAGAACGTATAATAGATTTGAGAGACTTTAGAAGAAAATATATAAACTTGTATTGTATATTGTAAAAA
>Ga0315914_1011451_pt1 | contig 10623 bp, 7 predicted proteins | sample MpolenodulesMG_FD_203920 | JGI IMG/M metagenome (GOLD analysis project Ga0315914, IMG submission 203920) | Medicago polymorpha root nodule microbial communities from Los Angeles, California, United States - elongated nodules | ecosystem: Host-associated > Plants > Roots > Nodule | place: USA... | reverse complement strand
AATCAAGTAGTTTCTTTTATTTAATTAAGTTTAAGGGTAAAATAGTAAAATAATTTTAAAATCCCTCCCCCTCCCTTATGAACCAAACACGTTTTTAATTAAAATATCTCCCCTTCCCTCTCCTCTGTTAAAATCCCTCCCCTCCCCTCCCCTCCTAATTCTCGAACCAAACGGACCCTAAGTGAAGTTAAGAGTGTCACTTTTTGTTTGGTAAGAGTCAATTTGGTGTAGGGTCTGTTTAGAACCTATGAAAGGAGAGGGAAAGAGAGGCTAGAGGACTGAAAGTTTTTTGGGATGTGTGCTTCCGTCGTTTGGATCACATATATAAAGGGTAGGAAAGATCACTTTTTGTGGGGTCCACACCCATATTTGTTTCCTCTCAGAAACGGGAAGAAAGGGCACAGATGAGATTTTTTAGTGAAATGACAGATATAACCCTTGTTACTATGAATTGTTCGATGCACTAGGATTATTGGAGTAATATAACAACTTTTCTTTTAATGGAGATGGTAGCACGTATTGGGACTCGACTTGTGTACCATTGAGGTACCAATGATATATATCATTGGTCAATTAGAGTGTGTCACCTATCAATGTTACTTTATAAATGTTTTATTTGATATAATTTTTTAAAGGGTGTGCCACGTGGCACATTCTAATTGGGCAATGGTATATACTATTATGGTACACAAGTGATATCCCACATATTGTAGATAATTCTAGCTACCGGTAAAAATATTCATATGAAACTCACTTTCTTCTGAATCTAAACCAAATTGACTTACACCAATGAGGGAGGATCCGTTGACACCAGGTGTAAGTCAAAAGACTTACACCAAATCTAAACCGTTATAACCAATCAAGAGGAATGCTAGGAACAATTGCTCACACACTCTCTCTTAGACACTCTCCCTATGAGGGGTGCCACATACCCCTCTTTTTTAATTACTAACCTGTTAACCGGCTCAACAGGTGAAAGTACAATTTTTTTTTTTACAAAACATATTTTTTTTATTCAGTATTTTTTGGCACGTCAGCGTTGTGCTGTGAAAACAACCACCGCGGCTCCAACGACAATCGTGTTGAGCCACACATCGGTGAAGACAAGAGAGACGAAGGTGAGAGAGGAGAGTGCGGCGAGGAAGAAGCGGTTGTCGATGGAGCAACGGAGGAGGAAGACAACAGAGCTGCCATGGAAGAAGAAATCCACGCGGCAAAGATGGCGAGGAAGACGGTGAGGGGGGAGAATGCAAGACGACCTTGTGATTAACGGAATGTCTTGCACGGCCAGATTCGTTCGTGTTGTCCGGTAGAGCCTGATTGACCACCGCTGTAGGTCCCATCATCCCACCACGGCAGCCCAGAAAAATTGTTGCAATGCAAAGTTTGAATGTTATAATATTTTTCAAAAGAAAATTTATTGACAGTCTTTTTTTGTTAATAATTTAAAAATTGGTAATAATTGAAGATGAAAATTTTGATTTGTTGTATATGGCCATGGTGTGAAGCAAATGAAACTGAAATTATAGTAAAGATTTGTATGTGGCAGTTGTATAGTCTATTTTCCATTTGTAGAGATCGGCGTGGAACGATTTGCAGAGATGACTTTTGAGATGCCAACAATAAAAAAATAACAAAAAGCATTAAAAACTTTCTCTACTTTTTAAAGCCGGTAAATAATTAAAGAGATAAAAAAAATGGAAACGTGGCACCATACACATGGAGAGTATTTGTGGGAGAGTGTTTAAGCAAGTGTCCTTAGCATTGCTCAACCAATCAATCCTACGGCTTATAATACCGCAACAAAGCAAAAATTGGAAGTGCAAAGTAGAGGATCATACAATCAGATGGAGATACCCAGACCTTCACAGTTTTCGTCTTTCCCCTTTCTTCTTTTCCTTGAAACCTTGAATTTTCAAAGATGAATTAAAGCTATTTTATAAAAGAATAAATTAATACAAATTGTTTAGAGATTTGATTGCAGATTCTTATCACACTTAATTATACAGGGATTTGACCACACAATAACCCATGCTTTAGGTTAGGGATAATCTCTATAATTGTTCTTGGCTTTATTTGGATCTTACTCCTAATATGTCGATTGGGTGAAGAAAAAGATAATAAATGGCTTTTTAATGGATTATAGAAAGTGGCCTTCATCATCAAAGTGACGTCGGCAAATGCAAAAGTCGGAGACGAGAAATTCAGAAAAGGGGTCACATGATATTTACTATTGAATGGAAAATCAAAATTGCTAAATGATTCAATTGAATAGTGCCATGACATGATTTCAACCAAGTTATTATTATTCATCGTTGTTGTTGAGCAAGCAGCAGGAGCCAGGAGGTGCGAATTTGTTTTGTATGATCACAAGCGAACCAGGAAAAAGGGAACAAGAGAACTCACTTATGAAATATTGTAAGCCATTAGATTGATCAACTTGAATGGTCTAGATTTGGTGTAAGTCTTTTGACTTACACCTGGTGTCAGCGGATCCTGCCTCTATTAACATATTGATTTTCATTTATTAGCATGTAAATATAAACATATTATATTAAATAAATGTTATATACATAACTCATTTTATCATAAGGATATTTATGTCATTTAGTAAATATACATCTTTCTTTCCTTTCACTTTCTCACTTATTCCAAACAACCTAAAAATCATCTTACTTTCCATTTACTTTCTATTCACTTTCATTCCTTCATCAATCTTTCTTTATACTTTCTTTCCTCTCACTATCCAAACATACCCTAAATCTGTAATGAGTCACTTTAATCTTATCAAAATTATATGACAAAATATATGATACTACTAAGGGAAATGTTAACCAGTGCCCCGCCCCCGGGGCACTGGTTAAGGAAGCCAAATGTAGTAATGTTACATTGGAACGTGTGCATTCAAGATCTTAAAGGTATAAAAAGATACTAATTAAGCATTTTAATGTTATAGACTATTTTGATTAACGAAGTGTATAATCAAAAATTATTTTAAAATTTTGATACATTGAAAGTTTTTTTTTTTGAACAAGCCAAAATGAGATATATTAACAAAAGTTCTGTACCCTAGCACAAGAAGTGCCAAAATAAACAAAACAAAGTTACAATAAAGTTCCGATCAAAATAGAAAAGGAAAACAAAAAAAGCAAATTAGTCAATCACCAAACAAGCAAAGGGACGCTGCCACCACATATGATAACCAAATGGAAAGCACACATTTTTTGCTTTCAATCATTTGAGAGATGTAATCTTAACCTTCTCAAGTAATTGCACTGTTGTTCTTGTTGTGTTAGCAAACAGTCTTTGGTTTCTTTCATTCCAAAGAACCCAAATACCACAAAGCCAAATCAATTGAAGAAAAGACCTCCTTGGAGTATAACCACCTGAAGAATAAACAAACTGATAATACTGGTCCAAAATCTGTTGGGGGTCCACAGAAAACACATCAATCCAAGTTTTAATTTGTTGCCATAAGTCGCCAAAAATAGGACAATGAATAATTAAGTGATCAATTGTTTCATTTTTTCCACATTCTATAACGCACAATTGGGTATCATTAGTAATAATACCTCGCCGCACTAAATTATCCTTTGTTGCCCATCTATTGCGGAGAAGACACCACACACAAATAGAAACTTTCAAAGGAACACTCTATGCCAGGGAGCATCCGAAACGACGTCGTGGTTGTGCATCTCCTGCCGCATGAGCATTTGATACACACCACGAACGGTGTAACCATCACCAATATTAGGCCGCCAAAGCCAGACATCTGGTTCAGTATCCTGCAAAGTAACGTTAGTAAACAAATTCCTAATCTCCACCACTAACTCCTCCTCCCAAGCTAACAAACGACGCCTCCACCACCAAGCCTTCCCATATTCACCCCAACCTAAAGCGTGCATCTCCCCCACCGACAAATCCTTATGAATCGATAAATCATACAACCTCCTAAATCTCTCCATGAACGACACCGTCCCCACCCAACAATCTGACCAAAAGAAAGTATTAAAACCATTACCTAAACGTTTTGATATACTTTCTTCAAACCAACTACCACCCTCCACACCAATTCCATTTTGAATTTATCTATCTCCCTCCACCATGTTGACCCCGTCACACCACCTTCCCTCAACCGACCTCTTTGCTCCCCATAACGAGAAGAAAACACCTTAAACCACAAGCTCTCCCTATCCACTAAACACCTCCAACACCATTTACCAAGAAGAGCAATATTAACCTCCAAACCACCAACCCCCTTACTCATACAAATAGAATTCCAATCCACCCAAGCAATTTTTCTATGATCCTCACCCCCACCCCAAATTTTTTTAATTAAAATAGATTCAATGGTAGAGATTATACCTGTGGGAGCTCTGAAAAAAGAAAGGGCGTAGACAGGCAGTGGAGACTAGACAGACTTAAGGAGAATCAAGCGGCCACCATAAGACAAATTTCTACTTTTCCATTCTGACATTCTAGATTTAAGGCGCTCTATTACTGGGTCCCAAAACCTCAAACGTCTAGCATCACCACCAATAGGCAGCCCCAGATACATAAAAGGAATTTTACCAATTTTACAAGACAATATAGACGCGGCTTCTTGTAACCAAGATTCAGCAATATTAATACCAACCAACATACTCTTGTGATAGTTTACATTCAAACCAGACATATTCTCAAACAGAACCAAGATTGCTCTCAAAGCGCGAACATTTTCCCAACTCTTGACACCTAGAAGAAGCGTGACATCCGCAGATTGCAAGTGGGAAAGCACAATGGGATTGTGCGTTCCTACAGAGTAACCAGTAAACAGATTCAAATTCACTGTTGAAGTCATCAAAACATTCACACCTTCAGCTGCTAACAGGAAGAGAAAAGGAGAGAGTGGGTCGCCTTGTCGCAATCCCCTTTTCATTTGGAACTCATCAGTAGGACTACCATTCACCAGAACCGAGGCAGTTGTCGTACTAATACATTCTCACTTACGCCACAAAGTTGGAAACGCCATTTCCCTCATAACCTCATCAAGATATCCCCAATCAACCGAGTCATACGCCTTTTCAAAATCTACTTTAAACAATAACAATTCTTTCTTCAACTTGCGGACCTCATCAACCACCTCATTAGCTACTAAAATACCATCAAGGATTTGCCGATTTTTTATAAACATTGACCGAGTATCTGAGATTACCGTTCCCATAACCTGACGCAAACGGTTTGCCAACAACTTCGCCAAAATTTTATATAAGCATCCCACCAAAGCAATGGGGCGAAAATCATTCAGTCGATGCGGGTTGTCAATCTTGGGAATAAGAGTAATGAAAGTGCTATTTATTCCTTTCGAGAGACGACTGTTGCTATTTATTCTTGTCAATCTTGTGATACATTGAAAGATTATTATGTCTATTCGTTACACTTTCAGAGAACAAAATGATTATTACCCTTTTTGTTTTCTTCCTACTCTGCCAAGTGAAAACGAAAAGAAATAGTAGTTGTCAACCATGCTAGTTATATTACATTACACTCCTCTCTTATGTTAAAATCTACACTTTACTCCCTTAATAATTTTTTATTTCTAATAATCTAGCAAAAAAAAATCTAACACACTTCGAAGAAAAATAGTACCCCGAGTCCATTTTAACATAATCAAAATTCAAATGCATGTTTTTCGATATTTTTTATTCACAATTTCATTAAGATGTAGTTTTAAACTCTATTATAAAATATTAAACAACACAAAATAAAATTAAAATATCTGATAAATTACTGAAACCGATAAAAGAAATGAATTTATTTAAAAGTGAATTGTATACTCTAAATTATAAAATTAACAACAAAATAATTAAATTTAATTATCATTGACATTTAAATCATAAAGAAATGAATTTGTTTTTCATAAACGGTGGTTCAAAATTAGTATATATCATAAAATATTTATTTATTTTAAAATAGATTAAAGTGTAGTGTTTATTTAATTACTAAGGGAGCGGGTTGTAATTCAAGCATCTTACAGGGGAGGGGAGTATAAATTTTACTTTTCAAGGGAGGGGAACGTATATTTTAACATAAGATGAGAGAGGTTCATGTGAGCTTAACTCAGTTGGTAAGGACGATGCATAACATATGCAAGGTCCGGGGTTCGAACCCGAAGGTCCGGACTCCACAAAAAAAAACATAAGATGAGAGGGGAATGTAATTTAAACTTCTCTTAAAGGAGGGGAGTGTAATTTACTCTTACATTATTGTCCATTAACGTCAAAATAAGTAATAAGTAAGTTAAATTCCTTAAAAAAAAAGTAAGTTAAATGTATCCTTAAAAAATTGTAAGAAAGAATGTTAACCAAAACAAATATTTTAATATAAGGTCAAAATAATTTTCTTTTTTACAATGTTAAATTCTTGTTCATAACAGTAGTGAATGTTTAAATGACTTAGGATTAGGGATGCAGGCTTTCGAAACCACACGGGGAACTAAAATAAGCATAGTTCCAGATTTTTCGTTTTTAAGTTAATTTAATATTTCGTCAAAAAAATGTAAAGTTAATATTTCATAAAAAAAAAAAAAAAAAGATTCAATTTTTGATCAAGTAACAATTCCCACTTATTTAGAGACATTGCATAATGCAGAGACCGAGTTTAAACTCTGGATTTCTCACTAATTCATTAAATGGTGAATTTCTTGTCATTAGGTTATTTGACCCAAAAACTAATAGTTTGTTCATTAAAGTGAATAAGTGAACAATTCGAGGTTCAAACGAAATGTCATCCTAAATGGGCTAAAGTTTTTTTTTTTTTTTTTATTGAAAAGTTTATGTGAATTGAACTCCAAAATTCATCAGGATGAAAACAAACTTGAAGACTCAAAAAACGTTTTTTAAAGTACATGCACATCATTCACTAAATAGGCTCTCTCAAATTCGTAGCACGAGTTGAACCCATAAACTTAGTCAATTCTTATCAACTCAACCAACTAACTTTTATGGGGAATAAGCCTAACGTTTACTTCGTACTCTTAAAAAAAAAACGAATGGCTTTGTGATACATTATTGAGCACTGTTTAATAAGATGAAGTCCATGCAAGCATTAAATGAGACATTATTGATCAGCCATGATGTGTTAATATCAACAAGATGAAGTCCATGCAAGCATCTAAGTTCCATCACAATCCCATTTTTACGAAAGGAATATTAGCACTTATAAAAAATAAAACATGAATCTTCAATTTGGTTACAGCTTAAGAACAAAAACGTCCCCAACAACAAGGGGGGCAAAGGTAGCATATCATAAAAGGACAGACACTACTTGTAATTTCTAAAATTAATTGGACCACTTTTATGTCGTATTTCTCTTTCTTTTAGTGTTCTTGCTTGGATTGGTTTTCTCAGGGTCCTTATTTGATTGAGGTGCTGATGACTTTTCTATAGCACAACCCCACAAAGCCCTTTCTACATCAGATGGGGTAAACGAAGTCTCTTCTGAACTTAGTTCCTGCACATTATTTTCCGACCAGATATTCATGAAATTAACACAGCTAAGTTCCTAACACGCAAACGGTACAGTTACTTCATGTATTAATGTCGCAAATTGTAAAACAGAAAATGGTCATACTAAAAAACGAAAGACTGAAAGAGTAGTTATTTTAATTATGCGGATAAAATTATTTCGATCCACATAATTACATAATCACAATTGAGTTCAAAATAACCAGAAATGAATCAATCTATTCTTATCTTATATATCAAAATTCAAAACACCAAGCATGAATCCTTTCAAAGTAAAAATACAATGATCAATAGTACCTTTGCTTTCTCTTGCAGTTTATTGGCGAATATAAGATATTGCTTCAGCGTATAATCTTTAGAGTTTCCAAGAGCAGCCTGCATGGCCTGCATTGCGGTGCAGCCATTGATGACATAATCACAAGAAAAACCAAAAATAAATGATAAGTAATAAATAATCACAATAATAATATAAGATGCCTGTTCCCCGGTATCTTAAGGACAATTCTTACATTACTACAAAATAAAAAGCAGAGCAAAGGCTCAAACTGATACTTGAGAAAATACGCCAAGGTCTATATGAAAGGTACTAAATTTAGTCTTTAAAAAAGTCAGTGAAAATAGTATTTTCAGTATAGTTTTTAGGGATGTTTTAGTTTTCATTAGGCACGATTTCCACCTATATTAAACCCTTTGAGCACTAATTGATAATTTTCATTTTTCTTACCCTCCTTAATGACCAGTTAGGGCCTTATTCCGAGAAATATTACCTAAAAAAGATAGAGTAAAGCAGCATTTCGCTCATCAAAACATCAAGGATTGAACAATTTAGTACTTCAAATTCACGAAATGACAATTTAGCCCCTTAAATTAGCCAAACACAGTCGATTTAGTCCATTCACAAAAGGACTATCTCTTCAGAAAACGTCCACAAAAACCAATGAAAAACCTACATTGCCTTAAATAGTCTAACACTGCATCAAGATGATCACAGAACCTTAAATCTGGAGTGCTAAATTCGAAAAAAGAGCTAAACTGACTGCATTCTTTAATTTAACAGACTAAATTGTTATGTTGCAAATTTGAGTTACTAAACTACCCCTTAGAATTTCAAGACTAAAATGCTGATTTACTCAAAACCAAACATCATATTGTATGCATTGGGATCATGAATCATGATAATGAATTAAAACGGATTGAATTGAAAGTGTGAATTGTAATGAAACAAAATTGAAGGAAGAAAAACCTCATCAGACATAAAAGGAGTTAAATTCGGAGCAAAAGCAGCCAAAACAGCAGAGGCAGTAGCCGGACCAACGCCTTTCAACGCACTCAGCTCAGAAATAGCTTTTGATATATCAGGTAGACTCTCAAAAGCCTTTTCAGAAGCACGTTTCACAACATCTTCATCTAGTGCAGAAACAAAATCCAACAAACGCGGCCTAAAAAGCAAAAAGAACTTTCAATAAAGCCCTATTAGATAAACAGCTTATAGCACAAACGCGTAAGTATAAGTTATTTCTATAGCAAAAGATAAAATAAAATAAAATAAAAGGAGTGAGTGAGTGAGTGATTAACCTCCATTTGCCACGTGTGAGTTTCCATTGCATGAGTTTGGAGAGTTCTTCGGTGGTAATGAAAGGGTTAGGGTTTCGTTGGTGAATGAGGGAAGGTAGTTCATTGCAATAAAATTGGTTAAGAGAAACTAAATTGGACTTGTTTTTGGAGAGAGAAAGTGATTGTATTTGAGAAGTATAAGTTGAAAGTGCTTCTTTCCAAACGCTAACGTCTTTGCATCCAAAATCCATAGCTGCTTAGTTTGCTTACAGTTGTTACAGGAAACCAGTTCCCGCTCCACAGCTTTTTTTGAGCTTCATGTCTATGTCTAATTGGAGGAGTTTTATGTCTTTTTAGGTATGTTTGGATAGTGGGAGAAAAAGTAAGATGATTGTTGGGTTGTTTGGAATAAGTGAAAAAGTGAAAGGAAAGAAAGATGTATATATAGTAAATGACAAAAATATCCTTATGATAAAATGAATTGAAATATTTATTATTTATTTAATATAACATGTTCATACATTAATAAATAAAAATTAATGTGTTAATATGTACATGAAAATGAATATTTAGTTTAGATATATATAAAGGTTAATATGTATACCATTTATCATATATTTAATTCAGCGCTTTCCCACCTTTCCGCGCAGTAGTGGGTGGAAACATTTCTTGGAGTGGGTCCCAGATGTCTTTCTTTCCTTAGTTATTGTTCCTTTGAAACAAAACGATGGAAGGTTTCTTGATTTTCGTTCTTTCTATCCACAGGCTATCCATCCTTCTTCTTTCTTGGGAATCAAACGTACACTTTGTGTCAAAAAATATTAAAATGTTTAGGTTAAATTTTACGGTCCTTTAAGGTTTATAATAGATTGGTCCTTTAAATTATTTTGGTCACACATAAGTCCTTTAAATTTGAGGTTTGTAATAGATTGGTCGTTTAAGGTATTTTAGTCACACAAAGTCATTTAAGTTTGTAAAAGTTTTCAATTTAGTCATTCTACCACATCATCGTTTTGGTTAACAAAAGGACTAAATTGAAAAATTTTACAAACTTAGAGGACTTATGTGTGACCAAAATAACCTAAAGGACTAATCTGCGACACACCTCAAACTTAAAGGACTTATGTGTGATCAAAGTAATTTAAAGGTCAATTTATTACGAACCTCAAACTTAAAGGATCATGGTGTAATTTAGCCAAATGTTTATTTAACTTTAATCTCCAAATTTGAGTCAGATGTGAGAATCGTTAAATAAAAAATAAATGTCTAAGCTCTACCATTTAGAATTCTTCATATTTAAATATTTTATATAAACCAAATATTTTTTAGGTTTAATTGTAGTTTTAGCCCCTTAACTTTTCCAAAGTTGCGATTTTGGCCCCGTAAGAAAAAACTACAAAGCAGCCCCCCTAAATTTTGCAACTGTAGCAGTTTTGGCCCCCAAGGCAAAAAAAAAATAAAAAAATAACATGTGGCACCTCACTTAGGGTGCCACGTCAGCGTAGACCGAGTCAATATCAGCCTTGGGGGCCAAAACTGCCACAGGTGCAAAACGTAGGGGGCT
>Ga0315914_1011450_pt1 | contig 10623 bp, 6 predicted proteins | sample MpolenodulesMG_FD_203920 | JGI IMG/M metagenome (GOLD analysis project Ga0315914, IMG submission 203920) | Medicago polymorpha root nodule microbial communities from Los Angeles, California, United States - elongated nodules | ecosystem: Host-associated > Plants > Roots > Nodule | place: USA... | reverse complement strand
AAATGCCTCATAGGAAAATGTTGCAGAGCCAGTATACCCAGTATCCTTCTCCTTGAATTTGTCCGTTAGTCCCTGCAATACATACACACAATCAAAAGTGAGGTATTTTATCTTGCCACGAGGAACATATCATATTATAGGCTTGATTTCTTGCTCCCTAAGTTAGAGCAAAATTTATGGTTCATATACTAGGAAAATAAAACCAGGTTCATTTCTTGCATTGAATAAGAATAGGAAGAAGTAATTTTAATTGCAGAAATTAAAGAAATTATAGAACAATGTATTTCGATAGCTCACCTTCACAGTAAGACAACACCTGCAATAGTAAACAAATGAAGGGAATCAGTTTATCAATCAATTTTATACCGAAACAGACAAGGATACAAAAAAATCATAGTTCTGCTATACAGAGGAAATTTAAACTTTATTAAAGTTTTATCCCATTTTAGATGAAGAAATTTGACTTCAAATGGAAACTATAATACCTAAAAAATAACATGACAATTGCTTTCCATTTGCTGATTTTTTTTAATTAACAGCTACTTCATCCATTTTCATTGAAAATGCAAGTGTTGAAGGCTTTATGGTTAAAAAATTCTTCTCTTTTTAGTCATTGCAAATGAACATATATACCTTAGTGATGAAAAAGAAGACACCTAGACCAAATCTTTTTTAATTATATAAACAATTTTGTATCCAATAAAAGAAAGAGTTGTAGCAAAGCCATACTCAATGAAATTGTCATATTCGACAGCCTTGCTTTTGCCACCAGTTTTGTCAAACTTGGAGACGAGCAAGTCCAACACCATTGGAGAAACAGCATAACCCAAACTTAACAGCGCATCTCACAACTCATTTGAATCGATTTTGCCACTCCTGTCCTTATCAAATCTCTCAAATATTCCCTGCAACAATAACCAGTTAGTTACAAGAACACTGTTCCATGACCATAAGAACGAATAATTAGTCTAAGTGTGTGTTTGGTTAAGTATTTCATAAACATAATTTTGAAAGAAATTTATTTTGTATAACTGATTTAGTTCAAGCTAAGTTAGAAGAAAAGCAATGTATGTTTGCATATTTCCCCTCAAATGACAAATTTGATGTAAAACTTTCTATAAAATTTTCAACCACATGCAAAATTAGCATCATATATACTATCAATTATGATTCAAAATAACGATATTGGTTTTTACTAAAATCACGTTTGACATTAGGAAAATTAAATTTTAACCAAATACAGACTACAAGTTCAGAATTATGATAATAACTTGGGGAAACTTAAAGAAAAAAAGAAGGAGAAAATACCCTCTAGCTCTGAAGACTGTAAAACAGAGAAGTGAATTACTTGGGTCCTGCATTACGAAGTCAATAATTCAAACAGTGAGAATGGCAGGAAAATTAATTGACAACCAAAAATTGAACAGAACATTAGCTTATGGTAAGGAGAATAAAACCACACTGTCCCTAGTTAGATAGATAACGTAACAGTTTAATCTATTTTCTTCAAAAGTATAGCTTGAATATATAATAATGCTAACATTTTTCATGATTAAATAATTTGAACCCAATTAGCATCGTGCATGACTTGAAAATAAAAAGCATCCGTATCGAATGGGCCCAAATCGCATGCAACCAATGGTTAACTCTTTCTTAGTCCCTAGTTTTAAGCCTTTATATCAATAATCATTCAATTAATCTAAAATAGAAATATTTGAGTACATATAATTTAATCAATTACTGTTTAATATAAGCAAAAAAAGAAGCAATTGATTACTAATTAACTCAGCCTCAACCATTTAATAATTGTGATTAAAGAATGAAATATTAGTTGTTAAGAAAAATAAATTCCATATATTTACCTCCTGTTTTTGGAAAATACAGTATTTATTACTTAAAACGAGGACAGAGCCTATTAACCAAAAAAAAAACGCGTAAGACCAAAGTTAGCACAAACCCTAATTTTAACATGAGAATTTTGAATGAAATGGTGCAAATGAAGTAAAAGGAGAGAGATAAAGAAAATGGTGTGTACCTATCTTTTTGACATTAGTGTTGGTGAAGTGATACATGAGAAGGTGAGCAGTTCTCAAGCTGAAGCTCTGGTTATTACAGGAAGAAAGAGCCTTCTGCAATTCCTTATCATCGATCAGCCCGCTTCCGTCCTGATCAGCCACTTGGAAGCAAGCCACGATGCTAGGATCCGTGCCAGAAGGAAATGTCGACGGCAAAAGCGACGCAAACGGGCTAGCGTATGCTGGTGGCGGGTAGGATTGGGACGGCGGTGGTGCGCCGTAACCATAACTGGGAGGCTGATTTGGGTAACCGGACATGTTGAAAAGGGAGAGAGGGTATTGAGAGTGAGAGATTGAGTAATGAGTAAAAGACAAAGATGAGCCTTTTGCTGAGGTTTGTATTTATAGGCGGAAATTATACCCTATACCCCTACATTCATACCCTTATCCCAACATTTGATATGAACTACCTATTTTACCCTTATATATAAACTTAAAAATCCCATTTTTTTCATTTGTCTCACAATTTTTTTCCAAGTCTTTTCGGTGTACACTTGGAAAAAATGAGAGTAAAGTATTTGCATAAACAAACCAAAAAAACAACTTATGAGCTTTCATGTGTGCCTTCTGTACCGGAAAACGCATGGCAACCGTTTCCGGATCTGATTGTTATCAAAAACCTCATATTTTAGGTGTTTTTGGTTCAGCTCCTACGATTATTATTGATTGTAGTTCAGATCTGGTTACCGGAAAATGCATAGCAATGATTCCGATATCAGACCTGGTTTATTGAAAAACGCATAGGATGATTACAATTCACAATATGCACCAGAAAATTCTTAACACAACCTCACACCAAAATCCGAATTTTGAAGTGTGACCTAATAGTGGTATAAGAGCCAAGATTTAACTAAAAAGGTTCGGCTCCTTATCCCTCCTTATCACTTGTGATCAAATAGTGACGATGGTTTTATAGAAACTTTGTTACGAATTTCATAAATTTCAGTACAGTAGGAAAAACACTTATAAATCTAATCCTATCACATTCACAATCAACACAAGATACCCGTCAACAAAGATTATGACTTCAACCAACTTCTAGGAATTCAGACTCAATATGCTTGCACTAAACAAAGATTATGATTTTACCCAACTTCTAGGAATTTCAGTAAGGAATGAAAATTTGGTAAGGCAATAACTACATCAAACAAAAAGTTAAGTATAAACACAAATCCAACATCTTAAACCATTTAGATCAAACTCTCTGGCAAATCCAAAATATTTGTTCTCATCAATCACAAAATCTATTTAGCTTATTGATTTTTTATTTTTTTACATAATATTTACTTTATTGATAGCAAATTATCCGGCGAGTTTCTGTCACCCGAATAATTTAATGTCACAAATGCGATACTTATGAAATTTTAACCGTCAACTCAAATTTATTTAACGGAAATAAATAAAAGGACGAGCATGTACTATGATGTTGTGAGACATAAATGACCAAAACAAATAAAAAAGTTAAAGATCGAAACAAATATTAGATAAAAGGTAAATGACAGAAAACATATTTAAGCCAACAAATCATTTAAAAAGTGACTAGTTCCCAATTCAAGTAGATTGCAATGTAAACAAAATAAAACCAACTAGAATAATGACTAGTTCCTAATTCAACCGATTGAACTGTCCATAGACAATGTGAGTCTCTAGCAGAGCTGAAGACAGTGGTGTGTTACCTCAACATTACCAAAATGACCAACTATGGTAAAGAAGGGCATCCTTCATTATAAGAGAATCAATTTTAAATGATAACAAAGGTCATTGGCTTGGTATCGATACAGTTCTTCATGACGATTTATATGCTCATTCATATCAGTTTTGTACTCTTGGAGGGTTCTCAAAGAATTCAAGGACAGCTTTCTCTATTATTTGGATTTCAACCTTATTTGTTATCTGGAAAGACCGTAACGATAGAATTTTTGATAATCATTCTCTTCAGCTTACAAGACTTCTTGAGAAGGTTAAACACCAAACATATTGGTGGTTGAAAGCGAAATACATGACGTTCGATTTTGACTACCCCTTTTGGAGGCAAAACCCTTTATGTTGTTTTCAAGCTGTGTTGTAATTTTATTTTTGGCTTCTTTGGTTGTTGATAGCCTGACTGTTTTGTACGTAAACTTTTAACAGTTACCTCTAGTACGCCTTGTGCTTGAGGGGGTGTTTGTTATTCTTTTAATATAATTTGCTTACCTTATTCAAAAAAAAAATGGAGAACACAAAGTATAACAAGCATGTGACACAATGATTGTCATAACACACTCAAACACACGTAAAAATATTTAAAGGCAACTTCAACATTCATCACATCAAAATTCATTCAACACGTTATATATTTATATAACGATGCAATAAGCAATATGGACGGACTCCCTCAAAAAAAAAAAGCAATATGGACGGACAACTTCGATTACCAAATTGCAATAACTTTTCTTTACTATTTTTACAATACGAAATATTACAATAAAGATTAACGTGCCTTGTAATATTTTGGAACAACATCAAGACATAATATATATTTTAAAAGTAAATCAATTTCAAATGGAATTGTGTATTTTTGTCAACAAAAAAAAAAATCGAATTGTGTATTGAATTAGTGACAATTTATTTACTTGCGAATAAAATCTTTCAAAAAATTTTACTAGCAAATAAAATATATTTTTGAACGAAATCAAGTGTGAATTTATTTTCTAACTGGATTTTATTTGCGAGTCACGTATGTTTTTGAACAAATTAAAACAAGTGTGAATTTATTTTCTAACTGAATTTAAATTTTTTAATATTTCAAACATATATATATTTTTTTAGCAAAATATTTCATATATTTAATGATAGATAGATTTTAATATAACGGAAATTAAAGATTTGTATTTTTAATTTGTTCACCTTTTACATGCCTCTCTAACTAAATTTCAAACTCAACCGAGACAATCGAAAAAACATCCCTGTCTCCTTTTTATGCTCAACAAATTAAACACCTCATACGCACAAAATAAAACAGTGAAAGTTATGACATTATTATTAATTTATAAGACCGGTGACTACAAACTTAAATGTGAAATATCTCCCTGAATGATCAATATATGATAAGAAAAACATAAGCATCTTATATTTACAACAATCAAACTAAAATAAGAGATATTTTCTTGTAAAAAAGATGCTACATTATTTACGGTAAAAAACCTTCCAACAAATTCTCATATCTCCCTGGGTCTCTTACTAGTCATGAGAAAACCAGAAAGCAAATGACATTTTCTCAACCCTAATTCAAAATCGATTATCTCAATGGTGATGACAATGTGACATAAAAAAGGAAGAAAGTGGACTAGTTTATTCAGTTTTCTTTTCTTTGATAGAAACTACTCCCTGGTTTTAGTTTTAGTTGTTATTGAATAACTTGTTACACCACCATTTGTATAATTTGTATAGTATAATGTAGACAAAAAGGTATAATAATGACAAAACAATAATTGATGTTTAATTGAAATTTAAGAACTACGAGTGTTACGCGATCTATCCATCAGCCTAAAAGATGAAAATAAAAAATAATAATGCCCTTTAAATATCATCAATCTTACACCTCTACGTCAAAAACATCATCAAGATCTTCATCCACTATATCAAGAACATCTTCAAGAGCTTCTTCCAGAATATATGGTTCTTCCAAAAGAACTATGTTATAGCCATTACCAAAAGCATGATCCATGGCTCTGCGTTTGAGTAGAGGAGAACGTTCAGTGGCATTAGTTGTTCTTTTGCAAATATACAAACGCAGTACTGTTCCATCAGGCTTATCACTTGTAGCATTGAGGGCACGCTCGAGTTCTTCGTTGGTACTAACTTGACAGTAAAAACTCATCCTTCTGATGAAAAAAAAAAAAAAAGATACGATAAAAATGAATGCAAGAAAAAACGACTACGATAAAATACAGTGATCATTGGTGCAAGAAAACACAAAACGACGACGATAAAATACAGTGATCATTAGTGCAAGAAAACACATAATGCAAAAACGATGACGTACCTCAGTAGAAATTCACTTCTCTTCACTTCACTCGATTGGTTCGAGATTACAAGTGCAACGCTTGTATAAATAGATTACAATTAAATATCTTATTAAAAAATATTACATTTAAATATAGTATTTCATAGCAAGATTGCATTTAAATTTACAATTAAATATCTTATTAAAAAAGATTACAATTAAATATATTTCATAGCAAGATTACATTTAAAAATAGTAGATATTGTTGGACACATGTGTGGAAATTGAGTTAAAAGACTAAACACAAATTCTCACTATTGGATAGAATAGTAAATATTGTTGGAACATATGTTGAAATTGAGTTAAAAGACTAAACACAAATTTCTACTATTGGATAGAACTAGTGTTGTGGAATTGAAAAAAGTACACATTAGTAGTGTTTATATAGTGGAGGGTGTACCTCTAATGTGAGGTACATAATTATGTGAACAAAGTAAACACTAGAGAAAAAAAAATATATTGATATATATCTATATTTTATTATTTGGAAAAGTTAAATTGAATAATTAATTTAATCATTATTAGAAAAGGCTTTCTTAATCCCCAAGTTTTGGCTTAAAATATTTTGGTAGATTTTGTTGGTGCATAGTATGAAATATTTTGGTATGCAATCTAATATATTTTGATACTTGATCTGAATTATATTTTGATACTCAAGAATATATTTTTGGACTCAATATGATATATTTTGGTACGAGATATTTTTGTACTGGATCTAATTTGTAAATTACTTTTTTTTCCTCAAAGTTTCTTACATATTAGTGGTGAATTTTCTCTATAAATAAAGAGCTTACATAGTGCACTCCACACAACGAAAAATAATGGAGAGCTCACATAGTGCACTCCACACAACGAATAATATTTTGAAACTTCGAATCCTTTTCCTCTATCTCCCTCTTTGACTTGTGTTGACGAGTCTTTCTTCTCTTCATTTCCTTCTTTCGTCCCTTCGGAACTAAGAGTGTTATTAAGATCATAGACCCTTTCTAAATGTCCCTTTGTAATTAAGAATGGTCTTAAGAGCATAGTCCTTTCGATAATTCACGTTTCTTCAAAATAAATAATATTTTAAGATCATAGCCTCTTTTCGGTATAATAAGAATGATCTTAAATATATATTTTTCTTCACTTCTTGAAGAAGTTAGATGTTAGAATGATGGTAACACCATATTTTGAGTTGTTGAAATATCATATTTATATTTGAAAATCTAAAAAATTAGAATGGTGGTAACACCATATTTGAGTGGTCACAATACAATAGTCTTTTGAATTAAGAATGGTCTTAAGAGCATAGTCCCTTCGATAATTCATGTGTCTTCAAAATAATATTTTAAGATCATAGTCCCTTTTCGCTATAATAAGAATGATCTTAAATATATATTCTTCTTCAATTCTTAAAGAAGTTAGATATTAGAATGGTGGTAGTACCATATTTGAGTGGTTAAATTTTAAGATCATAGTTCCTTTTCGCTATAATAAGAATGATCTGAAATATATATTCTTCTTCAATTCTTAAAGAAGTTAGATATTAGAATGGTGGTAGTACCATATTTGAGTGGTTAAATTTTAAGATCATACTCCCTTTTCGCTATAATAAGAATGATCTGAAATATATATTCTTCTTCAATTCTTAAAGAAGTTAGATATTAGAATGGTGGTAGTACCATATTTGATTGGTTAAAATATCATATTTATATTTGAAAATGTAAAAAATTAGAATGGTGGTAACACCATATTTGAGTGGTCACAATACCATAGTAGAGTGATCATAATACCATAATTGATTGGTTTCAATATTAAAATGTGAGTGGTCTTAGTTAGTACCATATTGAATATGTAGTTCTCGAATGGTTTTCTGCAGTAGTTTATCACACATCTGTAGCTCGTGATTCAACCTAATAACAACTTCGGTACATATTCTTTTAAATAAATATATTTAAATATCTTATTCAAAAAGATTACAATAGTAAAGAAAAATAGTAAATATAAGATTATAGGAATGTAATTGCTTGATTTCTTTCATCATAGTAAAAGAGTATATGTACAATGATATGGTGTTTGTCAAACCTATACCAATAATGACAAACATGAATGATAATAAATACAAATAATGACAAACATGAATGAGAATAAATACAAAATAACTACAACAACAATTACAAGAATATTGACTTCTATCACACTCCTGCAATCGAAGCGGGAGGTTCACAAACGCTTAAACTGGTCCGAAAATCATCAAAAAGAATTCGAGGTAGGCCTTTGATGAAGATATCAACTATCTGATGACGAGAAGGAACATGAATGAACACTTGTAATTTTTTGTAAGCTTAAATATGTCATTGGTTTCTGCACTTTGACCATATTTTTGCATTAGTCTTATACTTTTTTTTGTTTGGTATTGGTCCTTGCACTTTGTAAAAATTTGCAATTGGTTCTTATGTTAAGTCCATGTTAAAAAAAGGCAAAATTAACGGTTTGCCACATGGACCAATTATTACATATCACGTGGCACATTAAAAGACAAAATTATCATAATTAAAATATTTCAAAGTTTTGGTATTAGTCCCTACACTTTCATCATTTTTTATATTAGTCCATGCACTTTGTGTATTGATCTCTAAACCCTTTATTTATTTATTTTAAATCTTCCAATGATATTATGATGTATATCATTATTTTGTTCATTAATTTACTTAGATAATTATAAAAAAAAAGTAATATATTCGTCTGTGATCTGTGTTTTATATGAAAAAAATCTATAAGATTTGTTTTTGTTTTATTTTGTTTAGTTTTAACTTTAAGGCAAATATTTAAAAAATATTCGGGCTCAAACGAAATGGTAACGGGTAAATATGAGTTTTGAGGGGGAGGCAGTAGTCTTGATCGAGACCCTTCACTTTGCAGATGCAAACAGATGGGACCGGGTTGTCTTCAAGTCTGATTCATCTACTCTAGTGCAAGCTCTATCATCTCCGGGCAATCATGATTTGGAATTCTATGATATTTTTTTGGCTTAAACCCACATTCACCCCCTAAGTTTGCAAAAGTAGTAATTTTGGCCCCCTTTTAAAAAATGGCAAAAATGACCCCATGTTTACATCCTTTTGCAAAACACCAATTTTGACTTGGTCATTCGTGTGTGTCATGGTAGCTATGTATTTTTTGAATTAAAAAAATAAATAAAAAGCCAAATGTGTATTTACAAAATAAAAAAAATAAAAAAAAAAAAAGAAAGGAGGAGAGGCCCGTGAGTTCCATCTTTTTCATCCATTTCTTAAAGAAACCCCATAATATTACTATATCATTCAAACATAAACCCATAATTAACAAATAAAAAATCCAGCAACAATAAATCAACAAGAACAATTAAAGCTAGAATTAATAAAATCCAGCAACAACACAAACCCAGAATTAACAAACCAAAAATCAAGCTATTTCAAGCTAAACACTAATTAACAAACCGCTAATTCAAGCTAAACATAAAATTAACAAACTAGAATCCAGCAACAACATGATATTACGTGTCACCTTAGTTTTTTTTTATGTATTTTTTTTTCTTTTTTTAATAATATATTTATGGACATCTGGCACAAGGTTAGAGTTGGGGTACCAATTTAGTTGGAAGCCACTCTTTTTCTATGTCATTTTTTCTAGTCTTATAAAAAAAAAAAGAGCAGCACCACGCAAAAACCTTCTTTTCCGTATGTAAATAACACCCAAGAAACAAACAAGAGCAAGTACCATTCTCGTTATCCTCTTTTTGGCCTCTCCCTTTTTAATTTCATAATGTGCCTCATCCTTTTTAAGAAGTGTCATCCTTTGTTAACGTAACGTTGTGCACTTGGTACTATTGTTCTTGCAAGTTGATGCTATCCCATATTCTCAAAGTAATGATAAACCAAAGTGTCATAATCATAATGCTAGCATACTACAATGTTTTTCTCTGATAAACAACATAAGCCGATGTTATGTGTTTTTTGTAGTCAAAATTACGTGCTACTTCTTGACAAAAAATAAATAAAAATAACGTGCTACTTTCAAATGTTGTTAAAGGAATAATGAATTTCGAATAGTATGTAAAAAAAACTCTTTCTTCTGCTTTACGTTACTCCAAAACAACGAATATATTTCTTCTATCCAAAAAAACTATGAATATATTTCTTTTTCATATAAAAAGCTATAAATTTATTCCATAGAAAACGCTATAAATATATTTCTAAATAAATGGCAGATACACACTTTTTTTTTTTCCAGAGATAGATACCGACGTTATCTTTAAAACTTTATTTATTTCTGTTAAAACTTTATGTCCTTATTTTTTTATGGGAACTTCTACGGCACACTTCATAAATTGAGGTGTACTGGTACTCTTGCTTTATAAATTGATCATTTTATGAAGTAATAAAGAACATTTGTCAATGCTTACATTTTAGAAAACATCATTTTCATAAGAAAAAACATCATTTCATTGTTCATCAACGATTTTGGTAAATAAGATTTAAT
>Ga0315914_1011449_pt1 | contig 10624 bp, 10 predicted proteins | sample MpolenodulesMG_FD_203920 | JGI IMG/M metagenome (GOLD analysis project Ga0315914, IMG submission 203920) | Medicago polymorpha root nodule microbial communities from Los Angeles, California, United States - elongated nodules | ecosystem: Host-associated > Plants > Roots > Nodule | place: USA... | reverse complement strand
TAATAAATATCACAATAAATCATATAATAAAATATAACACACCACATACTCAACAATAATTATTTAAAATCATATGAAAGACTCTAAACAAATCAGAAATAAATAATTAACAACTAGGGCGTTACAACTGCTAGCATATGCAACTCAGTAGGATTAGCCATATACCTGCTCAAGAGACATACTACATACATTAAATCAGGCCTCGTTACAATAATGTACATGAGACTCCCAATTAATTGCTTGTAAGCAGTAGCGTCCACCCTAACACCTTCTCCATTCTTTGACAGCTTAAAGCCAAGAACTATAGGATTCTTAACAAAGTTACAATTCTGCAGTCCAAACTTTTCAAGCAGCTCATAAGCATATTTCTTCTGACTTAAGTATATGCCATCTGAATATTGCAGAACTTCTACACCAAGGAAATATTTCATCTTCCCTAAATCCGTCATATCAAACTCAATCTTCATTGACTTCTTAAAGCTTTCAAACATGCATGCATCATTCCCAGTAAAAATTAAATCATCAACATACAAACTCACAATTAAAATTCTTTTACCTCTTGTTTTGACAAAGAGAGTATGATCATGATTGCATCTTTCAAATCCTTCCTTAGCAAAATATGATTCAATTTTGCTATACCAAGCTCGCGGTGCTTGCTTTAACCCATATAAGGCTTTCTTAAGCTTGTAGACCTTTTCTTCTTCACCCCTTCAGACATACCCCATATGGATGTTCCGCATACACATCCTCTATTAACTCACTATGAAGAAATGCACTTCTGACATCGAGTTGATACACACTCCACCCCTTTTGTGATGCTAAAGCTAAAACCATCCGGATTGTGTCCCACCTTGCTACCGGAGCAAAGACTTCGTTATAATTAATCCCTTGTTGCTGAGCATAGCCTTTAGCTACCAATCGGACTTTGAACTTATCAACCTCGCCATTCTCATTTAATTTGGTTCTAAAGACCCATTTCAGACCAATCTTCTTAGCACCTTCAAGTAAAGTTGTAAGCTGCCAGGTTTTATTCTTTTCTATCGCCTCCATCTCCAAGTCCATTGCCTTTCTCCATTTCTCATCTATTTCAGCTTCTTCAAATGAGTTTGGATCTTCATGAGAAGTAAACATTGCAAAATAGTTCTCATCCGCAGACAATCCTTCACCACTTTCATAATCTTGCAAATAGTTAGGTGCTTTTCGAATCCTTCCTTCAGCATGTACCGGTGGATCTTCATTAGATGAATCACTTGATGTTGAGGTCATTGTTTCTACCTCTTGAACTATGTCAACTGGTGTTTCAGTGTCTTCTACAACTTCTTCTTCTTCATTTTCAAAGGTGGAATTTTCACTATCATTACTGCCTTCATATATCAATATGTCATGCTTTACTTCTTCGACAGTCCTCCCCCAATTCCAGCCCTTATCCTCTTCAAAACTCAAATCTCTACTAACAATAATTTTTTTGGAAACCCGATTAAACAATCGATAAGCTTTAGATTCATCACTTACTCCAAGTAATACACATTGCATGCTCTTATCATCCAACTTTGATCTTTTTGTATCAGGCACATGGACATGAGCTAGACTCCCAAATACTCTAAAGTAATCAACTCTAGGTTTAATTCTGCTCCACATCTCTTTTTGTCTTTAACTGTCAGTGTCGGACTCCGGTTGAGAACATGAACTGTCCATTTGGCAGCTTCTGGCCAAAATGACTTCGGTACTTGTTTGTCACAAAGCATGCACCGAACCATATTCATAATGGTCCGATTTTTGCGCTCCGCTGCACCATTTTGTTGTGGAGTGTAGGATGTTGTAAGTTGCCTGCTTATGCCATTGATTTTACAAAATTCATTAAACTCATTGGAGGTGAATTCTCCGCCCCTATATGTGCGTACACAACATATAAGGGCACCTGACTCCTTCTCAACAAGGCTTTTATAATTTTTGAAAGTTGTAAATGCTTCAGATTTTTCAGCAAGAAAATAAATCAACACTTTTCTACTAAAATCGTCAATAAATGATATAAAGTACCTTTTGTTGCTATTGGAGTTGGGAGTAATAGGTCCGCAAATATCAGCATGTACAAGCTGCAATTTATGGGAAGCTCTCCATTGACTCTTCTTTGGAATGGCATCTCTATGTTGCTTGCCGACAAAACATTCAGTACAACTTTTATTTGAAGCTTTAACAAGTGGAAGGCCCTTCACCATCTGTTTATATTGTAAAGTCCTCAAACCTTTGTAACTCAAGTGCCCAAATCTACGATGCCACAATTGTGAGCTATCTTCAGTAGCTAATTGTAGGAATGTTGAGGTCTCTTGAAGCACCACACTAGCTAGCAGCACAAACATTCGATTTGTTGTCATTTTTGTTTGCATGAACAATCCTCTTCTTGGATGGCAAGTCACTAGAAAATTTACTATAATCTAATGGCAAGTCACTAGAAAAAAAAATAAAAAATCAGTTATGCATATACATGTTGCGTCTGAACTACACTATTTCAAAAATAAATTCATTGTAATCAGCTAAACTATGACAAAGATAAGATGACAAGTATACACTCATCATTAATGAGTTTCTTGATAGAGAAGCATAGTACATTTACAAAGAAGTTATGTCACTAGTCATTACTAGGGAAGGCATTTTTTTTCTTTATGGATATTGGGGTACGAGAAAAAATAGTGTTATGGAAGAAATTGTCTACATGAATTCGACCTCAATGATCCTTGACGTGGCTTTAAACAGCATTGCATCATTAATTTTTTTCAAGGGGACGAACAACACACTCAACATTTTCATTGCCACTAAAGATAGCAAGAACTTCAACATGAAATATCAAACAAAAAAATATTTAAAAGCATATCTTTTGATACACACAAAGTTGATAATTTTAGATGAGACGCCAATGATGAATAAGTTTTGGTTTTAGGCTTCAGTGTACATGTTGCAAAATATTATGTCATTAGTAGGCAAGGGTAATAATTTCAAACTTTTTGGATGAAAAGTTAGGTTGGGAAGAATAGTTGGGTTGGAGAATAATCTTCAAAGCCTTCCTTATTATTGCGAAGATTCTTCGTATAATAAGGAAAGCTTTGAATGAAAAAAATATTGTCGAGTATGTAAGTAAATGCCTATGAGATTCGAAATAGTGCAAGGGTACCAGCATTTAAGACAAATGAGGTTAGGAGCATCAAATCACAATGCAAACCAGGATATTTTATGTAATATGCAGATTGGATACTTAAAATGGGATATAGTGATCTCAATACCGATGAAAATTGTCCGTACGATTTTGACATTCATGAAGATCTACTTATTCAACAACAGAAAGATCTTACAAAAAAAAAATTTGGTTGAGTTTTCTTATATAAAACATGAACTTTCCACAATACTTTCATGAAAGTGGTATTCTTACACCTACTCTCGAGTTTGTTGGACATGTAAATAACTTTGTGATTTCTTTAATTACGGTAGATGAAAAGAAGTATTATAGTTCTGATTCTGTTTGTCAATTAGATAAAAGCCATGATGTAGTCATGTAGATGGTGAATCTTTCACGACTGAGATTCTAAGCGATATCAAATGTTAAGAAATTCCAAATCATAATACAAGGTTAAAAGTTAGAGTGCCCGTTTTACAAAAGTATAAACTTATACTTTCAAGACAAAAGTAAATCTTTCAAACTTTATTTTGTTTGTTATCTTATTTATTATAGTGACTCAGTGCATCTTCTCACCACAAAAAACAAAATCACACTATACCAATTTGTTTGATTCACAAAAGGATAAGTAATGAACATAATATCACTGGACAAATCTTTAAAGTACTTCACAACTTTTTTTGTCATGTGCGATGTTTGGTAGAGAATGAATAGCACAAACAAGTCAAATTTACTACAATACTTTGAAAGATAAAGAGAGAGAAACAGAGAGAGAATATTAAACGGCATATACTTGAGACAAAAAATTGTCTCATGTTTAGTGAGTGACACAAATTTTAACTTGTTTCCATTCTCTTGTCCTCTATTTTGTCTAGTCCTATGAACAATTTTTGAGTTGTCTTATTCAATCCCTTATTTATCTGTGAATCAAACCACCCTAAATCAATACATGAATTTTCACTTGTCTTAGGTAACGCCAGAGTTTATAGATACTCTACACAAGCCAAACAAAACTTTCGAGCTGATACCTTCTCCGTTAAATTGATGTTTCAATTTGAAGAAGATAGACACATAATAAAGTTATAATACGACGCCTCAATAACAGATAAAACATCTCTTAACTCCAGTTTAATACTAAGAGTTCAAGCTTGTTTATAATGATTTCCACCAACATATTTCTAGACAAATTGCAATAAAAGAACTTAATAGGGTGCATATCAGAACATAGGTATCTATCCTGCTGCAATTGACTATTGAAATTTACAACATCACACCAAACCCACCAATAATATAAATTTTTATATACAACTCTCCATGTCCACTTATAAAGGAAAAGGTGGAGAAATTACGTGTTACAGTTTATAGACAATTCCACAATAGCAAACTCTAGATGACTTGGTTACGAATTAATAGGCAAATCAATAAACACATAAATAAGAGTGCTAGCAACACATTTTATGGAGAATGGATTTCCTATCATAAGACTTTCACCATATCTCTCTTCAGTTTAAATCCCCACCATTTAACCTCCCTCATCCCCTTTTTTGTATTTTAAAGTTTATCTCCCTTTTGATTGATCATGAGGATTTTACTGGATGGAAATGTGATATGAGAAGAATCCACTCCCCACTCTCTAACACTCTCTTTCCGATACTCTCTTCATTATCAGTTGAAATTCAAGTGAGTCTAACCAACTTAAAATTTATGTGGATTCTAATACGAATTTCAACCAACAATAGAGGGAATGTCGCAAGGAGAGTGTCTGAAAGAAAATATGTTGCAAGCAGTTCTCATATGTAGGAATAATTTTGAAATGATGAACCTAACATTGGGAAGGCCTATCGTAAGTTGGAGGAAGGGAAGGACAGTTCTCGTTCATATTGGCATAAGGAACCAAGGTGTTATAGCCCGGGAATTCCATCCTATATTCACCAAGAATCTGGCAGAATGGAAGCTTGTCATTCTCATTGTTGCACCATCTTGGTAGACGTGTTTGATTATCTTCAAAAATTTTAAGCATGTATGCATCACGAATCTGCAATACGACAATATAGTGACATAAGAAAAAGCAATTATAACACAGCAGATATTCATGCCATCACCAAGGCAACATGACTTACGGTGAATTCAGTTACTTGAATGGAGCTAGAAATGGGACCGAAAATTCCAGCCTCTTTATACATTGAAAGAATAAATGCCACACATGTTGTTGATTTTCCATCACTGTAGACCCAATCATCTTGTTCCGGAATGGCAAGTAATTCATCAAAAGCTATCCCACGCTTCTCAGTCTCAAGTATAATGTCGTGCAAGTCTAAATCCTGAAAGCACAAACAAACGAGATCCCACTGATTGTAAAATAATCATCGATGCATAAACATAATTTAATGCTACTTGAATTTCTGTAATCGTAATGAATATTGAAGACATATTCAATAGAACTTGTAAGGATAAACTATTTAAAAAATAGATGATCAGTAAGAACAACACAGAAACATTAAACAAATTTATAGATGGCTAAAGTTTTTGGTCCTTTATCTTTTACTAAATGTTCATTTTTCTAGTTCTTTATCTTTTAACAGATTAATTTTAATCCTTTATATTTTTTACATTACATATTAGTCCTTTTGGCCATCGCCATCAAAACAGTACTGAAAAAACCAAAAGTCTTGTGGCTTCCTCGAATGTGCCATAACCCTCTAAAAGGGTAAGAGTGCATGGCAATGGGCCCGCAATTTTGTTCAATCTGAAACTATGATATTCGAACCCTAACTCTATTTGGGGATTTGAAGGAATAAAACAGTCTTAATTAAAGTTATAACGGTCATATTCATGTCGTCTGCCACATGGAAATGAGTCTTTATCAACACAAAGGTCATATCCACCTCAACATCTTCTATGTGTCATACTTAACGAAGTTGGCAAAAAAGACAGGTATGTAAAACTGTTTTGAGAATCAGGGGAAATCATGATCTCAGATTTTATGTTATTCAATTCAAATCTTCCTTTATTGTATGTATTTCTTGTTTCCTTATTTTCTTCCAATCATTCTTGGATTCAAGAGAATTAGTCTAATAATCTATAAACGGTCTTTGACTGCTGAAAATATACAAAAGCGTTTTAATTACCACAACCTTGCTACAATAGTGTAAAAAACATAATGGACCAAAAGATTGGATAAAAGATAAAAGACCAAAAGAGTATTTTACCATTTTCATTAAAACGACAATATTCCAGATATCATTGACATACAGTTCAAAAAAATAAAGCCTTAAAAAAAATGAAAAAATTCTACATATGACATAACTACCAAAATGTAACAAAATCAATGCATGAAGTCTTGAGAGACCAATTTTTCATGCAATGTAAAAAGAAAATCCTGAAATAAAACAATAAGCCATGTAGATATGTCCTCTTAATTTGTAATTTATCTTGGCATCAATGATGCAAAGTATGAAATAGCACCAGAAACACATCTGAGATATAGGTATAACCTAAATTCCATACTAAATGTGATGTCCACTTGATTTTCCTGATGATTGTTCCACATGAAAGTAAAAAAAAAGGACAATATGCATATGTAATTGTGTATATATAGTAAAGCAATATCAATATATACCTCGGTCCCTAACCGCTTATTCAACGCTTCATTCCACATGTTTGCAGCATAAGCTGGCTGCATCCTTGTCCACATAGACATGACAGAAATTACCTGCACATAACATGTAAATCTCTTGTAAAAAAACGTGTAAATCATTGCTCTCAAGGAACTAGAACCTACAAGGCTACAACATCGGTAAAAAAAATAAAAAATCGTATAGTATTTGAGAACCACAGGAAATGAAGAATGGAGATTAGTTTCTTTTTTTTTGAGCACAAATAAGTTCAGCATTGCAGAAATACATGGATGGACATATAATCCTTCTCTCTTGTAAAAGAAAATCTTAAGAATAATTTACTTCCTGAATGCTCTATTTACCAAGGGTATGTTTGGGAGAGGGATTTTGGAAGAGAGGGGAGGGGCTTATTTTTCTTTTTTAAATTAAGCAAGCTACAGAATGTTTCTAAAAATGAATGAGGTGTGAATAGTTATATGATCATATATCATAGTATTCTTTCATTAATTTTAACATCTCAAAAATATTAAAACATAGACCAAGCCCTCCAAAACCATCCAAAATCCCCCTCCCAAATAGACTAACTATTTCTTCCCAAGACTCTAAACCAGTCATGATTCAAATTGTTTCTAACAAATAGCAATCAGTCGGCACTCAATTTCTTAATAAAATAATACAGCATCCTTCAACTAAATATATATTCTACATAAAAATGCCGGTTCAATATTTATGTTACTCTCTTTTTTTTGGTGAATACATTACTTAAGTTACTCATACACAAATAAGGAAAAAATTAATACCAAGTGAGCATCAAGAGGTGGAGGATAGTTGTCAGCTACTGTGTCAATCCAACTGAATATCATATTGTGATAACCATATGGCTTGCCAGACATGCTCCGCGCATACTCCCATGCTGCAGTGGAGTTGAATTTTGCACGCAACTCTGGATGCAGGGGAAGCAACGCTATCTGTGGGTTGGAACCATCTTTAAGAGCAGCTTCCCACCATTCATGCCATGGAATTACCACAATTATTTCTTCACCCTGCACAAAGACAGACCATCAATAACATAATCTTGTAAGACTAATGATATTCTGAGATGGTGTTGCTAAGAACATTTTGAGAAAATCAAATTGGATAGGAAACTTATGTATGTTGTATTGTAAAAGAGACCATAAAATTCCACATTTTTACCTTTTCATTCTCATGCCCAGATTCACCAACCCACAAATTTCCCATTTCATCCTTCAAGCAGACTGCTGTATGGCCAGCAAATGCACCAGTTACCCACTTTTCAAGTGTCTCAAAACCTCCCCACCTGCCGCGTATTTTTGACACAGCCAAAAAATCTCCAGAATGAACATCTGCAGGATCAATAGTTGCACGCCAAGGCTGAATGCGTTTCTCAAATGTAGCTCCCATGTGTTTCTTTAGAAACTCCAAATTGGAACTCTGACCCCATGCAGTGTTAGAGAATAGAGGCAGCACATCGACTAGAGAAAGCAGTGTACCGAGCATTCCTGCTGGCATGAGAAAGACAGAGACCCCATGTTGCTTTACCTGTACGGTTCAGTGAGAATGTTATCTATCTAATTAGAATCCACCTATAGAAAGTTTCAAACAAAACAGAAGGCTACACAAAATAAAATTACATATTCCAGCTCTGCAGGCTCTTCCCACGAATCAAGCTTCAAGGTATGTTCTCGCGCAGAGAAGTAGTAGTCCCATGTAATCCGGTATGGCGTTGCAAAAACATACAGATCCATGCAGGTCCAGCTGTGTGCTTCCCCTGTCTGTAAAAGGCAAAAAACTCTTGTCGGCAGAGCAAAATACATAATTTAAAACCCAAACTATGTGGTAACAGAAGACATAGGCTTAAACTTTTCATTAATCAATTCAACCAGCAGCTGCATCTAATTCCAAGTAGTATCAAGTATCAACTAAATTGACATAAATATAGATATGTGTTTGCCCCAAAGGAAAAAACGATCTAAGGTGTTGCCCATAGATAAGATACTATCAGTTTTCCAATTCTAGATGATTAATCAATTTATTATAAATATATAATAAAATATCAGGAATGATTGTGACTAATCTTAGGCAACACTAACGGTGATTTTTTTTATAACAGATCAAATGTAGGTAAAAGGGGATCATGATGTAGCTATATATTAAATGGGGTCCACTTAGACTCAATCGTGGAGAGAATATACAGTTTTACAAAAGTGCAAGTACCAGCACTTACACTGTTAATATAGATTCGTTCATCACAAACTCAAAGTAATTGTAGTTCAATTCATATACACTCTCAACTACTATCCCAAGTACATCATGCTCATGGTACAATCAGTGTACCCACCATGGAATTAGAAGAGGGGTATAATAGTTTATGTTTAGATATACTCATGTAAAAGTAAGTTTAACAATAACTCTGAGTGTAAAAATCAATTCTAGAATCCAAAGCTACAATTTCTACACCTCTAGAAGGAAAAATCATCAATAATTCTTTAGAAGAACCAAACATCGATTTTACACCTCTAGAATCAATTCCGGCTCCTTCATAAGTGGAACTAAACATACACGAAGGCATGTCTGATTGTTTGATGACAGGTGTTCGACACCGACACATATAATCACATTCAATCATTTTTATTTTCTCAAACTATCGTTTGTGTCTCTGTCCCTATCTAGGTCAATACTTTATAGCACACAACTACACTAAGTCTGTAATTAGTTGTGTTGTTTAGCAGTGACTAATCTCCATCTGGGGTACATGGGGTAAATTCTCCCCTTTCAACCGAACTTTCTCCATACTCAACAGTCATCGATATATTTAAATTTAAACTTAAAATACCATATGAGTAGCATTATAGATGATGATATAACATTTCAACTTACAATTAATTCATTAAATCAAACATCATAAACTTTCCATAATAATCTATGAACACATAATCTAAAAAGTCAACACAATTATCACAACACACATGAAATTATAGAAATTAATTTGAAACCTTGAGATAGAGAACTGCACCATCCAAACCAGAATCAGTGGTAAACTCAAGTTTAGCTTGATTATCAAAAAAACAAGCACCTTTCCATTGAATAGAACCATTATTATACGGAGTTACAGATCCAACAAAAGAAGGAAGCAAATCAACAGCACTATGAAAATTATTCAACACAGGCCATGATATTTCTTTCGGTAAAACCGGTAACACATCGTTTACTCTAAACGGAACTTTAAAAGAATCACCGAAACTCGATAACAGCGATGTTACGATCAAAATCGCGAGAAGAGGATGAAAAGGAGACATTGGAGAGGTTTCAATTTTAGGGTTTGTTCAGTGGATTTGGTGCATTTTTTTGGGAATTAGGGATTTGGAGTGATGAAAAATTGGAATGGATAATGATTGATGATGATGATTATGATTATGGAAACTGGGAAGGGTAGTTTGGGAAATTAATGTTGACGGTTGCGGTGGAGACGGAGAATGAGAAATGAAACGTGGCGTAAGGGGAGAGGTTGATTGAAAAGTGAAAACGATGTTACGTCAAGTTCCACATGGTTTGGATTTTTGCCGAATTGATGTTACTGTCACATTGTTTTATTGGTTATACTTTTTTTCACTTTCCTTTTTTACTTTTGACTGTTTTTTTTTTTTTAAATAAGTTTTTCTATAACGAATTTTGATTTTAGTCTCTATAAAATTAAACCGAATGTTTTCATCCTCACAAAATTTTTTATTTTGTTTTTGGTCCTTAATGGATATAATTTTAACGTGTTTTTGACATTTTTTAAACATAATATGAATATATAAATGTCGAATATAATAAACGG
>Ga0315914_1011445_pt1 | contig 10629 bp, 7 predicted proteins | sample MpolenodulesMG_FD_203920 | JGI IMG/M metagenome (GOLD analysis project Ga0315914, IMG submission 203920) | Medicago polymorpha root nodule microbial communities from Los Angeles, California, United States - elongated nodules | ecosystem: Host-associated > Plants > Roots > Nodule | place: USA... | reverse complement strand
AACATGGAAAAATCTGAAGTGTCATATAGTCGAAATGTGCGTGATATTGACAAACAAATGATCTGTAACCAGATGAAAGTAAAGACTGTGGAGCATCATTCTCGGTACTTGGGCCTTCCTGTTGTCTTTGGAAGATCCAAAAGAGATATTTTTTCCTTTGTTCAAGAAAGGGTGTGGAAGAAACTTAAAGGAAGGAAATAAAAGTGCTTATCCCGTGCAGGAAAAGAAATCCTCATTAAAGTTGTGGCTCAAGCAATCCCGAACTACATCATGAGTTGCTACAAACTTCCAGAGGGGTGCTGCAATGATATGGAAGCGATGCTATCCAAATTTTGGCGGGGAACCACGGATGAGAACCAGAAGCTGCATTGGATGAGTTGGAAGAACCTTGGAAGTGCAAAGTGCAATGGGGGACTAGGTTTCCATGGACTCAACAATTTCAATAAGGCGTTCCTAGGCAAGCAGAGTTGGAGGCTTATGTCTGATGCTAACTCCTTGATGAGCCGTATATTCAAAAGTAGGTGTTATCCCTGGTGTAACTTCTTGGAGGCAACCATAGGATACCAACCAAGCTATGCTTGGAGGAGCATTATGTGTCGCAGAGAAGTACTAGAAAAGGGCACCAGATGGGTGGTGGGTAATGGACAAAGTATCAAAATTTGGCATGACAAGTGGCTCCCTGATCAAACAAATTTCAAAGTTCATGGCCCGGTGCAAAATCTCCCCTCAACTGCCATTGTTAGTGATCTTATTGATTTAGACACAGAGAAATGGAAGAGAGGCCTTATTGCATCATGTTTCAACCAGTTTGAGGCTTCCCAAATCAAAAAAATCCAACTATCCTTTAGACTCCCAGATGACAGAATCATTGGCATTGGGAGAAAGATGGAATTTACTCTGTGAAGTCAGCCTACCACCTACTAACCGAGGAGAATGTGAGACAGGTTCCAAGCTCATCTTCTTTGTTGAATAGAAAACTCTGGAAAGCAATATGGAAAGCTCCGGTGCCCAACAAATCCGAAACTTCTTGTGGAGAATAGTCAAGAATATCCTGCCTGTTCGTGTCAATTTAAGGAAAAAAGGAATCAATTTGGACTTGAAATGCCCAATCTGTCACAAACATGATGAAGATGTTGAGCACCTATTCATGCATTGTCATTCAACAAAAGCGACATGGTTTTGCAGTTCTATGGGAATTCACATACCCCCATCTGTGAACCTTGGTGATTGATTGTTACATTGACTTTCTTGTGGTAATGTCTTTGCCTCACAACTCTTCTGTTCATTACTTTGGAAAGTTTGGGATGCAAGGAATAAGCTTATTTTTTAGGATCAGAAGTTCATACCAGCAGTTATTGCCAACAATGCTAGTATGCTACAAAACTCATTTGTGACTTCAATGAAGGCAATCGCAAACCTGTTCCTCAATCTGTTCCAATTCCAGGTGCCGCGAACTGGTTTCCTCCTCAAAATTACTGGACAAAAGTGAATGTAGATGCAGGTTGTTTTAATGATGGAGTTACCGGTTGGGGACTAGTCATAAGAGATCATACGGGTGTTGTCAGTCTGACTGTGTGCAAAAGAGAAGAAGTGGAGTTGAGTCCTATGTTGGCAAAGGCAGTTGGTTTGAGATGGTGTCTTTCAGTTGCAAAAGACTTGCTTATAAACAAGGTGGTGGTGGAGTCCGATGCTGCTACTGTTGTGGATTGTATCAATGGCAAGGCTATAATGGCTGCAATTGATCCAATTATCCAAGATTGTTGTTCTATTTTAAATATGTTTAAGGATATTAAAGTTACTGCTATTAGTAGAAATCAAAACTTTGCTCATGAGTTAGTTCAAATGTCCAAAGTAGTTGGCTCTAAAAATTGGGTGGGGACTGTCCCACACCAAATTTCTCACTTGCTCTGCAATGATTCTGTTTCTGCTGTTATCTAATGAAAATATTTGAACTTCAAAAAAAAAAAAAAGTACCCAAACACAACCATCCAATTCAATTTTTATTTTCATTGATTACAAATACAAGCTAATAGTTGTTCACGAGGTCAACACATTGTTACATGGTAAACACGAGGTTGAGAAAATAACTTATGTGAAGATATTGTCACTATCTTCATCAATTCAAACAATCAACTGGCAAACATCTTCATTAAATCGATGAGAGATTCTCATATCAATTACATATGTAGCAAATTTGATTCATACAAATTATATGCTCCAAGTTGAGAAAGCGTGTCAAAAATACGTAAATCACGTAGTAATAATTTGATTTTGTTTGTATGTTATGTAATTACAATAACTAAATGATTGTGAATCCTTGAACAAAAGATTCACGACATGGTGTGTATAACATCCTTCTGTGTGTAAGTCAGACACACATGATTATTCATATCTCTTTTTTTCTCGACACAAAGGATGCTTTTATTCAGCTGAACAACATTAAATATGCACCTCAAACTCAAGAAAATTATGTATGAAGATTACCATCAAACTAAATTTACAGAAGATGTTTAGGCTATAGCACCAAAGGAATTGTTCCCTTGATTGAAACTATTCCCATTGGACTGGAAGTGAGAAACAGCTGCCCATATCACACGGAGGGCCAAAATTGCAGCAAATACAGTGCCTCCGATGTTGCAGATGACCTGCAATTCACAGTCAATATTCACCAATTCTTGTTAGCTACTACTTGATAATGCATTTCCAGTTATAATGCAAAGAAATTTTGTGAAGGAAGTACTGCGCATAATTCCAGAACCATACTTTTGGTTAGCTTATTTGTATATATTGCAAGACCAAAAATATAAGAATAATCTAAAACTAGTCCCAGTAATTATTCAAGTTCACTCGCATACATTTTTTTTGTCTCAATCATAAACTATGCCTCAAACTACACAAATTGACGCAGTACGGAAGCGTAGATTAGCAAGCACTAAACCTAGATAGAAAAGAACAAGTTTGCAAGCGACAAACTTGTGAAAATAGGGTTGCAAGCGACAAACCTATCAAAATAAGGGTTTCCGGAATCCACCAGAATTGAGAGAAAAGTCTCGAATATTATTAATGAATAAAAGTGTGCCTCTTAGGCTACATAAGTTCTGCTTATATAGTGAAAGAAATAACAAACCCGTGGGCCGAAATAAAATAAAACGAAATAATAATAGAAAGTTCTAGAAAATTACTAAGATTTGGCTAAATAATAAATACTACTAAATTACTAATAAAACCCTCCTGCATCACAAATGTTATCACCCTCCCACATAACTCACCCAGCGGTGCATCATGCGGGTCCATTATCTAGTAAAACTGTAAGAGAATCAAGGAAGGTCTGCAATTTACAGTGACCATAAACATTGTGCTAATAACATTTCAAAACCATTTGAAGTGAACATTTGTCTTGCATTTCCAGAAACAGTGAAAATGTCAAAATAGCTATTTTCTTTATTCTGAAATGCATCATACGTACCTAGTATTTTATCTTCTTTCTATCACAATAACTCACTAAAATCTCTTTTCTACTTGTTAACAAGTAAAACCAACACAAGTTTTAGGAAATGAAAATAGAAAATGTTGACAAAGTAAAAGGAGGATTATTTGCAAAGATGTTATTGCAAACCCTCCTTCGCGCCTCTTATTCACCTCATGAAAAGTCTCAAGTAGTGTTTATAACAGACAAAATTCTCAAGATAATTATAAACACAGTACAAAAAAGTAGAGGTTTCGAGTCTTTCAACTAGACATGAACTCTTCATTAAGCCACACAGTAGAGGAGAAGCAATACCTCAAGAAGTGCTTTGACAACAGAGAGTGTAGCAAGTAGCAGAGTCCCATCGACAGCAAAAGAAACCTGAATTTCCCCATCCAAATGGAAAGCAAAATGAAAAAGTAATCAAGGACACACTGAAGGATAAATTTCAGCCTCTAAACTTTCAAAAAAGCAAGACGCAGCACATTTATATTCTAACTTGCCTAGTGTTTAAAAATCAAAAGGGATATCATGCCTCATGAATAATTGCATGTTTGCTTCAGCTTAATTTTTGGAAAATTATTGTTTCTTTTTTAAAAGCTCTCTTATTACGATTTTCATCATAACCCATAAGCTTATTCACGACAAGATTAACTAATCCAAAAATAACCCCAATCTTCAAATTTGAAACTTGAAAAGGCAAAATATAGTTTTAAAACTCTAAATTGTAGAGCCATTACAAAATTCAGTAAGGAGGTACTAAAAGAAAAGAGGAGAAGGAAACTTGAAGCTAAAACTTCGAGCAATATATTCAAAACCCGACTAATTACCGGTGATGTACATTCTTTTTTGTTCAGTACAAGGTGTGATATACATTCTAGAAATGTTACTTAACACTCTTACACTTTTTATTATTGGTAGTTTCTCTAAGAAGTCAATTTAAATGTCATGCAACCGAACCCAAGAGCATTTAAATTAGTTGACACGAGTCTCTTCCAGTTTGACTAAAGATCTCGAGTTCAAACTCTGAAAATGTAGCAGCACATAAACTCTTAAAAGGGAAAATTTTGCTGTCCATGTGGTCCTACCAGCTCAATGGTTGCAATACCCAGTTCATACCAACATGTCATACAACATAAACCAACTTCACAAAATGTGATAATTTTACAGAGAATGGACTAATAATGTTGAGTGTGTAGCTTTGCACATTATTATACTAATGGCCTAACCTATAGTACAGTACTGCATCTCCTTTTAATTGTCAGCTTTTTTCAAAATATATGTTCTTGTTTATCCGTCATTTTTAATTCAATGCTAAATTAACTATTATCCCTTTATCAATTACTTCATACTTACGTTAATGAAGAGGGAGCGTAAATGGGTGAGTGAGCTAATGAAAAGTAAGGAAATGCTTGAAATTTGCAGTTAAACATTTTGCAAGCATAAGAATCTTTATATACAAATTCAAAAGGCTTTTTTTTCTTTCAAAAATGGATGATGGTAGTAATTTAAATTGAAGGATTCCAAACTCCAAAATGTGATAGTTCATACTATAATTGTTACTAAACACTACACTTTTTATATTGGTAATTGCTCTAAGAAGTAAATGTAAATATCATGCAACCTAAGAGCATTTAAATGAAATAACATGTGTCGCTTCTAGCTTAACCAGAGATCTCAAGTTTGAACTCGAAGGATGCAACAACAATAAAACTCATGAGCAAGAGTTTTGCCGCTCATGTGGTCCTACCCGACCCAGGGTTGCGTTGTGATGCCCGAAGCCCGGTTTATACAAAAATGTCATGCAAAATAACAACCTTCACAAAATTTGATAATTTTATAGAAAATGGACTAATAATGTTGAGTGTGTGAGTCTGCACCTGATTATTCATGATCACTAATGGCCTAACCTATATTTACTAATCACTATAGTAAATGCATGTTTGACAGAATCACAGTGAGTCATTGTGATTTTCGCAACCACAAATCTAAACATACATTAACATATTTAAAAGTGATAAGCAATTGGGCTCAAGTGGTTGATGAGTTCCACCAGGGACAAATTGTTTAGGAGAACCTGAGTTTGATTCCTAGGTGAAACAATTTTTGGCCAGACTTAGCTCGTGGCCGAACTCTAGATTACAAGGGTCTCTTTCCCCTGAAAACCGAAGGGTTAACACAAAAAAAAATGCCAGATTTCGCCAAATTAGTGAAGACTGAAAAAAAGGAGAAACTTACAAGTTGAGGAGATATCACTGTAGGCAAAACACTCCTCGAAGCCTTTTTAGCTCTTTTAGCCATCTTCTTAAACATACTTTGCAAGAATTTTATCAACAAATCAACACTACTCTCAGCATCATCCTCATCACTCTCCTCTTCAATCCCATCATATCCTCCAAAAACACCTTCATCAATCTCATATGCTTCTCCCCCACTTGAGTTATTCAGCTACAAAAACCACAAACAAAGTAAAAAAATTCAACAACAAATTTTGAGTTACCCTTTTTCTAAAAACAAATTTTTGAGTGACCCTTTTGCTGACACAACAAGATGAAGGTGAAAAGTATATACCTTGCTGTTGCAATTGATGATTTTGAGATTTGAACGATGGTTGAAGTAGAGTTTGGAAGGGAAGGGTTGGTGATGAAGAATGTGAACATTGTTTCCTGAGAAGTGGTGAAGATTGGAGCGTGGAATGCGCGTGAGATTGATCAATTGTGTTGTTGTTGTAGCTGCCATTTGAGACCGAACATTAAGCTTTTAAAGATTTTGTTCTCTTTAATTTATTATTATCACCTACCATCGTTAGAAATAAGAACAAAAACGAAAACAATAATCTCTTTTGGAAGGGAAAAAAATGGAATTGTAATACTAATTTTTATTTTTTTAATTTCGCAATTTTGATCTCTTTTATCTCTAATTCAATTTTTATTTAGCCATCCGAATTTAATTGATATTATTTTGTCTCTATATCTTTAGTCATGACTTAATTTAACATTTAATTTTCAAAACTCAAGAGTTAGAATTTCGTTGTTTTTTCATGTTATCCAATATGTTGTCGTCGTTGAATTGGATGGTCTAAATCACGAGTTGTTTGGAATTTATAAATGGAGAGTAAAACTACAAAGAAATATAAGAACCAAAATTGTGGTTTTAACAAATAGAATACCAAAGTTGCGTCCAAGCCTTTTTCCACAATAATCTTAAGTTAGGGTTTTACTATTCCTACTTTATTGCATTCTCACGGATCCTTTTTTTTTTTCCTTCTAAAAATACCATTTATTCGAAATTTATAATCTGAAACTAGTTTGGATTATAAAATCCGAAAAGTTCTTAAACTGTTGAAACCTAGTTCTTAATCTGAAACTCTTTTAGTCATTTCGAATTATAGAATCCGAAAAGTGTCAAACACCCCAAAAATGTCTAACTTTTGAGTAAAAGAAAAGGGTAAAAAAGGTACATTTCAGATTACATAATCTGAAATGTCATAAAACATTTTGGGATATATAATCCAAAATGTATCAGTACAGAGACATAAGTATGAGCACAGAGACACAAACACAGTATTTTGGCCGAGACATGCATATGGATAAGAAATTGCTTCCAAACGATATAAACATGCATTTGTGATCGTACAAAATAAATACTTTAACACAAAACAGAAATTAAAAATACAATACAATTTTCAAACATTAAATTTAAAACAGAAATTATCCAAAGGTTACAAATCAAATGTTCAAACATAAAATTCAAAATTAATGATTATCCAAAGGTTACAACACCATAAAACTAAAACTAAGCCCAGCCACCCCCACCCCCAACAACACGCCTAAGACGATAAACCCTCCTTCCACGAACCTTTTGCAATATTGCTTTCAAATGATGTCATTGACCAGACCCTTACTCCACCGCACCACTGGCCACGACAACATAGACATGGTCTTTAATACGACCCAACCTTTTGGTCAGCACCAAGTACCCCGCTCTCCATCTTGCTCAGCAGCAATCTCATCAAGGGCCTCCTGTTCGGGTGGCCTCGATACATGAACAACTTAATCCGAAAGTATGAGGTGTGGATGTGAGATGGAATAAAATCATTTGATGTATCATTGTGACATCTCCACACCGGTCATAGCAGCGAGCCCCTAATCATGAGGTGTGAGGATATGATCAAGATGGTGCGCATAACGAAAGTTGATCTTTGTTAAGTTCGTCTGGGGAGAATTACTATCGCACGGATGTCTGGGGATGGTCTGGACATACCCATGTTGAGGCAAAATCCCTAATTAATTTTAAAGATAATAAACCTTGATGATTAAAGAATTAATGGACTTTGATTAATTTCTTGGTATTTAACTTGTGCTCTTGAGTGTTTAACTAAGACATGAACAAGGTTTAAATCATAGCAAGATACAAGAAATCAAAGGACATTTAACTTTATGAACTAACTCTAAGTTCAGAAAGTTGCTCATAGTTTAGAATGTTCAAGCAGAGTTCAGAAGGTTGTTCTTATACAAGCCCAGAAGCTCATGAACATTATCAAGAACATGAAGAACATGCAAAGCACATGTGACATAAATAAATGTCCAGTAAAGTACATTGTCATGGATCAATCAAGCAATACATTTATAAGATTAATGTCAAAAAGGATCTTCAATGTTCATTTATGACCATGAACATTTGAAGTACTAGAAATATTCCAAAGAAGAATATTATCCTAGATGTTACAAACACTGCACTTTAGTGATGTTTCATAATTAGGATTTGGTTACATCAAATGGAAGTATTACAAATCATCCTAAGTGAAACAAAAGAAACATTATGATGTTCAGCTCAACTCAGCACATGCTTTAAACTATGAACATTACAGTAGGTGAAAAGTGAAAGCAAAAGCAAAAAGTGAAGATCTTGTCGCATTCAATTAGAATTAGACACATATGGGAGTTGGTACGTACATGGACTACACAATCCCTCAAAGCATGGGCATGAAGATGCATATCTAGTTTTCTCTCTCCTGCACACATTCCAAGGCAAATTTGGAAATGCATTATCCAGCAACATTCTGAAGTATGTGCAAATGACACTACTCATGTACAAAGCCCATAAATTCATCTGACACGCATCTGATGAACCCAAAAACTCATCATACATTCATGGGTTATGAACCTAGATGAAGATCATGATGGACACAACAACATTCTGATGTATTCTCAAGAACACAACAACATTCTGAAGTTCAGAATGTTCACCCAGATTTTCAAGTAAAAGTTGGTGAGTCCCAGGACACATTGCACAAGACCATTGATCACTCTCCAACGGCTACAAGAGGTCAATAAACTCTATAAAAAGGAGTGGAAGGCTTAGCATTACACACACCTTGCAAAGCATACAAAAAAACAACTTATTAAAAGTGTTTAAAGCTTTAGCAAAACTTGATCTCACAAATCAACTCAGTAGATTATTAAAATCTCTAAGAGTGTGAATCAAACCTCTCTCTTAACTTTTCAAAGATAAACTTCCTCCTCCATTCTTTTTCTTCTCTTCTGATTTCATTTAAACTCTAAATCATTGTAAAGAAAGTCTCATCTATCTTTAGGGGTATTAAAATGTTAGTTTGAGAAGAAACGTGTAAAGTCTAAGTGGGTAACTTAGCAAGAAGATTGTAAGCCTGCTGAGGCTTAGAGAATACAATTGTTGTAATTATTTAGGTGATCAAAATTGTAAGGTGCATTATTTGAGAGGTTATCTCAAGCATCATAGTGGAAACTCTCACAAGATTGTGAGGAGTGGACTAACCCACATTGGGTGAACCACTATAAATTTATGTGTGTTCTTCTTCTCTTCCCTATACTTTTTACTTACAATATACATTACACACACAAACACATTCATTTATTTAAATTGTTTTTGCATAAATACTTCAGAACGTTCTAAAGTCATTCAACTAACTAAACTATTTCAAGGTAACAACTTGAGAATCAATTTTAAGTTACAGGTTTAGTTTTAAAAGGGTTACATTTCAAACTCCCCTTCCTTGTGACTATTATATCTACTTCAACCCAAATTGGCGAAGCACCCACTTTGACTGATATTTCACCATATGAGTGTCGTATCTGAGCCATCCGGAGTAAAGGCTGGCCCGCTCGAACGGACATGCCTCACAGTGTTCATCATACGGGGACATGAAAACACCCGCCAGATCCAGCTGATTCAAAGGTTCTATGTATTCATCTGGTAAGGACAGACCCCATAAGCGGTAGATACATCAAGCCACGTGGATGTTGGTGGTCCATATATCCACCGCCCCATGCATCCCTCACACCCATACCCCTGAAGTGCTGAAACATTTAAGCCTGCAATAAAATCAACAACATATAAATATACAACATATGTGATATGACAGAACTTTACTACGATTCACGTGGATACAACTTTCTACGACTTCTTGGCAATCTGGTGGCCACTAGGAGTGTTGTGCACCTAGCCTTCGTGTTAAGCCCGTGAAGACATGCCTTTGAGTGTACAATCATGCAAAACTTAACATCCAACATTGCTAGGTTAGGATCTCAACATTTCCCACCAAAGTGTTATTGTGTCGAGCCTTTGGCCTATGACAAAAGTCCTATCTAGATCTCAGCACTTGAAGCATCCTCCAAGATCCAGTTAACGTTCTAGCAATCTCTCTTGATCCCCTTATCTCACGATGCTTAGGGACAAATTCATATAAAAAAACATGTTCCATTCCCATACCCTGGGAACTATAGCATCAGAAGTGAAAGCGATCAATTCTCACTTCTAAAGATTTTGAGTTAAATCAGTTTGTTTGAAAGAAGCATAGAGCTACAACATTATATATCGCAAGTAAAGGGTATCATAACCTCACCCTCACCATGTCTATGTTGAGGAAAAATCCCTAATTAATTTTAAAGATAATAAACCAATATGATTAAAGAATTAATGGACTTTGATTAATTCCTTGGTATTTAACTTGTGCTCTTGAGTAGTATACTAAGACAGGAACAAGGTTTAAATCATACAAGAACCAAGAAATCAAAGGACATTTGAATTCATGATCTAACACTGAGGTCAGAAAGTTAGATCAGAATGTTGCTCGAAGATCAGAATGTTCAAGCTGAGATCAGAAGCTTCACTTCAGAAGCACG
>Ga0315914_1011441_pt1 | contig 10632 bp, 4 predicted proteins | sample MpolenodulesMG_FD_203920 | JGI IMG/M metagenome (GOLD analysis project Ga0315914, IMG submission 203920) | Medicago polymorpha root nodule microbial communities from Los Angeles, California, United States - elongated nodules | ecosystem: Host-associated > Plants > Roots > Nodule | place: USA... | reverse complement strand
TTCATGAAAGATTTTTTCATGCTAAAATTTCACTAGACAATCCCACAAAATCCATCAAAATCTGATTTATTAAACAATCCTTCCAAATTTGAATGATTTTGAATACCATTAGACTTTTTTTAAGTGATTAAGAGTCTTGATTGAATACCATAAAACTTTTTTTAAATGACAAAGAATCTTGATTGAATAACACAAGACTTTTTTAAAATTGAAAAGAGTCTTGATTGAATACCACAAGACTTTTTCATGATAAAAAAAGTCTTTTAAAATCCCTTAGAATCATGATCCAATACACCCCCCTAAGTTGAGAATGGCTTACAAAGACAGGGATCAAATTAATGGTGTACTCATAATTTTTTATGCTCAATATTTTAGCATTTTCTTTTGTATTTTTGTCAAAAGTATAAAAAATACTATATGCAAATTCGAACCACATACGTCTTGTTACAAACTTGTATTATCATTGAAGTGCTTATTAATTTGTGCTTTATAAGTACATTTTTTTTGGTTCTAAAGAGCATGGTGAAATTTACGCACACTAGATGTCAAGAAGTGATGAATTGTGGATTCGAACTCATGCTTCAATGTATCATGAGCTACCATCTTAGTTGTGGATTCGAATTCATTTTTCACTAAATCAAATTTTATAATTCGAACTATGCTTATGTATAATCAGTAATCAGAATCTCTCACATTTCAACAGTTTTGAATTTTGTTTCTAAAAACAAAACAGAAAAACAAAGTAAAAAAATGCTAAAAACCTGTTAAATAAAATCATAAAAATATAAAAATACCCCCAAAAATTCTAAAAATCAAATAAAACTAATGCAAAATTTTTTGGATTTTTCTGAAAATATGAAAAATTAAAAAAATAAATAAAAAGGAGTATAAACGATGGAATTTTGAATTTTGAAGGGTGGAGTCCCGTAAGAAGTCCCTTCTAGGGGAGTCTTGATCCATGATTTTTTTCTAATTGTCTAGGGAAATTTTGGAGCAATCCGATCAAGTAGTCCGAAAACTAGATTTTTGACTAAGAACAGCTAACAATGACCCAAAACAGAAGGATGAGAGTTAGGAAGATTAATATTATCCATAAAATGACTATCCATGTTACAAACATATTTAGAATTTGTGCTAAAACAGTTCGGATTATATAATCTGAAATGTTTTTCCCTTGAAAAAGGGTGTTTGGATTTCGAAAAAATCAATTAACGCTCCATATTTTTTGAGGTTTTCAAATTATAAAATCCGAATTGGTGAAAAACTCTTTTTTTTTTCACCCTATAACAAAGGTTAAAATATGAATTCCTCAAGGTCATTTTCGAAAAATTTATAGGGCACACTGGTAAGGCATAGGGTGGAAAAAGTAATAGTCTTGAATGTAAACCTTCGAACAAAAGTTGGACAATGAAAGTTGCGCTATGTGGCCCGTGGATGGATCACATGTGAATTAAGTTGATCAGAAGTTACGCTCTGATCCAATAAAAAGTCATCAAATAGTAACTCTTGATATGTTTTGTCCGATCAGAAGTTATGATATGATAAATTCGAGAGACTTTTAAGCAATCCACGGGTTGCATAGATCAATTTTCCATATGTAAAACCTCAATCCTAAGCCCAACTTACTTCATGAAATATAGTCCAAAACTATGGACAATTGCTCTTAGGCACCTCCAATTCGTTCTAGATTAGGCCATGACTCCTGGTCAACTAGTTTTGTGTAAAAAACATGATCGGGTTGTAACTTTCGATCGGTTATTTTTAGCAAGGTGAGCGATTTTGAGGTGCTTAAAGAGCAGTTATCAAAACTATGTTTGTAACAACAAAAACCAGCCCAATAAGCTAACCAAAGCCAGAAATGAGACCCAATGATCCTCGAATAACGACTTTTAAACGGGAAAAAATGGTAATTTCTTAGTATGATCTTTTTATGTTTTACATGACAACTAATAAAAAAGCTAATTTGCCTTTCATACCATTTATATGAGTGGGATTACATGTCAAAAACAATGGATGATCATTGAACGTAAGTGTAAAATTGGTTTACACCGAAAGTGAAAAGTGTATATCCTTTAAACTCAATTTTATTCATATATTGATTGTTATAAAAGGTACATCGGCTATTTAAGAACAAATCATCTCTGATGAAATTGGATTTAATGGAAATAACTTTTCCCAAACATAGAAGAAGAGTATATGTAGGTTTTTGTTGATAGGTTCGACATCGTTGAGAATGCATTCATTACCGGAGACCCTCAAAACTGAAGGGGTTATACCTAGACTGGTTTGAAAACCAGTGCAATTTAACTTGACATTCTTTTGAGCACAATGACATTTGTTGGAGATATATACAGTCCATTCTGGCTTATTCTCCACTACTCCTGTCTCATACTGGGTTACTGAAATATCTTTCAACGAACATTGGCTATAAACTGAGATAATCACAAAAGATTTATGAGTGTTTTGAATAATAATTTACAAATTTGTAAGTTTTAGCAATTGGAAGAAAATATTACCTTGAGAAATGAGGATAAGGAAGAAAACTATATTAAGAATTGTAATGGTTGAACTAGCCATCTTTTATTGAACAATTGATAATGCTGCTATATGAAATATGATAAAGAATTCTATGAAGCTGTGAATATTGATTTATCATCATAAGAAGTATATGGTATATATAAAGTATAAATGTGTATTTTCCCAACAACAAAAAAAAAGTATAAATGTGTATGCCATGATGCCAAGCATGGCTTCTATGTAATTACAGTAAGTAGCAAATATGCCAAGAATGAAAAAAAATGCTTAGATACATATAATTGCATATAATGGTGGAGATATTTTTAATTATCTTCTAGTGATAGGAAGTCTGTGCAATCGGGATATGCAAGCTTAGACATGGCAACGGGACTGGGCAGAGCAGGTTTAAGCATCCCCGCTCCCGTTTTCATGCATTCGCCCCGGCCCCAAACCATATTGGGGGTAAAAACTGAACACCCAACCCCGTCTTCAATGGGAACGGGTCTCTCGGCCCTGCCTCCGTCTCCACCCGTGAAAACTCTATTTTTTATAAAATATTTAAAAAATTTATATTTTTTCATTTATTTCATAACAACAAAAAACAATAATTACATTAATAATTAAAAATCTAATAAACTTTTTTCAAAAGAGCAAAATAATTATAATAAATATGTTTCTAAAGAGTAATAATATATTAAAATAGGTTGGTGTTTATGGAAATAAGATTATAAAATTTAATAAAGTAAATTTTAAAAAACGGGTACGGGGCGGGGTGAGTGCGGGGCGGGTATAAGCATCCCCCGCCCCCGCCCCCGTACTAAAAACCAAAATTTCTCCCACACCCGCACCCAGTTAAATCGTCTTTTCCCCGTTAAATTCGGGGCAGGGCTTATTGCCATGTCTATGCAAGCTGGTGTAATCAAGGATTCGCAGAATCTGTGCAATCTTTTTATGTATATTTTTTTTTTAAAGATTTATATATTTTTCTAATGCATGCAACATTGCATATATAACCTCTATTCCTTACTCTGTCAAAAAAAATAAAACCTTATTTTCCTTATTCCAATCCATACATACATATATATATATATATATATATATCCTTTTATAATGCTCTCAAAAACAACCTCTATTCCATATTCCTTTAGCCTTTGTTTGCAAGTTTGGAGGGGAAGGGAAGACTTGGGAAAAAAGGAACGAGCAAGTGGTAGAAATAGAGGAAAATAGGAGGGAGGTCTTTGGGGGTTAACTTTTCTTCGTAATACTAAACCCTGCTCATTTGGGGGAAGAATTTTGGGGGTTTTGGAGGGTTTATATGAATCCTTCAAATTTAATCTATGTTGTTATATTATTTTTAAAATTAAAAATATACTAATCATATGCATTAATTTATCATTCTCTAAAAAACTACTCTTTTAAAAAATTTGAAAGATTTCTCCATTTTCCCTCATATTTTCCACCCTTTAAAGCCTTCCTTTCCCCTCCCCTCCAAACTCACAAACAAAGCATTAAAGATACGACTATACCTTATTATAAGTTTCTTTTGCAATCTCTATTTTTATCTCTATATCTATAACTCTATAATCTCTTTAAGTGTTGCATTAAATCAAAAGTACACGTATCACTCTTACATTATCAATCTCATTAAATTAAAAATTATCATCCAATCAAAGTGGATCATGACTCATTTATTTTAAATCAACCAATCAAAAATTGGATCATGAATCTTTTTTTTTAAGGAAAATCATGAGTCATTTGTTTTTCATGAGTCAATCAAAATGGATCATGACTCGTTTGTAAATTAATATCTGGATCATGACTCATTTATTTTAAATCAACCAATGAAAAATTGGATCATGGGTCATTTGTTTTTCACAAATCAATCAAAATTAGATCATGACTCATTTGTTTTTCACGAATCAATCAAAATGGATCATGACTCATTTTCATCTTCCTTCCATAAAAAATGTATCGTGTAATTTTAATCTCATAGTGGTAGATTATGAGGTTGATTTTCTTTTTTATTTGTATGTAATTGATAATTGCTAATGTTATTTTTCCAGGGTTTCATTTGGAGAACATGTGGCTGCAATACCAAAAATAGATTCAATTTCTCTTCTTTTTTCTTTGAGGGAATTTCTCATATTCATCCATTATATATTTTATATATCCATATATGTTGTCCAAATATACAAATTCATTCTATGATACTCAAGTTCTAATGACTTATCGCGTAGATCCAATCTCGTGGCTTGAAGAATGTTATGTACCAAGAGAAAAATAAATAACTTTTATTTGATAAGTCTCTTAATGTTGGCATTTTTTTCATCAAAAGATGATTGTAATAACCGATTCTATATTCCATTTATTTTAGATTTCGCAATGTTTGTGTGTTTGATTCCCATTTGCACTCATTCTATGAAGAATTTTGTTTATTGTCTTTTTTATGTAATTATTGAAGAATGATATTCTTTTATAGATTACTTCATTGAATTGTGGGTTTTTATAGATTTTATTGTGTCGTTCATGTATTCGCTCGCTAACCTAGATCTAGATATACAATATATTTTGTTATAAAATATTTATAAAAAAAAAACAGGTTAAACACCAACATAATTTTATAATCCAAAATACATCAAGATGAAGTTCGAATTATATAATTCAAATAGAGGTATTTTTGAAAATATGGAAGACGCACGAGAACGTAAACGGGTTAAAAGATGCATTACATGTTTCTTAACGTTAAATGTGTGTAAAAATCTTCTAGTAATTCTTATTCAATGATTTGAGATAAATATTGTGGAAAACAAATTGGTACTTCAGGAGTTTTTGATGGATGAGGCAAAAAGATGGCGGAAGAAAAGTGAGGTAGGAGTATGCTTACCTGATTTTAGCAAGTTCTCAGCGTAACAGCAATTAATTACTGCTGCATAGGCACAACAAGCAACGGCAGTTAACTACTGTTGCATTGAGCGAACGGCAACTAACTATCCATGGATTGATCGAACTACAGTTAGTTGTTATTGGGGATAAAAGCGTATTTTTGAGGTCTGGGAGAGCAGCTTTTTAAATGAGAAGAGCAATTTTCATTCCAATTTGGTTTGTTTTTGGTCCATAAGGGATTATCTTTAGTTATTAAGGGATTTGAAGAGCACACTAGACCTTTCTAGAAGAGGTCCCTTTCATTAGTCTCAGGGACATTGAAAAGTATTATATATCTTCTTTTTGGCTGTTGGAATCTTCCATTGATAATTTGGAACATTGAAAAAATAAATAACAAAATTAAGATATATACTTTTATGCTACAGTTAATTGCATTTTTAAGTTCATTTTCAATGTGAAGCTTATATACTTAATTACTTATTACCATTATCCCTCAATTTATTATTGAATAATAACAAAAATGCAATACTTAAAAAGCTCCTAAAGACCTAAGGTGGGGGAGGTGGGACTAAGTCTTCTAGGAGATCAACTAAACTTTAAACATTATTTGAAGATACAAGTTTAGAGTATAGTACTTGAAGATGTAGTCTAGTTATATATGGGTTGGGACACTATATCTATCAAATTTTCTTTATCTTCCAACAAATTAACCACTAAAAATTTTCTATAATCGGTAGTAAAGATCTCGTGCAAGATTGCATCAATGTTGAGGGAAAATGGCAAGAAAATGACATGAAAAAAGATGTGTACTATGTGTCATTGGTAGAAGACTATAGATTAATATCAATCTTATAGATTAATATTAATCATGCTTGCTTTCATTCTATTCTTTAGATGACCCAAGAAGATCTTCCAACACCTTATTATCCAAATACTCAAACTCAATAACTTCATTGTGTTGTGCAGAAGAAGAGCATGCATTGGCATTGGCATTGGCATTGGCATTAGAACTAGTAGATGATGATGACGACGACGACGATATAGAAGAAAGATGAAAAAAGTATTCATCGGGAAAATTAAGAATGGCAAGAGCACCCCTCAAACGAATGGCTGCACAATCATAAGCTCTAGCTGCTTCTTCAGCTGTGTCAAATGTACCTAACCATTGTCTTCCAGTTGGTTTTGTCGGGTCTCGGATCTCTGCCCCGTATTTTCCCCATGGCCTTCTCCTTACACCACGGTACCTCACTTCTTCTTCTCCCTTCTTATTTGCCTCTTCCATGACAAAAAAAAATTGTTACAATTTTGGGTTTCTTAATTTGCACGTTATTTGGTAAAATTTTCAGTTATGATCATAAGTTACATGTATTTATATATAGGTACTTAGTCCTTGTCTTGAAATTAGGTCTCATGTTTTTTAGTTTTCAACCGATGGATGCATGAATTGACTTGATTCATGGAGGTGTATAAATTTGATTCTTCGATTGAGTATAGGTTTATATGATTTTGAATGAACTAGAATGAAAATATGTGGACAGGATTGTCGTATGAATGAAAAATATGCCATTTGAAACTTTGAACATTTAGTGCTTTTCTAGTCTTGTTACGTTTAGGTGCATATGAGGTTATGAGGTGAGCAAACTTTAATGCGCGTATCAATTATTACATTGATAATATTATAATATTATTTTACTCAAAAATAATATTATATTATTATTATTGTTAAAGTTGGGATCCCGCAGCCAAATTCAAATTTGATGCAGATAATTGATATGATTTAATTCAAATCAGTCTCATGTAGGCCAGCGTTATTTTACTTTATTTTTATCTGATATCATATTCATATGCACGCAATTGCTGACATTAAACTCTCGAGTTGAGTAAGACTCTAATGGTAAAACTTTTTTTGGTGTTGGCCAAAAAGATACATGTAAAGGAAAGATGAAGTATATATGGGTTGTAATTCTATGTTACAAGATGCATAAGTTGAAAATACTTTTAAGTTTGTATTTGACTTTTTCTTTTAGGGTCATGACAACTTGTTTTTTAAGGGTACATGTTAAGGTTTCTATAAAGAATAAGTATTTATTGAGAAATATTAAATTTCAATCTTGTAAAAAATAAATTGGCACAATTTACGATTCATAATTTTTATCTTTGAAATTTTAACTTGTGCTCTAAGACCACAATTTAGTATTTCCCTTTTCTTTTATACTCTTATTTTAAAGTCTTTTGAGATTTCGTTATTTATTTTGGTGGGTGTGGGTAATGGGTTGTGGATGGTTGATAGTAGTCTATGTATGGTAAAAATTTGTAAATAATGTTATATTTGATCGTAGTTTTTCAATAAAAAAATAATTGTAGGGTAATAAAAAAATAAAAAAATTTAGTACTGATATTTGTACGACTATTTTGTAACAATTTTTTAGGTAATTTTTTATCATATATTTTTTGTGTTTTTACTCTCTTTGCATCTCTCTATTGTTTTTATCCCAAATAAAGATGAAAAAAGACGTTGTTTCAAAAATTCTCGTTAAATAGTTTTATAAATCCAAAATTTAGAAGAAGGGCCAAACTGAATTCAATAGTCTAGCATTCTGGTCGAACTCATAACCGGTCTAAATTTAAATAACACTGGCCAAGTCATTTTAAAAATTAATGCAAAGGATGAATTTGGCTGCTATGCTTGATTTGATTCGCAAATTAAAGGACAAAATAATAGAGTTTAATTCACTTGGACCAAACCATCAAACCATACAAGCATGAATCAAAATACGATAAATTTTTAGTCCAGGTTGGTTTGAAATCTAATATGACTTCTAGAATTTTCAATTGCGGCGTCTGTTCAGTAAATTGGTACAAGGAAGATTACAATAACATTTTCTTTAGATTTTATTAATAATACACATGCAATTATTTGCATACACGTACTTGTATACAACATTTTATTGTCATCTTGTTGTTGAATTGTCATCTCACACTGTACCACATTTAAAACATGTTCTTACAAGGGAAAAAAACATCTAAAGATGTTGTGATTAAAGTTCGAACTTTATTATATGTGTGAGTTTTAAATCATTTTTATCATTTCGTATATTTAAAAAATGGTAATATTTAAAATATAAAATATAGAAAAAAGTTATTGCAGGGTCTCTTGCCATAAGTTTTGAGTTTTCATTCTAAATGTGCTTAAAAGTTCGTTACTTATGTTATGCTAAATGTGCTTAAAAGTTCGTTACTTATGTTTATGCTTATGTTTTGAGTTTTCAGTCACTACACTTGTTGAATTTTATTTTTTCAGATAAAATAAAATATTTAAATAATGCGGATTCTTTTCTTTAGCATAATTTAGGGTTCTCCAAAAATTTGGTCTACATTGGATCAAGGCCCATTGAATTAAAGCAACATGCCATTTCTATTAATATTACACATCCTCTCAAAAAAAATTAATATTACATATGCACTATAAAATAATAAGTTTGATGTAAAATATTAACATAAAGTATATTAAAAAATTACCATTATATAATGAAAATAGTCTATTTTGAAAACACTTAACCAAAAACTAATAATGCAATATATAAGATTAAAAATCAATAAACAATATATTTATGCAATATATAATACTAATAAAAGAATAAAAAAGTATTAAAATATACTTTTGCAGTTTGGTTTGGTTTAGTTTGGTTTTCAAATGTGATATGAAATTTGATCCGATCCGAGCGGTTTTTACAAAACAACATCCAAACACATCTAAAAATATTTAATTTTTTGCAGTTTTCGATTATTTTGGATCGGTTTGCAGTTTTATTTTGAATCAGTTTGGATTTGAACAGCCATACCTCTCACTCCAACTCACTCATACACTAACTTGAACTTTGCAATGTTGACAATTACACCACCCTAGATAGAGGGTTCGCACAATCGTCTTCAATTGTATTTCACACGTTCCATGTATCTCTCGAGGTCCACCTTGGATCAAACCCTAAATAATTTTATTTTACATACGGTTTGGATCATTCTAGTCTCATTCACTTTAATTGGTGTTTCATCCATGCAATGATTAGTTGCATCTTGGCGGGAGAAACCATTTTGACATTTTCAAAGAAAATTTCAAGATTTCGTAGATCGGCAACTTCTTGTTTTGTGTTAAACAATGTGTTAGAACCACTGTGATAGAACACGTAGGTTCAGAGAACAATATATCTAATATGTTTTGATGATAAAAGACAAATTATTGAAGGAACAATTTGTCTACTAACTTTGTCTATGAGAATGCAAGTTAGTATAAGACAAATAAAAGGATAAAGTCAATCATCTAATTTTATGCAATGGTTGAATGTCCAAACAAAGAAGATGTACAACTATCCTTGAGGAGACAAATGATCATCAAGCACAAGACTAGTTGATCAAACTTTTATCAGATACGGAAGTATCCTTCCATGTGAAGACCACCAACTAGTGATAGTATTCAAAACAACGCAGTTAAAAGGAAAAAGTCATATGACATTATTTGAAAATGAAATCAAATAAAAACCAAGAACATGATTGAAAAACTTAGTGAAATATCCTCTCAAGCGATAATTGTCTTGATCATTTGAAAATGAATCAAGAAGTCATGAGTACTCTTGAATTCAGATATGATTCTTATGTAATATTTAATATCCTCTCCTGGAGAGTTATCATCCTACAAGACTTTGTGTCAATCAGATATAAACTAAGATCCCATATTGTACCCTGCCCAGTAATGGCAAATTGCAAAAAGTTAAGAGTGACTATAAACACACTGAATAGTCTGCTGAGACTTTAAACACTAGACCTCAAATGTTGTGAGATGAAGGAGTGGACTTAGAAGTCGGGATCATTCTCGGCAACTCGTCAGGGTTACGCAATTGGGTAAGTGATAGGATTATCCTGGATGTGAAACTGGATAAGTGATGAGGTCATCATGGTTGTGTTGTCAGGTAAGTGACTTGAGTATCATGGTTGGTAATCGGGTCGTGATGGGGGTAATGGACTTACTAAGATTAATGTCTTATGAAATTTTGAGGTGGATACCTTGAGTACTGTAATCATAAATTATAGTGAAATAAGTCTCTCTTAGTTGAGATAGCAAAATCACTCTTAATATGGTGGACTGGACTTATCATGTTGATAATGAACTAGGATAAGTTTGCTCTCTCTCTCTCTCTCTCTCATGTTTATGTCCAGTTCTTTGCGGTTTAACTTCAC
>Ga0315914_1011437_pt1 | contig 10638 bp, 12 predicted proteins | sample MpolenodulesMG_FD_203920 | JGI IMG/M metagenome (GOLD analysis project Ga0315914, IMG submission 203920) | Medicago polymorpha root nodule microbial communities from Los Angeles, California, United States - elongated nodules | ecosystem: Host-associated > Plants > Roots > Nodule | place: USA... | reverse complement strand
ATAGTAAGTCACAACTTGATATATTGAATTTTATGTCATTTGGGTCATGCTAACCGGTGCCCCCGGGGCACTGGTTAAGCATAAAAAAAAGGAATTTATTACCATAAAAGGAAACTTTGTTGACTTATTTATAGATTAATTACACAGTTTTCAATGCAATAATTACTATATAATTTCCCTTTTTAGTATCCTTAACCAGTGCCTGGAGGCACCGGTTAACATTTCCCTTTATATTTATCAGCTAGTTAAACTGTTATTTTCACCAAATACTTAATTGAATTTATTAACTATCAGTCTTCATTTATAAATTATTAGTCATCAATTATAACTTATCAATTATCCGCTACTTTTATCAAATAGAGCTTAAATGGAATACTCCATTTATATTATATTAAAAAATGAGAAGAATCCTATAAAGTAACACAAGGAAGCCGTCAAGAAGCATTCTCACTTGTTTTTAAAATTATATTTCATTCCAGTCATAAAATATAAACCAATCAATCATGAAAGGAAGGTGCCACGAAATGGACGCATAAAGCTAGTTGTTCATAATGTATGCTTGTTTTGAGTGACAGATTCACGTTGTCCAATCCACTCATCTAAAAAATTTAGCTTATTCAGATGGCTAGCAGCAACAACTTATCTTCAGCTCTTGTGACTTCTTCAAGAAGAAATTATTACGATGTGTTTGTCACCTTCAGAGGTGAAGATACTCGCAACAATTTCACTGATTTTCTTTTTGATGCCCTTGAAGCAAAAGGTATTTATGTATTTCGGGATGACACTAATCTTGAAAAAGGTGAATCCATAGGATTTGAGCTTCTTCGAGCTATCGAAGGATCTCAGGTTTTCGTCGCAGTCTTCTCAAGGAACTATGCTTCGTCAACATGGTGTCTGCAAGAATTAGAGAAGATTTATGAATGTGTTAAGGGATCCAAAAAACACGTTCTTCCTGTTTTTTATGATGTTGATCCTTCTGAGGTTCAAAAGCAAAGTGAGATTTATTGTGAAGCCTTTGTCAAACATGAACAAAAATTCAAACAAGACTCTGATATGGTTTCAAGATGGAGGGAAGCTTTAAAACAAGTGGGGAGTATCTCTGGTTGGGATCTACGCGATAAGTAAGTAATTTATAGTTTTATTTTTTATTTTATATATTGGTAGAAAATATAAGGTGAAGTGATGGCGCACAAGTCCAGACCATAAACACAAAGTACTTTTTTTCGTCTAGAACAAATATTTGGAATTCAAACTAATTTTTTTGTTTTGTATTTGTACGTGATGATTTAATGTTATTGAACAATTTTTTCAACTTTTAGGCCACAATCTGGAGAGATTAAAAAGATTGTTCAAAAGATAGTCAATATATTGGAGTGCAAATTTTCATATGTTTCAAAAGATTTAGTTGGAATTGATTCTCCTATGGTAGCATTACAAAATCATTTGCTTTTGAACACGGTTGATGGTGTTCGTGCTATAGGAATTTGTGGAATGGGAGGAATAGGGAAGACAACCCTTGCTACGACTTTATATGGCCAAATCTCTCATCGATTTAGTGTATCTTGTTTTATTGATGACGTTACCAAAATTTATAGATTACATGATGGTCCACTTGGTGCACAAAAGCAAATCCTACTTGAAACTCTGGGCATAGAACACCATCAAATATGCAATTATTACAAAGCAACTACTTTGATACGAAGCAGGCTATGTCATGAAAGAGCCCTTCTGATTCTAGATAATGTTAATCAAGTTGAACAACTGGAAAAAATAGCTTTGCATCGTGAATGGTTAGGTACTGGTAGTAGAATCATTATAATTTCTAGAGATGAGCATATATTGAAAGAGTATGGAGTGGATGTAGTTTACAAAGTTCCACTTTTGAATCCGGCCGAAGCTCAAAAGTTATTTTGTAGAAAAGCTTTCAAACTTGAGAAAATTATTATGAGTAATTATCAAAATTTGGCAGATGAGATACTGAATTATGCTAACGGTCTACCACTAGCAATTACAGTATTAGGCTCATTTTTATTTGGTCGTAGTGTGACTGAATGGAAGAGTGCATTGGCTAGATTGAGACAAAATCCAGATAATGATGTTATGGATGTGCTGCAATTAAGTTTTGATGGGCTAAAGCATATGGAAAAAGAAATATTTCTTCACATTGCATGTTTTTTTAAGGGTTATTCTGAGAAATATGTTAAAAACATTCTAAATTGTTGTGGATTTTATGCTGATATTGGATTAAGAGTTCTCATTGATAAATCACTTATAACCATTGAGAATGAATGGATTGAAATGCATCCTTTGTTGAAAAAGTTAGGCAGAAAAATTGTGCAAGAAAATTCAAGCAAAGAGCAAAGAAAGTGGAGCAGGGTGTGGTTGAAAAAACAACTCTACAATGTTATGATGGAGAAAATGGTAAAGTAGCTTGTTTAGAAATAAAAAAACATATTTCCATTTTTATAATAACTATAAATACTGAAAGTGATTTATTTTTTCTTTAATTTTTATTTTTATTTTTTGCAATACTTTAGGAAAAGCATGTTGAAGCCATAGTTTTGAATTATGAATATGATGAAGAGGTGGACGTTGAACACTTGTCAAAAATGAGTAATCTTAGATTGCTCATCATCTCCAATGAAGCAACAATAAGATATGGTGGGAATATCTCAGAAAGTCCAAGTTGTCTTTCAAACGAATTAAAATATATTGAGTGGTTTGAATATCCTTTCAAGTATTTGCCATCAAGTTTTCACCCCAATGAACTTGTAGAATTGATCTTGAAGTGGAGCAAGATTAAACAACTATGGAAAAACAAGAAGGTACTATAAATTCTCTTATTATTAATGTACTTGCAAAAGTACAATGATTGTATTAGGGTTTGTATTGTATTGGTCATGCCTTGAGAAGGCTCTCAAGGGTGGTATTTATAGCCCTCCATGGACTTGATTTGTGGTTACTTAAGCAACAAGTAATAGGGGTATTTAGGTATTTTAGACGTGTTCTAGAGGTTTCCAGAAGCCAGAAGAGGCGGCGGCCTGATAAGGGCGCGCCTTGGGCCTCAAGGTCTTCTTGGAGGGCACTGAGGCCTTTGAGAGGGTCTAAAAACCCTTATGGAGGTCTTTTAGGTCCTTAGGAATATTATGTCGGTCTAATTAATGTTTATCTTAGAAATATAAACTAATTTGAAAAAAAATCTCTTCCAATCAAAGTAACAACTCTGTTTATATTGGTTTTTCATGTCACAGTATCTTCCCAATTTGAGAAGATTGGATCTAAGCCACTCCAGAAAGCTAGAAAAGATAATAGATTTTGGAGAGTTCCCGAATCTTGAGAAGCTAAAGTTGGAGGGATGTATAAAACTTGTGGAGTTGGATCCATCTATTGGACTTCTAAGTAAACTTGTTTACTTGAATTTAAACGATTGCAAAAATCTAGCAAGCATACCCAACAACATATTCGGTCTTAGGTCTCTTGAAGATCTAAATATGTATGGTTGTTCCAAAGTGTTTAAAAATCTAATGCATTTGAAGAAGCCTGGTATATCCTCTAAGAAGAAGAAGAACAAGAAGAAGCATGATATACGTGAAAGTGCATCACATTCCTCGTTTCCCACTCCCAAGACAAACACATATTTGTTGCCATTCTCGCATAGCTTATATTGTTTGCGTAATGTTGACATTAGTTTTTGCCGTCTCAACAAAGTTCCTGATTCAATTGAATGTTTGCATTGGCTAGAAGGATTAAATTTAAGGAGAAACAATTTTGTGACACTACCTTGCCTGAGGAAGCTTTCGAAACTTGAATATTTAAATTTGGAGCATTGCAGGTTGTTGGAATCTTTGCCTCAACTTCCTTCTCCACCTACTAGTGGGCGGGATCAACGTGAGAACAATAATACTTTCATAGGTTTGAATGACGTTTTCATTGGTAGAAATATTACAGGATTGGTCATTTTCAACTGCCCAAAATTGGCTGACAGTGAGAGGGAACGTTGCAGTAGCATGACATTTTCATGGATGATACAGTTCATTCAGGCAAACACACAATCCTACCCAACCTACTTTGATAAGATTCAAATCGTAACTCCAGGAAGTGAAATACCAAGTTGGATCAACAATCAGATCATGGGTGATTCGATACCAATAGACTTCTCTCCTGCTATGCATGATAATACCATTGGCTTTGTATGCTCTGCAGTATTTTCTGTTGCACCTGTTTCAACTGGGTGGATCAAAATTATGAACATCGATTTGGATATTCCAGTAACTGTCAATAGAGATCTTGTTACGAACAAATCAAGTCACATATGGATAATCTACCTCCCTCGAGGGTCCTATGATAAATTTGAAAACATCTGTTGTGACGTTGTTGGGGGTGAAGGTTTGGGTATGGAGGTGAAGAGTTGCGGGTATCGTTGGGTATGTAAACAAGACCTACAAGAGTTCAATATAACAATGATGAATCACGAAAAATCCTTGGCTCCGAAGTGTAAGATAATTGGCAATTCTTAGAACTAATTGTGTTTATTTAATCCTTTTGTTTTGTCTTGATTTTTTTTATTATTTAGTTCAATTTGTTATTTTGATTTGCAATTTAGCCTATAATTTATAATTTGTGAGGTGGCTGTTTAAATTTGTATTTGGTTGTAATTTCATCTTCTTGTGAGATTTGTGAATATGTTATATATCATGTTTTGTTACATAGTGATGATGATTGAAATGTCAGTATTTTGAAAATAACATTGATGAGATAGGTTCTTACATCCATGACAGAAGGATCGGTGTTTTGGGTGAAGTAAACTACGAGACAAATTTTGTCTCCCAAAGGGAAATTTTCAACGAGTTTATCAATAATATAGCCATGCTAGTGGCTGAGTGCCCCAAAGTAGAGTATGTTGTTACCAAAGACGTTTCTGAGGAATTCGTGAAGAAAGAAACGGAGATAGAAATGCAAAAAGAAGATCTTGTGTCAAAACCGGAGCAAATTAGATCAAGGAGTGTTTAAGCAGACAATTGCAACTATTGGAGAAAATATGAAAGTTACAAGGTTTGTGCAATTCAACCTTGGACAAGGTTTGGAAAAGAAAAGCCAGGATTTTGCTGCAGAAGTCGCCACATAAACTGTAGCAAAACCGGTCACTACTCCGGTGAAAGAGGAGCCTGCTGCTGTCGAAGCCAAGGAGACTGGAATGTGCATTTGTTAAGATTTATATACATTCTAAAAGGAAAAACTACACTCGGGGTCCTTTAACTTAATTTAAAGTTTCAAATAGGTCCTTGATCTTTTTTTTTGGTGTCAATTTAGTCATTTCTTCATGTCAAATTGGTTCTTTTGTTTAAAAACTCTAACGAAGTATGATCAAACTTCATTTTTAATGTATGTTTCCATAAGTCTAATTGGCCATTTAAAAAGGTACATTACATCTTCCGTTGATCAAAGTTACATCTAAATTACATCATATAAAAGATGTTAATTCAAGCCAAAAACTACCAAAACAATCATAACATATAAAAGATATAGGATCTCACAACGGCAATATTAATTCAAGCCACTGTGTTTATCTACATAGAATTGAGAGTGAAGATGGCACATAGTGACCAAGACATAAAGCATAGAAAATACCTTTTAGAACTTAACAAAAATCTGCCGCAACAGCATCTTACCGCAAATGTGTGTAATCCTAAATCATGTGTATGGTTGTGTCGCACCAAAAACCTACTATCTGCAATCGGAACGACCACGACCAAAACTGCGATTTAAAACCACACCGAAAGAAGGTGATCTTGAAAAGGCGCAAGCATACCTCAGAAAAGGGTCTCTCATCCACTGATAAGAATCCGGAAGACTAGCAGCTGAAGGAAGGATTGGTACATATCACGATTCACGCATCAGTGTTCTAATTGAAGTGAACTGTGAAACTGACTTTGTCGGAAGAAGTGAGAAATTCAAGGAGTTGGTTGATGATCTTGCAATGCAAGTTGCTGCTTGTCCACATGTTCAGTTTGAAAACACAACATATGTCTGCCTTGAAGCGCATGGTTCGATATATTCTGGGTACTCTTGATTTTGGTCTACATTTATATCCTTCATCCATTCTGGTTATTGTGTGTATCTTGGGTACAACCTTATCTCTTGGCCGGTCTGCCAAACAACAACCGACATTGTCTCAATCCAGTGTTGAAGTCAAATATTGTGGAGTCGCTAATGTAGTGTTCTAGTTGTCTTGGCTTAGCACTGTTTTTTTGTAACCACATATTGTCCTGTTTCGAAGGACACACTGGTCTATTGTGATTATGTAAGTGTAGTGTATCTCTCAAGTAATCCCGTTAAACATCAACACTCTGAGCACATTGAGATGAATATTCATTTTGTGCGTGAGAAAGTTACTCGTGTCCAAGTTAGTGTTTTGCATGTTCCTTTTTGATACGTAATAGCTGACATGTTCACTAAGGGCCTTCCATGACAACTCTTTGATCACTTTCGACATTGTCTCAACATCCGGCAACCTCTAGTTTCGACTACGGGGATGTATTAAAAAATATAAATATATTTTATATTTAGTATTAATCTTTATTGAAATATGTAAATATCTTTTATATTTAGTATGTATCTTTTATATTTGGTAACGTCTTGATAGTCAAGTCAACAATGACTTGGTAGTCAAGACTCTTAAATGTTCGTTCAATGAAATAAGCTAGGCAAATATCATCCTACATGTATGTATTTTGCCGTTTTATACTATTAATCTAGATGTTGTGAGGTAATTCGTATATTCTTCCGTTTTGGTTTCAGCGACTTTGCGTTGTATTAATGTACTATACTAATTTGAATAAATGAATATGGTTTATTTTTAGTAAAAAAAGAGAGAATTAGATGCTATGAATTTCTTTTTACCAGATAATTAGAAGCTTTTTTTTACAGTGGAGAATTAGATGCTGCTATTATTTATTATTGCGGAAGAACAACGCTTGATCTTCTCGAGTTGTACTGAAATATTCTGCAACTTGTGCCTCTATAAATTTCCCATGCCTAGGCAAGCATGCAAAGCAAAGAAGACAAAAGTAGCAGAGCTCAATTTTTTAGATAGTACTATGTTTCTTGTTGAATTTTCCATTTGGAACAGCTGTATACAATGTTAGTTAGAGTTCAACCATAGAAGGTGAGTTGTCCACAATGTTTATTTATACGACCTAATATTGCATGTATCAACGACCTGTAAATGGGAAATAGTTTTCCTGGTAATGGGAATATAAAAGTTGGAAGTAATCTTACCGTGAACTTCGATAGAAGAGAGGATAAGCATGGTGGACATAGGGAGAGGTGGGAAGTGAAATACATCGTTGACAGGTCTACTGTTCATCTCCTCTTAGATAGAGAATTTGATAGAGATGGTATCGTTCAAGGTTTAAGACTCCAATTTGTTGATAGCAAGTATAGAAGTGAACTTATCTTTTTCTTTATAGATAAAGCTGAAAATGCATGATTGCTCAAGAAAATTGCCTTCCCTTCGTCGCTACAAACACGGCTTTTTGATATCAAGTTTGATAACGGGACTTGTCATAGTCACGGATACGTTAAGAAAACAAATTTTTCTTTCATGCAGGAGGAAGGGGACTTATTGTCGTTGAAGAGAATAGCATGCACTCCTTACAAAGTGACTGTTGCACACTATTATACCGTTCCCAATGAAAATGATTGTAGTCAAATTAAAAGAAATTGGAATTTCAATGGTTGTAGATATTTCGCTAGCAAATATCGTTTTAGTTTTTTCAGTGAAGGGTCATGTTCAACGCCCTGCTTCATCATTGTTTCGTATGTTTTAACAAGATTCTAGGATAGGGATTCCGAAACATTTTGAGACTACTCATGAGCATGATCCTAACACTGAGAGTGAAAGACGTATGCATAATTTTCCACCAACACAACTCGGTTACCATTTGCCTAATATAAGAGTTGTAGTTAACAATCAAAATGAAGTTACGGTATATGGTAATGGTAATGCGAATATTAGTATCACAGTAATTCAAGTATGCAATTCTGAAATTGGATTGGACCGGAGTTGATTCTACCCGGAAATGTTAGCTCACTTAGCATCCGACCCATACACCATCTTGAAGAGAGTTTCATGTGTGGATGAGTGTGGGGTGGTGTATGACCACATAACTGTTCAACTCCTCTACCCATAATCCTTTAGCTGCCTCCGGTCTTTTCTTTAGACCTTGTAAAATCACCTTATTTGCCGACTCAGCTTGGTTGTTTGTTTGAGGATGAATCTTTTTATAACATGGATTCCTATTTCTCAATGATATCCTCTTTTTATAAACAAAATAGACTTCGATTCTTTAATAATCAATATAACTTCGATCTGGAAAGGTCCTATTTTACGTATGGACAATTCCTTAATTTATTAAACAAACCATTCGGCGGTAAAAAACACTTTTTTTTTTTGACAAAGAGACTATTTCAATCGAGTTATAGGTATTTAAACTCCATAATTCCCCACTCCTTGCAGAAATTTTCTAATGATGAGCTAGTGAATTGAGATCCATTATCAATAACCAACACTGCTAGTAGAATGAACCTGCATTTGATCTTCCAATAAAACTTCTTGATCCTATCTGTTGTAATTGTGGCCACTAGTCCACCTCAATCCATTTAGTGAAGTAGTCTACTGCCAAGATCAAAAACTCCACCTGGCCTTGTGCTAGAGGGAACAAACCTAGGATGTCCACCCCCACTCCTAAAGTGCTTAGCTCCCAAGCAGACCGAGTATGTAATAACAGAGGTACATGAAAGGGTATGTGGAACTCACATTGGGGGTCGAGCTCTAGAGTCTAAAGTACTCAAAGAATGTTATTATTAGTTGACCATGAAGGAGGATTGTTCCATGTACGTCAAGAAGTGAGATAGTGTAAAGATTCTCCAACCTTCATCAGGCTCTTCCAGAATACTTGACGCTTGGTGGATTGTGGACTGGTATGGACGAACCATACCATGTGACTTGTAATATTTTACTTGACCGACTAGCAAGACCTCACTTAACACTAGTTTGATTGTTCAAGTCATGCCAGCTCAGCCATGGTCAGCGCCAATGCTTACGTATGTAAACACAAGTTACAACAAGCGAGCTGTTCACAGGAGCTGCACTCTAAGAATTAAATGAATATACACTGTTCAAAACTAGAAAAAAAAATCCCCCTAACGTCTCCTAAGTGTGACCTTTTATAATCCACGATTTATTGACTTAATGGGCCTTTCTTTGGTTACACAAACCCATTAAGTTGTGATCCAGAGCTTCTCATTGGTTTGTGTAGCTCGAGTATGGTCGCGTGTGAACTAGGCTGCACTTCGTCCATACAGGGCATGTGAAGTTGAGACGCACATTCAGAGACGTTGATCGTTCGTACAAGAGACATGGAATCAAGGCATGCGTAGCTTGAATAGGACCACAATAAGTTTATCTGCATAGCCCAATCTAGGACGAGCCTGGAATGGTTTGTCACTTGAACAGTTAAATCAATGCTAAATGAGGATGAGCTGACATGACTTGAACAGCCAAACCAGTGTAAACTGGGACCAACTGAGCTGGCATGAATTGAATAATCAAACCAATGTTGAGTGAGGACGGTTTGAGTTGGCGTGACTTGAACAGTCAAACGAGTGTTGAGTGATGACGAGCTGAGATGACATGACTTGAACATTCAAACCAGTGTTAAGTGAGGTTTCTCTAGTCGGTCAAGTAAAATATTAATAGTCAAACGGTATCGTCTCTCCATGCCAGTCTGGTTCTGATATGAAAATGAAGGTTAAACATGTGTATCTAAAGATTATTGTGTTTTATTGCTGGAAATAAGTCTTACAAGAGCCTAGTTCTGATTTCTTGTAAATGAAATGTCTCATTTATTGATAACTTGATGAATTGATCAATAATGAACTCAATGGAGCATATTTATACATCAGTCTATATGAAAGTGAAGAAGATAACAAGGAACAATAGCTAACTAACTCTTAACAAATTTTTAACCAACTGTACTCTAATAATACTGAAATGTACTTGATATTTCCTTGCAGTCAAGCTGAATGCAAATCGAATGATTGTTAGTACTCTCCATGGCTTTGACCAGTTTATGAATTTGGTCGTTGACAATACTGTGGAGGTAAATGGCAACGAGAAAAATGACATAGGGATGGTGGTAAGTAACTCCTCATATTCTGCATTATTATTAACTTCAATATTAGCAGCTAACAGAGTTTGAGCATGGTTTTTCTACTGATAGTTTCATTTTCTTTTTCCAATTAATCAGAGGAAATAGTGTGGTCACTGTAGAGGGAGGCACTTGAACCAGTAGTAAACAGGATCTTCTAATGTATGTTTCAATTGTAAACTTTTATAAGTAAATTTCAAGGTTTCAACACAAACTGTGTAAGGGTACTGCTGGGTTTAAAATGTAATTGTGTTTCTAATTTTCGACAAATGTTGGATTAATATGTGATCTTCATACTGTAGAAACTCTATAAATTAATAATGTTAGGACCGGAGAAATTTATTAATTTAGAGAGTTATTAATTTATCAATAAATTAATAATTTAAAGAGTTTTTAAGTAATTATACAGTACATACCAAACATAAAG
>Ga0315914_1011435_pt1 | contig 10639 bp, 8 predicted proteins | sample MpolenodulesMG_FD_203920 | JGI IMG/M metagenome (GOLD analysis project Ga0315914, IMG submission 203920) | Medicago polymorpha root nodule microbial communities from Los Angeles, California, United States - elongated nodules | ecosystem: Host-associated > Plants > Roots > Nodule | place: USA... | reverse complement strand
CTCCCCCGGTTTTTTATTGAGACGTCTATATTCCCTTCTTATAAAGGAGATTATAAGATATATAATTGAATCTGATCTTTGTTGTATTCATTGTTGTTTTAATGTACTTCTGACTAAATATCTTAAACTTTTTCAAGCATTTCATCACATGACAACCAAAAGAGGAAGAGTTTCTCGTTTACAGAACATTTAAATGTCGCTTTTTACGGTATGGTTTTTACTGTATGAATTTATGACGTCATCCAAATCCCCCGTGATAACAGTTGAGAAATTCTAGATATACAAAAGCATTAGAAATTTGTCTCATAAGATTGGGGATAAGCTCTCTATGAACTAAATGAGAGGACTAAAAATCATCTATTTTGATTTACTTAAGACAATAATTTACGGATCCATTTCTTCTTATCAAATAAATGCTGAGTCGCAATTAAGGTTGTCAGACTCGCGGGTCTATATAGACTTAAAAAGAGTTTGTAGAGTCGACTCATGAGTCTATGAAAAATTAAAACTGACTCTGAAAAATATGTAAGTGACACATAATTGACATATATATTATAATAGAACACCAATTAACATAAAAATTAAAATTTTAAACTCCATAACAAACATTTTAACAAAAAAAATAAACTCCGTATTAAAACAAACAAAGTAGAAAAGTAAATAGATAAGGTCCTAGTTCCCTATTAATTGGCTCCTATATCTACCAAAATCATAAACCATATACACTAATGGCTTCAAAAAAGCAAAGCTCTTATAAACTATTGATCATCACCAAAATCACCATCATCGTCATTATCACCATTGATGACAGATCATCCAGAATAGAGGAGTATTAGAATAATTGCTTATGTTTTTGGGACATTTATAATGTTTTCTATATTTGAGTCATGTAATTCTATTCTTCCCAAAACATAGCAATTCTAGGGTGTTTTGATGTTATTCACGAAGAAATCATGCAAATCGGCAAATCAAGACATCTGAAGACTTTGGGAAGATCGTGAATGAAGATTCAAGAGACCACGGAAGACATTACGAAAGGAGAAATTATATTCTCAAGTCCCAAGACAACTTATATGGAAGCAAACACCCTAAAAGACGAAGAAACAAACATTTAGGCACTGGATAGTCATTCTCCCCGAGCATGCATTTTCTGCACACTTATGCGCCCCGAGCGTGAAGAAAAACGAACCAGAACTGATTTTTTTTCTACTTCTAAGTGAACAACCCGGTTTTTTAGCCCAACTTCAGGTGGGAAAATCCCGACTTTTTATTGGTTTCAGGTACCACTTCTAGCTGGTCTTGAGAGACCATTCTATATGCATCCCCTAGTTCGCACCAGAGTACTATCCCCCTTAGGCAATCTTGGCCATTCAGTTTGAATCCAATGATTTACTCACATAATTTGCCCATAGCTGTCCCTTAAGGACAACTATCTAAGTAAAAGTTCAAGGTTCAAAGCACTAAACCCACTCTATAAATACTAACTTATGGCATTGGTCCTGGTACTCATACACTTAACCCTAAATTACCTCACATATCCACAACGCTTATTGACTTGAGTGTTGGAGTGTCTTCGCAGGTTCCACCCCTTTTGTTGAAGAAAAAGGATGCTAACGAAGGTCATACACTCTATAGTCATTTAATACCACCACCAAGAAAACTTAGGTCCAGCAGAATCAATGACGACTTTGCTAGGGACTGAATCTCAGAACAACCTTTCCATTTCTTAAGGTTAACACATGTTTCCCTCTAGCAGTCACCCACATCAACCCCTTATCACGGAATGATCCAAAGGACGGAACCCCTACATTTGTTTCACCCGTCTCGAAATATGAAAAACCCAACCATGATAGCACATTGTTACACAAGCAACATCTTCACACTTGGCACAACTGCAATGCAACGTCCACCAAACATTCATTATGCAATTGACATTAACAAGATGATGAATTTCGTTGTCATCGAAAGTGGAGATTCCTTTAACTTCTTTAGTATGCAAAACCCTCATGCAACATCTGTCTGCATGTGGGCAGAAGCCCCCACTTCCAATTCCATCCTTGACGGTGATCCAAATCCATAGGTCCTACGGTAAACTCCTTGAAGCAGAAACTGAATCAAATGTTGGCCCTGGTAGAATGTAGCATCATTGGGGTCACATAGAAAACGAGTCGCCCGTCCTTCTTCTTTACTACCCTTAACTTGAATATTATATTTTGGTATAATATTTTTCTTCCAATATTATATTTCACTTGATTTTATTTATTTTTTACCATTTTATTGTTCATTATCAATAAAAACACAATGTGCCTGTCTTAATGCTAGTATAACATAATTATTATATAAATTTTTCTTTTCAAACTCCGATTGACATATACTTGAGTTATGCTCATGGGAACAATATTTTATAATATAGCTAATATAATTAATTATTTATTTTATATAAGTATCGTTTTGTTCCGTAAATAAAAAACTATCATATTGTTCGCATTTAATATGGCTAACCCGGTTGTGCCCAAGAAAAAAAGAATATAGACTAGTTTTATTTTTGGTAGTCAGAGTTTGAATATCAAACCTTATTTATAATATGAATATGCATCGTTGCCACCAACTAAACTAAACTCAAGAAAAAAAAGAAAAAAAGAAAAAATATAGACTACAAGGATTGCCCTTAAAAAAAACAGAAGGATTGTCTCGGTTGAGATAGAGAGGCCACGTGTAGGATTGATGCATTCTGATTGGTCGAGTGACGGTATACACAACTCTGAATATAATATACGCGGTTCCTTCCTCCTCAGTTTACAGTTTTTATTACTTTTTTTATTTATTTTACTTTTCCTTAATCACCAAGACAACACAATCAACGCCACTGTTCATAACCGCTCTCACCTTTTTTTTCTTTTTTATATGCACCACCTTCACTAATTCCATTCAAATCATCATCTTCTTCGTAATTTCTGGGTACCATGGACGCATTAGAACCCCAAATCGATTTCGAATCTCTCTTCGCAGAATACGAAGTCGCCGATTTTTTGCAGGAGGAAGATATCAATCCTTCTGTTTCCGTCGCAGACACTCCCTCGCCTCTCTCAGAGATTGAGAATCTTCTCATGTCTGATGCCGAGGGAATTGCATCTTCATCATCTGATTCCGACTATCATAAGTTTCTCGAAGATATTCTCCTCGACCCGATCCCTCAATTGGATGATCAAGGTTTGCTTCTTTCTGATGAAGGCAGAGTTGATCCACCAACTCCTCAAGAGGTTCCTCCTGAACCCGTTTCAAAGAAGCAAATTAGGTAAAACGAACAAAAATTATGTAAACAATTTTGTTTGTTTTTATTTTTTATTTTTGTTGTAAATATATCCTCTGAAACAGAATTTGAAGGGGTATTTTTTTTTTTTTTTGGTCTAGTAGCCTGACTAGAGTTCACACAATTTAATTGTGGAGAAGTGGGATAGGGTTCGGACATATAATATGCAATATCTCTACCAGCTGAGTTAAGCTCACGGGGATAATTTGAGGGGGTTATTATGGTATGGTTGAGAAGTTTTTTGGTATCTGATTTTCAGGCAGATGAGGAACAGGGATGCTGCTGTGAAGTCAAGAGAGAGGAAGAAGGTGTATGTGAAAAACCTTGAGACGAAGAGTAGGTATTTTGAAGGGGAATGCAGAAGATTGGAGCATTTGCTTCAGTGCTGCTATGCTGAGAACCATGCTTTGCGGCTTTGTTTGCAATCGCGTGGTGGCTTTGGTGCTCCCATGACCATGCAGGAGTCTGCTGTGCTCTTGTTGGGTAAGGCTTGCAATTGCAAATCATATTTGCTTTGCTTCTTTTTTTTGTTGTCATTGCCATTTTATTTTGTGTATTGTATTTCAACTGCTAAAAGTAAAACCATATGAAGGATTACAGTGATTTTGCACGAATGATTTCGTTTCATTATTGCATGATTTGGTTGTTTGGCCTAAAAAAATTTGCTTTCTTTTTTGAATGAATGGATCTTTTGCTAATGCTCTATAGTTTCATCTATTGGCTTTATCATAGTTTCCCAAGTTTTAACCTTACTCTCTAATGACTACTGTTACAGATATATTTATGCCAACTTGTTAGTTGATATTGAATAATATGCTTTTTATCGGTAGAATAACTGCCATGTTTTCTTCTTACTGTTATGTAGATCAGATGTTAAAGACGTCTTTAGGTTTTTTTATTGGGTTTTGCAGAACACAGTACTGGGTGAATTTATTTTATGTTTAACAGTTTTATGAATAGCGGTGTAGCAGAGTGGTCCTTGGCTGCTACAAACAAGCAGTAGTGCAGCCGCTACTATAGCAGCCAATAAAGCTAGTGTTGTGCGGCCTCTAAAGCGCCGCATGAGATGAGATCTGAAATTCAAATGAATTTATTTTTGACAATAAACAATCCCATTAAACATTAGAGCTTTTTAATTTGAGTATTTTAGGAATTTTTCAATTATGAAAAACACCGTGACAATGTTTGGGCTTCTCATTCTGGTGTTTTTGAGGTCAGCAACTATGTTATGTTATCCAGGATTGATACATTACCACAGGCACAGCTGTTTAGGTTTTGCGTCTAAATGCAAAAAAATTGTGTGGGTTGTATGTATAACAATAAAAAACACAAAACCACTTGTTGGTCTTTGTCAGGATGAAAGTCTGCCTCCTGTAGCCTTCTTTTTTTTGGTCCAAAGGTGTACCTCCTTTTGCTGTAATCCAGATTTGTGTGCTTATGCAAAATACATAAAACATATACAACATGGAAATTCCAAAAACACTGAGAAAAAGTAGATTCCCTTTATGCATGCTAAATGAATATAAAGTAATTTTGATATGTCAAATTCCAATGTTGCCATCATTCAAAGAATGAGTTTTATGAAGCTGCTCTAATGGAGTTCATGTTAATTCGATTATCATTTATTTACAAATATTGATCATATTCATGTTGCAGAATCCCTGCTGCTGGGTTCCCTGCTATGGTTCCTGGGCATCATGTGCCAACTCAGTCTACCCCTTCCACTGTGGCTAACAACAGTGTTACCTCCAAGAGAAAACATGGATCACAAAGGTCTAAGAAGGGTGGCTCTAAAAGGGCCAAACAGTAATAATATGTCTGATTATTTCCTGACTCGATCGTTTGTAAAGAGTAGAAGATGCCAAGCTTCAAGAACGAAGATGAAATTTGATTTTATCATTTTATAAAACTTTTGAAGTGGGGCATTTCAGATGTTCTATTTATTCCATCTTTCTATGCATTTTCTTTATTCTCTCTCCCTCCCTCTCTATCTCTCTCACTTTTTGGTTTTTGTTTTATTGAGCTTTTAGATAGAGTCCTAGTTACAAAAAAAAATGTAAACCGAACATGTTGGGATGCTTTTGACATGTATTATAAGCTGCTATGTTATGCACTTTGACGCTATGTGTTCTTCCTATTTGAAACATGGACATTGTTTTTTATGTAGCAGTTTAGACTGCTTGTTTTTTTATTATTGATTCTTAGAAAGAATAGTTTTTCAATCAAATGATCTCTCTGAACATCTTAGCCAGACCATTAAAAAACCCAAAGCCACCTACAAGCTAGAGTTCCACCTCTAACAACCATCACGAAATCTCTTCCATGCAGCACTATCAATCATCAACCTCCGACATTTAGATCGAATACAGCCAAGGAATCAAGAGAAAGACCATGACCATCACCATACAACACCCCTTTAACCTTCTATCTTGAATCCGAACCTACATTAAACCACACCATTACTATCTTTGTTTACCATAAAGTCCACTCAGTACTCACCCACCTGAGATTTCCCCTCGTGCCCTGTTTTTAGTTTTGCTCCAACTTCAGTTCATTCTCCTGCAAACACCTCAGTTAAACAACACTCTCGTGAACCTAGAACTCATGGTAACTCGAAGTTTTCGTAATCACTAGAGCTGATTATGAGAGATTCAGGAGTTCTAACTAGGTGGGGGGAGTTGCAATGGAGACAAGGGATATGGAACATCTTCTACTTCAACTCTTGAACAGACTACCTCCTCAACCCTCTCTTAGTTTTAAGTAGTCCAAGATTCGAGTCATAATAAACCAAATGACAAGAAAAGTAGTTGGCATCATAATGAATTGAGATTCATCATATTAAATCAGAATTTCATCATAATTTAGCATCAAATCGAGATAATATTCAATATGGCTTGTTGGCTAGCTGCAGTTTTTGCTTTCTCTAGCACAGCCTTATTGTTATTTCTATAAATAATTTGGGGTGTGTAATGAGTTATAAACTGCACATTATGATAGTCAGTTATCGTATTCTCCTTTCTTTCACCTTTGATTATTTTTTATTTTTGTTACTGGTTGTACTGCTTGGTTACGTTAGTATAACTATTCTGATTTAATGTCATGTTTTTAATTGCATGAATAATTAGAACTACACAAATATTTATGAAAAATTGTCTCGTAGAAGTAAAAGTGGTGAAATAGAACTTTGTAAAGCCTTGGTTTTTTTTTTTGCACAAAATGTATAGTCAGAATAACCTACAAATCCTCGTGGAGTACAAGTTTATTCTATTCTCTCACTTGCATGTAGTACATTTCTACCTTTGCAGCTAAAGTTCCTAACTATATTCTGTATTCTGGGTCTTCACTATAGCACTGCAATTTACCATTGGTCTTGAAATCAACCTCTCTGTCACCTTCTTTCCCCCACAGTAACAAGTACATTCCCATGATGACAATAAGGGCACCTATGATGCTGAGAATTTTATGAAAAAACCAATTTCAGAATTATAACTAATTATGCTAAAAAAATTATTCTTGGTAAAACTAGATGTATCCCCAATTCATTGCTTTCTTATTACTATGAAAAGAACTATGAGTCATTGTATGTTACCTGCCCAAATAAAGTTTTTCACCAAGGACAGAATATGCCAGAATTGCCACAAATATGGTACTAAGAGGGTTAAACATTGTGACAAAAACCGGTCCTTTTTTCTCTGTGCACCATAGTTGAGTGTACGTTAACAAACCACTCACAATAATTCCCTGTCATCAATGATTGATAAAGTCAGAACTCTAGATTTTGCAGTATTTTTTTAACGAAAATCATGTCCTAGATTTAGTATACTAACCCCATATATTGTGGACCACAAGTCGATGTTGAGCCCTATAATCCATGCTGAAGGGTTATTACGTTCTGCTATCACTGTGAAAATAGCTGATTGTGCTGCTCCAATAAAGCACATCCATGTAGTGAGTGATAATTGAGCAGGGTATCTTTTTAGAGTCGATGCCTGAATTTCCAATTACAGCCAAGATATTAGAGTTGTAATAGTTTCAAACCTAAAAAATTGGTGCCAGTATTGCCTGCGATGGCAAGCATTCAGCACATCCATAATGGTTGGATCAAGATTAGACGATCTAGATTTTAAACTTCATATTTTCTTATTTAAAGAAAACGAAATATGTTTTGAAATTGGATCGTCAGATCTCGATCCATCGACCAAGAAGGGTACTTGCTATATGAAGAATCCTTAGGAAAAGGTCAAAACAACAAAAAATGAAAAAAAAAACTTCTTATTGAAAAATCATTATTATTAGAATTTTCCGGCTAAAAACCTGCATAATGAAACATAGAGACCATGTAACACAGCATAAAACTATGAGAAGTGAACCCTTAAACTGGCTCTTCTCAGTGACAGAAGAAGCAATTGTTGGTTGAATAGTAAATAGAGGACGCCAAAAATTGCTCATAATAGGTCCTTTGTATAGTGTCATGGTCATAACACCAGCTAAGGAGATTAAGGTACCAAGGACTTTTGATAAACCACGAGGATTTCTAACATCAAGAACCTCAAACCTGAGTGCCACTGCAATAATGAAGGTAAGGGAAGCTATGCAGTTGACCATGGAAGCAATAAAAGTTGGAGAAGTGTACTTGAAGCTTACAAAGTACATATTCAGTGTCAAACTGACCCTGCAATTTTATTTAATACAATACAAATTAAGTTTTCATACTTGTATATATGTGTAATAGCATATGCATTTTTTTATTATTTGTCCTTACCCTAACACTGCAAGCACAAAAAATTCCATAAATAGAGAAAATGTCAGCTTTGGTCTTGCATTTCTGCAAGAGAAACAACAATCGTCATCAAACACAAACTAAGAACTCGGATGCATGCATTTGAAGAGAATTAAATGTATATATATGTGTACGTACTTCTCTAGAAAGTATGCAAAAGGGAGCATCACAAACCCAGCTAAAACATGGCGATAGGTAACATACACATAAGGACTCATTCCATGATTAAAAGAAGCTTCAGTGATAAAATATAACAAGGTATAGCCCAACTGACCAAATACCATGACTAGGTGTGGCTTGAACTTTTTGTATACAAGTAGACAAGAAAATATTTTTTTCTCCATAAGTGTTGAGCTTATTTAGAAGCTCTCAACAAGTTCACCATATGCAATTTTATATATAACAAACATATTGAGTGTTCACCAAAAAAATATGTATAACATATTGAGTATTATACCAATTTCGACAAGGCCGTCTTAACAAATTTGAAGGCCCCGTTTTAATTTTAGAAGTTGGCCCCTTATAAAAACCACAACAAAACAAAAATTATTTATTTTTATGTAAATTATAAATAATATCTAAATTTTGTAAAAAACATCAATTGATTGTTATAAGGTTTCTTTCTGATATTGAAGATGCAAGGTTTTTTTTTTTTTTAATCAAGAGCATGGGCCAAAGAAGAGTAAGGCAATGTAGAGAGAAATAATTGACTTAGATCAATTATTATAAAAAGTGAGCCGAGTGGGTGTTTAAATAATTATTATAAAAAGTGAGCCTAGTGGGTGTTTAACCACTAACCATGGAATAAAATGCATGAAGCTTTACCACCGCGACCACTGGAGCGCTATTTGGTTTACTTAACTTTATTAATATGTATTAATATAGGAGTAGTGATATTTGTACATCTTTTTTTTACAACTTTTCTGACAACTTTGTTTTTCTCTTCTATGATTGGTCAAAAACAATAAAGATGAAGAAAAGGAAGAGAGAGAATAAAAAGATAATGTGAGTATGAGAGAGAAAATTGTCAAAAAGTTGTTAGAAAATTGTACAAATATCATTTCTCTATGTAAAGTAGCTTTTTTCTTTAAAATAAAAAAAAATGTAAAGTAGCTTTTTAGGTCTTATATTTAAAATAAAAATATTATGGGCCCTAAAAATTGGGAGGCCCAGTGGTCTAGCCCAGCTTCAACGGGCTATGGGCCGGCCCTGAATTTTGAGTATAACTCAATGAATCATCGAATCTGTGAAACATGAATCAATATACTTATTATGCCACGAAATGGCCAGTTCCACTAATTCTTTTTTTTTTTTTTTTTTATCAAGGTCTGTCCATTTTTTTTTTTTTTTACAAAGGGCATGTCTGACTTAGATATATAATATTAATGTTTTTTTTTTTACGATATAATATTCATGGTTGATGAGAGTATTTTCTAAACTTTTTGGTGGAATTAATCACTCTCAGTCATTCATTGCAGCTTCACCCAATTTTTTTTATCGGGGCCTGCCTAACTTTATTAATATAATAACAACACTGATTTTTTCTTGAATAATTTATTCACAAAAATTTTCTTGAATAATTTATTTGTGCGGTCGAATTAATCACTCAAGACTGCATTTCTCTTAAAAAAAATTAGCACCTATATATCCAACTTTATACGTTATTGATTAATGAGCATTTTCTTGAATAATTTATTTGTGGTCGAATAAACCACCAGTCTCTGTATTTTCATTTCATTTTTAGTTAAGTCGTTAGAGTTAAAAAATTTATAATAAACTTTTTTTCACATTTGTTTACCGACCAAGATAACTTCCGTTCGCTTTGTCCTAGAACTACATTTCTTCTTTTACACTCAACTTTTCTCTTTCATCAAAAGTTCAATTATTTTTTACGAAATTTAGGTCAATTTCTAAGGGCTTGCTAGACTCACTTGTTGTCGAAGAAAATGTAATGCATATTTTTTTTTTTTAGGTAGCTTAGTGGTTAGAATTCACCTTATAAAGTGAATAAGTAGGGTGTACGGGGTTCGAACCCCAACCCCTACATATAATAATGCATTGTTCTACCAACTGATATATGCTCACGGGACCATGCATCTTTTAAACCGCCCATATTATCACTTTTACATTTATTTTCCTGAACTAGTTACAAACTCGTGCTTCGCACGGGTTTAATTACGTATTTTTAAAAAAATTTACTCTAAAGGAGAGATGTTCAAATTACGGAACATTGTTATTCTTCGTAAATTTAAAAACAATGGTAGCGTGCTTTGCACGGGTTAAATACTGTTTTCTTTTTTAAAATCCTTACTACATGTTTGAATAAGACAAATAAAACCGATTTAATAAGATAAAATCCAAGTGTACTAAGCCAATCCCAAAATGTTACCGCACTAAATAAGGACCATCACTTAATTCTTTAAATTCAACAACAGCTAAAATTATTCAAGCCAATTAACATCACACCATATACTTGAATAATTAGACCCTAAACATCTCAAGATACCAGCAAAAGTCCTAATATATGTAGATTCTACTACACCGCGATT
>Ga0315914_1011432_pt1 | contig 10641 bp, 4 predicted proteins | sample MpolenodulesMG_FD_203920 | JGI IMG/M metagenome (GOLD analysis project Ga0315914, IMG submission 203920) | Medicago polymorpha root nodule microbial communities from Los Angeles, California, United States - elongated nodules | ecosystem: Host-associated > Plants > Roots > Nodule | place: USA... | reverse complement strand
GGCTCCAAGGGGGAGGCCGCGGGGCATCAATGTGGTGGCGTGACATTTTTGTTTTGCATCAAGCTGGTTGGTTTAGTGATAATGTTTGTCGTTCTCTTGGTAATGGGAAACATACACTTTTTTGGTCTGATGTCTGGATTGGTGGGGTGTCGCTTAGTGTTAGATTTAGTCGTTTATATGACTTATCAATGTTTAAGGAGTCATTTGTATTCCATATGAGTCATTTGGGATGGGGAGAAGATGGTGGGGCGTGGAGATGGAGGCGGAGGTTGTTTGTGTGGGAGGAACAGATGGTGGGGGAATTGTTGTTACTGCTTCACAATGTTCTTTTGCAGGTCGACAAGGCTGACAAATGGTTATGGACTTTGGAAACATGTCGAGCCTACTCTGTTCGCAGCGCCTACCGGATCATCACTATTTCTCCACCTTTAGTTAATCCGGTACCAGTTGCTGATCTTTGGCACAAGGATGTTCCTTTGAAGGTGGTTCTGTTTGCTTGGCGGCTACTTCGAGACAGGTTGCCCACAAAAGAAAATCTATATCACCGTGGTGTCCTGGATAAGGATTCTATATTGTGTGCTGCAGGATGTGATTTGGTTGAATCCTCTTAGCACTTATTCTTACACTGTAATATTTTTGGTTCTGTCTGGCATCTCATATATAGGTGGCTCGGTATTTCTGCGGTCGTACCTTCTCAGGTGTCGGCTCATTTTACTCAATTTAGTGTCAATGGCGGTATTTGCAACAAGTGTCGTTCGATTACACAGGTCATCTGGTTTGCAATGGTTTGGGAAATTTGGAAAGAAAGAAACAACCGATTGTTTAATGATAAACAAGGCACGGTAACTCAGGTAGTCGATAGGATTAAGTCTCTTACATTTAGGTGGTTGAAGGCGAAATATGTCACTCTTCCCTTCAATTATCATGGTTGGTGGCTTAGTTCGTTTACTATGTTGGGTATCGGCTAATTACTTATTCTTTCTAGTTTCTTGTTCTTGTAAATAGTGTTTGTGACTTTGAGACTTTGTTGTCTTTCCTTTGTACATCTTGTGCTAGGAAAGACACTTTGGTTTAATATTATACACCATTTTAGCTTCTTCAAAAAAACTAAACAATTAATTGATACAATAGTTGATAAGGGATTTGAATAAAATCATACCATCTTATTAAACTACGGTCGAAATTTCGTACCTAAAACATGATAACAAATAAAATTAATTCAATCTAAAGATAAAATTACACGTGGTTCAATTTGGTATAGATATCTCCTTTAAAAATTACGATCAAATCCAATTTAATAAAAACATATTATCTTATTATAAAAAATAAAATAAAATATTATCATCTAAATAAAAAATATATTAAAATTACGAACATTGTGCAACACAAGTGATAGGTTTTTGGTTATTTAATAATTTAACTCATGGTTCAATCATTGATTGATGACCAAGAAAAATCATATATTAAGAGGTCAATCTCTTAAATAAATTTCATTTACTTCAATCGGTTAGTCAATTGTGTACTCATTAAAATAAGTATTAGAATTTAAATTACAGAGTTTATCATGTAAAAGATGAAAATATTGTAAGTGATATGGAAGAATATAAAATGGTGTTTGAGAATGATGTAACTGGTAGTGATTTTTTAACTTGATAATAGTCATTTTGATCCATTAATGTGTAACGAGCTGTACAATAGTCCCTTAATATGTCAAAATTACAAAATAGTCTTTGATTATGTACTTCGTTAGTCAAAATAGTCTCTTACATTAAAATGTTTTGTTAATATTGTCATACTAGTTCTTCAATATATTTACTTATTGTTATAATTACTTACTTATTATCATATCAATCTCTAAATGAAAAGAGTTAATGTTAGTGTTGATGGACTATTTCAACGTAAAATAATATTTTGACTAACAAAGTGCATAATCAAAGATTATTTTGAAATTTCGATACATTGAGGGACTATTGTGACTACTTGTTACACATTCAGAGATCAAATTGAATATTACCTCATTTTTTAATAGGTAAGGTATGCTTGTTTTCGCCAAAATAGATGCATCTGGAGATGATGTTGTATAAGCATCCAGGAAACAAGTCTCTGCAAGAAAGTCTAATTAACATATCGTCTGGTCCCGCCTGTGGGGTTTTGTGCTGTTCCTCTTGTCGAGGTTTGGTGGAGAGTCGTTTGTTGGCTCCTATTGTGTATATATTGTTACAACTCTTGCGGTTTCTATCTTTATATATATATATTTCCATTCAAAAATAATAATTAACATATCGTCGTGTCTTAGAAGAGTTGATTTAACTTTTATGTCAGACTTTGGGAAAGGGAGACGAGACAAACACTAAAATGGAATAAGAGTTAAAAAGAAAATCCTACATGTTTTTTTCTTCCTTTAAAGTAAGAAGAATGGAATGAAGGAGTGTAGAAAAAGGAGTCACAATTTCAATTTTGGAAGCTTAGAAAGGAAATTAATGTATAGGGTAGATGGAAGCTAGGATAAACTAATTTCTTTCACCTTTTTTTTTGACGTTTACCATATTCTTATGATAAATAACAATAAGGAAATACTCTTTTTTAAGAGGAATAATAAAATACTCTTAAACAGTTTTCTTATTTATTTTCACGGAAAATATTAAAAATTTGTACATTGTTTAGTTCGATGTTAAAATGAGTGATGAAAGATTGTTTTGAGTGATCCCATGTCAAAAAGTGAAGGAAAGTTTGAATTTGGATGCAACCATATTTAAATTTCAAGCACTAAAATAAAACAAAAATTATACATGACGAATGAATCATAACTAATTTAGTCATCGTGAGCTTAGCTCAGTTGGTATCGACAATGCATAAAAAATGTAAGGTTCAAACCTCAACCACCAAAAAAAAAATCATAACTAATTTACTCAATGATGAATTTAATAAGGGCAGTCGTAAAATTACAATTTGTTTTGAAATGAACGTAAAATTGAATACGGAAATGATATATTTCGCGAAGCTAAATTTGTGTAAATTTCCGAATGATGATTAGTGTAGAGAAAATAATTGTTACTTTTGCCTCAACTTAACTAGCCGGTGCTTGCATCATTCCTGCCAATATTTGGGTGGTAACAGTAGAATCATTTTGATGCTTCATGCTTCGTACAACTAGATTAACTTTGTGCTAACTTGTATTTTGGCCAAATACCTCCCACGATATTTTAGATTAGATCTTTGTAGTAAGTTATTCTTTCATGTTTACTTCCAAATATATTTTAGATTAGATATTTATAACAAGCTAGTGTTTTGAAGTTTTAATCTTTGTAATAAGTTATTCTTTTATGTTTACTTCCAAATATATTTTAGATTAGATATTTGTAACAAGCCAGTCTTTTAAAGTTTTAATTTATGTTTTTATGTGATGATATGATCTTTTTTTCAATTAATTCCGTTAAAAGGTGTTTACGTAACCTTTTAATGTTGAGGTGACAGATTCAAAACAAACTTTTGACATCAAACATGATTATTTATACATGTTTTATTATATTTGTTTTGGAATCCAAACATAATTTCACATAAATATTCGTTTTAGAAAAAAGAAATACTTGATGAGTTAAGTAGACGTATTAGAAGAATGACTCTTTTTAAGTAGTTAGAAGGTTGATAGTAATATTAGCTTGAAGTTGTAATTTGATGTTATTGATTAAAAATTAAAATATGTCTCTTAAATGGTCATTGTTTTTATGTTATTTACAATTTAAATAGAGGGCGACTCTTTTTAAATTTTTTGCATTTTTGTATGAAGGATTTACTTTAATATTTGAACAAAGGGTCCAATAGTCAGTGTCGGTCTTAAGGTAAATGAGATTCATTTAAGAGTTTGACATCTTCCAATAAATGAAAGACTAAGTATATAATAACACAAAAATTTTACTAGAGGATTGTTGTCGGACAATGTTAATGATTGATATTTATAACAATGACCCTCTCATTCAAAACTACCTATTCAAAGATATAGAGGGATATTCAATTGAGTTGTATATTTCCAAATATCTTTCTACCTAATAGTACACATGACAAAACAAAGGGTGCGTTTGTTTTGAATTTTTTTAGAAAATCTACTTTTTTTTAAAAATAAAAAAAAACCATTTTTGTTATTTTTAAGTGTTTGTTTAGGATTTTCTTTAAAAAAAAGTGTTTGTATATGATTTTTATAATGATAATTTTACCCATAATTCTTTTTTATGGCTCTCATTATTAAAAAAAACATTTTTTTGATAAAAATGTTAAAAAACGTATTTTTAAAAAGTAATATTCTCGATAATAAAGAAACACAAATAACTTCAGATTTTTTTTTTTAATATCTAAATTTTCCTATAAAAAATCTATTTGTTTTTAAAAAGTATCAAATGTTTCCAAGTACTCCTAATAATTATATGGTGATAGCTACGGTCACCTTGGACTTCAATTTAAAATTATCGGAAATTCTAGTGATCGTCGACAATACCTTTCAAAAGTAAAAATCATGAATCTCCTTATTTATTTAACAAAATTACACAATTTATCCTTTAACTTAATTTTAGGTAATAATTTTGTCTTTTATTTTTTTGCTCCAATTTAGTTCTTTATGTTATAAAATGTCAATATCTTAAAATTTTTTATGAGATTTTTTTCAATAAAATCTAAGTTTTTTTTAAGTTTGTATGACGAAGATTTGGTTTATGATTTTTTTGGATTTTTTTTTTATGAAAAAGGATAATTATGTTGACATTTTATAATAGAAAAAATTAAATCGGGACAAAAAAAGATAAATGACAAAAGTGTTAGAAATTAAGTTAAGGGATGAATTGTGTAAAACTCTAGTCATACATATATTATACAACGTCTTTAACAAATGAGTTAAGGTAGTATAACGAGTTCATGAATCATGACTCTCTCTATTATTAATTAATATTATGATTATTATTTCCCTAAAAAAAAAATTGGTACAATATTATGATTATTATTATTAATTGCAGCAACACACGACGTTTAAAAAATATCAGCATTCTTGTTACGGAAAGTTCTTCCTGTGTCAAAATTTGGCTTTTAAAATTCACACTAGTATAGTTGTGTTGGTTGGGTACAATATTTTCTGTATGATATTTTTCATTTGGTCAATTATATTGTGCTCCGTATGATATCTTTATAATTTGTAGGGAGAAAAGTGAAAATATAATATAACATAATTCAATATGCTAGAAGTTTAAATTAAAATAGTATAGTAAGATGATGAATTATTGAATGAGCTGACTTGACTAATCAACAACTCTTACTAAGTCGTAGTTTTTCCCTCCCTCAATTTCCTTCCACTTTCTATTTCTACTCTTCAACAACAAAATATCCATCAATCCATATCTCTCTTTATTAACTCCTAATGCTGCAAATTTAACAAGAATAGCTACCTCCTTGAAAACAAAACAAACATCAATCAACTGAAACAAACTACTGCATGTTTAAGGTTGGTGCTTCCTTAATAATTTTCTGTTTCTTTCACACACAAGATTTTTCTTTAACTACCTTTCTACTTTTTGCATGTTCTTGTTTTCTTTGCTTTCTCTGAAACCTGCAAGTACATGGTCATGTAGATGAGAAAAATCAAAAAGACTAAGTCAAATTTGTGTGATTGATTTAACTTAATTAGCAGTATTAATTACTTGTTAATTTCTTCTTTACATGTTTGTTTCCTATATGTGGTTCCTATTGATTTTTGTAATAGTACTTGTTCATCCATTATGGTTGAGCTTGGTTGGCGTGGTGGCTGTGTAATTGACTTTTGGAGACTTGACTTGTAAATTTAAATATCCAATTTGTTGATGGCTATATTTTTTTAATTTTTAAACTAAATTAAATAATTGACCCTTTCTTCTTCTAGTTACATTGATTCAATATTCACAATAGTTTGACTTTTGGACGAAAACAGGTTTCTAATTTGATGTTGGATTTTACAGGCTTGAGTCTTGTGTTGTGTTGAGTACAGTGTTTGCTTACTTGTTCTCATTGGATGCACAAGTAGTTTTAATTATGAATGCAAAGGGACTTAAATTTGTGAGGTGAGGTTACTCAATCCTGCATATACTAAGATAATATAATATGCTTTTTTTCTTAGTTTTCCTAAGTTGGATAGTTAGAAATTTCAAATTAATAACAAGATTTGGTATGTCTCTTTGTCATTCCAGGTTTGAGGATTGGAGATCAGAGTCATCTTTTAGTGTAGAGCAGGATAACACTGTAAACAAAAGAAAAGAGAGACCAAGTGTAAGTGCTGTTTTGAAGAGTATTGGAAGAAGACTTGTGAGCGGATCAGAGAAGATGAAGAAATTCAGAAGACCGTCTTCAATGGTTCACCCTGTAAATGAAGGACAGACAAAGAAGTTGGATTCTTCTAAGCGCAAAATTCTTGATCCACAGGGGCCTATGCTTCAGAAATGGAACAAAATCTTTGTAATCACATGTGTGCTGGCAATTTCTGTGGACCCTTTTTTCTTTTACATTCCAGTGATTGTCGGTAAACAAAAATGTCTTGATTTGGATGGAACATTGCAGACTACTATCAGTGTTCTTCGCACGTTCTTCGATCTTTTCTACATTCTTCGCATCATCTTTCAGTTCAGAACCGGATTTATTGCGCCTTCTTCTCGTGTTTTTGGAAGAGGTGAACTCATTGATGATCCTGTCGCCATAATGAAAAGATACCTGAGTTCTCATTTCATCGTTGACATTCTATCAATTATTCCACTTCCACAGGTATCTTACATTTCAACTCATTCTTTAAGTATAATATCTAATGACAAGTACCAATACTCATTCTGATCCTCTACAACCTTGCCGCTCTCTCCATTCAAATATTAACGACTAACGTTTTCGTGGAGAGAGCTCCAGCCTCCATGGATGTAAAGGATCCATGTTGAGTACTATGGTAGAAAAAGTAAACTCATTTGTCATTATTATATTTTTTTATGTTTTCAGTTAAGTTGGAAGGGTGAAATTCAATGTTTATAATGATTTATTAAGCAGAGTAACTCAACTGAGTTACTAATAGAGTAACTTGAGAAAAAAATGTGAAAGACATAATTTCGTTGTTGTTTTGCTATTTCAGATTATTGTTTTGGCTATAATTCCAAACTTGAAAAGCTCAGGTCCATTTTTAGCAAAGGATTTGTTGAAATATACAGTAATAATTCAGTATGTGCCAAGACTACAGCGAATTCATCCACTATTCAAAGAAGTAACTAGAACTTCAGGCATATTGACAGAGACAGCATGGGCTGGAGCTGTTTACAATCTTTTCCTCTACATGCTAGCAAGTCATGTAAATTGATTTAATTGCATTCTTCAGATTCAACTATCTTATATATGTTCCTACTTACCATGACAAAATGTTTTGATCACCAAATTCTTGTTTGTGGCTGTGGCATATCAGGTGGTTGGAGCTATCTGGTATCTGCTTTCGGTAGAATCACAGGTACGGTGTTGGCGCAGAGTGATGAACAATGCTTTGATGTTTCATGAATCACTCTTGGGTTGTGGACCGCGAAATGCAACAGTCATCTCACTTCTCAACAGTACTTGTATTTTGGTTGACCCTGATGAAGTCAAGGACACAAAGGCCTTCAATTTTGGAATATTTTTCGATGCTCTACAATCACTTGTGGTTGATTCAACCACAGATTTTCATCAGAAGTTCTTCTACTGCTTTTGGTGGGGTTTGAGAAATTTAAGGTTGGTAAATGATAGTTTTCGCCATTCTCTTAATATGCTAAATGCAACACACACATTTTATGAACTACAGAAACTTACATGTTTATCTTAATTTGCATCCCAGTTTTTTCAATAGGAAATTTAGAGTATTTTAAGATGAGTAATAAGTTTTGTCATATTTTACAGCTCTCTTGGACAAAACCTCAAGACAACTACTTATGTCATGGAGATAGCCTTTGCAATTTTCATTGCCATTTTTGGATTGGTTTTATTCTCATTACTTATTGGAAACATGCAGGTATGTGCTATTAATAGGCCTATTAGATCATTGATATGAAAGGTTTTCCTCATATATTTTATAGGGAGAAATTATAGTCACACAAGTGAACAAAAACGACATTTTCTATGGACAATTGGTTTTAAATTCAATTTAACCTAATCCAAGTGACTTAAATAAGCATAACTAAACTCACCCCAAAAATCCAAAACCACTGATTCCACATTGACTTCCATTGCAGTCCATTTTTGCTTAATTTTCAGAGCTGAAAGTTAAACAAGCTATGTTAAACCTCTTTTATTAATTTATGAGCTTACATACTGACAGTGTTGAACATTGTCACAGAAATATTTGGAATCTACAACTGTTAGGGAGGAAGAGATGAGAGTGAAGAGGAGGGATGCAGAACGATGGATGTCTCACCGTATGTTACCTGATAACTTGAAGCAAAGAATTCGAAGGTATGAACAATACAAATGGCAAGAAAATAGAGGTGTTGAAGAAGAGACTTTAATTCACAACCTCCCTAAAGATCTCAGAAGAGACATAAAGCGTCATCTTTGCTTAGCTTTAGTAAAAAAAGTGAGTATCATCCATAACCATCCCACCATTAAATCATTTTTCGTCCCCATGTTTACATAATATATTGCGCATGTGTAATGAACATTTCATGTTCTTTAATTTTGCATTAGGTGCCAATGTTTGAGAAAATGGATGCGCAATTGTTGGATGCAATGTGTGATAGACTAAAGCCAGTTTTGTATACAGAGAAGAGCTGCATTGTTCGTGAAGAAGATCCAGTTGATGAGATGCTTTTCATTATGCGAGGAAAAGTCGCTACCATGACAACAAATGGTGGAAGAACTGGTTTCTTCAACTCATTATTTCTAATGCCTGGTGATTTTTGTGGAGAGGAGCTTTTAACATGGGCATTGGATCCAAACTCCTCTTCAAATCTACCTACTTCAACAAGAACAGTAGAAACCATATCAGAAGTTGAAGCATTTGCACTCAAGGCCGATGACTTGAAGTTTGTTGCTTCCCAATTTAGACGTCTTATCAACAGCAAACAACTCCAACACACTTTCAGGTATGGCTTGATACCATATTTTCTCTTCATTATTTTGATGATGCATAATTAAATTTATACTATTTTTTGAAGGTCATATTCGCCGCAATGGAAGACATGGGGTGCGTGTTTCATACAAGCAGCTTGGCGTCGATATTGTAAAAAGAAGATTGAGAGGACATTGCGTGAAGCAGAAGACAAGCTACAAGATGCTTTGGCAAATGAGGAAGGGTCAACTATTAGCCTTGGTGCAACAATATATGCATCAAGGTTTGCTGCAAATGCATTAAAAAACTTGCGAGAAAATAACAGACAAAACAGAATGCCGCAGAGACTATTACCTCTTTTGCCTCCAAAGCCAGCTGAGCCTGATTTCACTGCTCAAAAACACTAGACCTAGCTAAGAATTTTAAGTTTTGATAGGATAAGAAGCATGGATAACACTATACTATACATACTCCACTGTATTTATATGCATATACTCCATTGTAAAAATGTAAATTTTGTTGGTTATGAAGCAGTAGGACAAATATAGTCCATTTTGCATGTAGAATAAAGCACCTAGCTAGGTACATTTCCAATGAGTGGCTTTATTTATAGCACTTTTTTTATCCGTTCTCTCTTCTTCTCTAACTTTGGAAGCAAAAAATGGAGAGAAGTCATTGTTTGCTACTAAAGATTCGTTGTAGAACAAAAAAGATGTTTGTCGTAAGAAGTGAAGATAATTCAAATAAGATAAAATTTTGTTTGTTTGTTTAAATCTACTTCAGCTGTTGTGACAAGATTATCCTTGATTTTGCTTATATATCATTTGATTAAATTAGGCTAGTTGAGTAATTTACCTTTTCTTATCTTATATAGAGAGGATGGATCAAATTACACCGATATAATGTCAACAAAAATGTAAAAAAATATTACATTAGCACAATTTTTTCTCGTCCTACTACTTTAATTAGGGTTAGATGGGAAAGAATATGTTTTTAATTCCCTTTGTTACTCCTTACTCCGAGACGTCACTAACCTTTCATACGAATCATATGAACATCGTTTAACTCTTTCTTTCAACCCTATACTAAACGGTCAATAAAGACGTTGTGGGAAAGTTAGCTATGAGTTCTTTTGTTAGCTTCCGACTTATCCTTAGCTGTCTTTTTTTTGCAAAGGGGCTAAATGAATCCCGCATTTTAGCTCTCACCTCAGAGTTCTAATAGAAATAGAAGGCTTAGTTAATGAGCTTATCGTGATCTAGCGGACTCCTCCCAGGCATCTCCTGCCTATCTCACTTTCCTAAGACTCTAACAGGTAATTCATATTAATTATTAATTTAATATATATAGGGTTCATAAGCTATAAGCTAAGTGACGGTAGATTGTTAATTCCCTTCCGTTTTTCTTATATTCCCTTCGCGAGTAGGAAGTTGGAGTTAGAAGTAGAAGAAACATCTTTAGCTAATTCATCAACAGGAAGAGTTAGATGAAGTCAGAATTATATCAATGCAATGTCAGAAAGGAAGAACAGATACCAAAGAATGCTAATACCGATAGAAGAATGAAATTGGCAGATGTTATCATTT
>Ga0315914_1011428_pt1 | contig 10643 bp, 5 predicted proteins | sample MpolenodulesMG_FD_203920 | JGI IMG/M metagenome (GOLD analysis project Ga0315914, IMG submission 203920) | Medicago polymorpha root nodule microbial communities from Los Angeles, California, United States - elongated nodules | ecosystem: Host-associated > Plants > Roots > Nodule | place: USA... | reverse complement strand
TAAAAAGTAAAATAAAATTATGTTCATAATTATATGCTATTTTTTTGGAAAGGAATAACCGTTAACCCGTCTCGCTATACTTAACTTATCTCTTACTTATAAATGTTAACCAGTCTCACTATACTTAACCTAATTTTTTCCTCCACACTTTTGCATTTAATGTTTATCTAAAAAGCAACATAAAATTATGTTCCTAATTATATGCTATTTTTTGGAAAGGAATATCCGTTAACCCGTCTCGCTATACTTAACTTAATCTCTTATTATAAATGTTAACTCGTCTCACTATACTTAACCTATTATGTTACGATACGGTACCAAGACGATGTCATGGAGATATTATGTTATGGTACAATACCCACGTCTATGCTTCTTAATATTATGAAATACTATATGACAATCATGATATTCATCTAAACTATTTTGTTACCTATTACCGTTAAATATTACCACGCACGGGTCGATGGTCTAGTATGTTACAAATTTAAGGTGTCATATTGCATTGTTGCTCAATTTATTTAATTCTAGTGACAATATCTCGAGTTATAAATATTTTTTTTTAAGATGAAACATGATTTATATAAAAGTTAGAAACATCATCTATAATTCTTATTAAAATACTTTGAATTTTTCTGTTATAAATCTACTAAAGTGAAAATTAAAAAATCTTGATTCCAATTTGCAAAAAGTTTAACGGCTAGAGATTTGTGTTATACATTAAAAAATCTTGATTCCAATTTGCAAAAAGTTTAACGGCCAGAGATTTGTGTTATACATTTTGGTTCAAACCTTAATTTCTATGTAGTACAATATCTCAAACTAAATTATGATAGAGAAATTATATTTGTAGAACTATTTTATGATAATATTTTGACAATTTTCACTCTCATATTCACATTATTTTTTCTCCATTGCTTTTAATCAATGAAAAGATAGTATAGAGATGTTGTCAAAAAAAATTGTCTTATATAGATTTTCAAATATCACTGCTCATTATGATAACATCACAAACGACCACTTTGTTTTTTAGCAAACAAAAGTCAATTTGAAACATGATAAGTTAACTTTATCAAAAGTATTTTTATTTTTTGACTAAAAAAAACAGTGACTTAGAATGTTTGTTGAATTCTAACCTCGCCGTGAGCCTCCGCCAAACCCCACCGGAGCCTCAAACTCAGCCGCACGCATCACTACCACCGGTATGTTGTTTCGTCTCTTCAATTTCCCATCTCATTTTCTTCTCCCTCTCTTCAAAACCAAAACCAAAACCATTCACAACAATAAATTCAGGTTTTCTTCTTCCACAACACTTGCACAATCTTCTACCTCAGAAACCCATTTCACAAAACCTTCAAATTCTTCATCTTTTGATCCCAACACCTCCCAAATCCTCCAAAAACTTCACCTTTATCGAAATAACCCTTCTCTTGCACTATCATACTTCTCTGAACTCAAAAACCAACATGGGTTCTCTCACAATATTCAAACCTATGTTGCCATCGTTAGAATACTCTGTTATTGGAACTTGAATAGAAGGTTGGATTCCTTTTTCCGTGATATAATAGTTTCCCATTCTAAACAAAACCCATTATTTGAAATTCATGACTTGTTTGAGAAACTATTGGAGGGTGTTCATGTTAAGGATAAAAATCATTACTTGCTTAGAGCTTTTGATGGGTTTGTTAAAGCTTGTGTTGGTCTTAACATGTTTGATGATGCTATTGATTTCATGTTTATGTTTCAAATTAGGAGGTTTGGGATTCTTCCAAATATTTTTGCTTGTAACTTTCTTATTAACCGTTTGGTTAAATGTGATCAAGTAAATATGGCTTTCGAGATTTTCGACCGAATCAAGAGTCTGGGTTTGTGTCCTAACCATCACACTTATGCCATTATCATTAAGGCGTTGGGTACGAAGGGCGGTGATTTGAAACAGGCGTCTGGTGTGTTTGATGAAATGAAAGAAGCTGGGGTGACTCCAAATTCGTATTGCTATGCAGCTTATATTGAGGGGTTGTGTAATAATCATCAGTCTGATTTGGGCTATGATTTGCTCCGAGCTCTTAGGGAGAATAATGCTCCTATTGATGTTTATGCCTACGCTGCAGTTATTCGCGGGTTTTGTAATGAAATGAAATTAGATAAAGCCATGCAAGTGCTTTACGACATGGAATGGCAGAGACTTGTTCCTGATTGTCATGTTTATTCTCCGTTGATTCGTGGATATTGTAAGACCCATGATTTGGTTAAAGCTTTAGACTTATATGAGGACATGATTTTGAAGGGTATAAAGACAAATTGTGTGATTGTTAGTTGTATCCTTCATTGCTTTGCTGAGATGGGTGAGGATTCGAGAGTTGTAGATACATTTAAGGAAGTAAAGCAATCGGGTGTGTTTCTTGATGGGGTAGCTTACAATATTGTATTTGATTCTTTGTTTAAATTAGGTAAGATGGATGAAGTAGCAGGTATGCTGGAGGATTTGAAATCTATGCATATCAATTTTGATATCAAACACTACACAACCTTTATTAAAGGTTACTGTCTTCAAGGTAAACCCGATAAAGCTTATATCATTTTCAAAGAAATGGAGGAAAAGGGATTTAAACCTGATGTTGTTGCTTATAATGTACTAGCTGCTGGTTTGTGTGGAAATCGTCATGTTAGTGAGGCAATGGACCTTTTGAATTATATGGATAGTCAAGGTGTGAAGCCGAACTCTACTACACACAAGATTATCATTGAAGGATTTTGTTCAGAAGGCAAGATTGAAGAAGCTGAGGGATATTTTAACTCTATGAAAGATGAAAGTGTCGAAATCTATACTGCCATGGTTAACGGCTATTGTGAAGCTGACCTTATTGAAAAATCATATGAACTTTTTCATGAGCTGTCAAACCGAGGAGACACTGCACAAGAAAGTTCGTGTTTAAAGCAACTTAGCAAAGTATTGTATTCTAAAGTATTAGCTGAATTGTGCCAGAAAGGGAATATGCAACGTGCTCGCTCTTTGTTTGATTTTTTCCTTGGGAGAGGATTTACGCCAGACGTTGTGACTTACACAATCATGATAAAAAGTTATTGTACAATGAATTGCTTGCAAGAGGCTCATGACCTCTTCCAGGATATGAAGAGCAGAGGAATCAAACCTGATGTAATTACCTACACAGTTCTACTTGATGGGAAATTAAAACAAGCAAGATCAAAAGAGCATTTCTCTTCTCAACGCGGAAAAGGAAAGGATGCACCGTACGATGTTTTGACTATCTGGAGAGACATGAAGGATAGGGAAGTAAGTCCGGATGTTGTTATTTACACTGTTTTGATTGATGGACACATAAAGGTTGATAACTTTGAAGATGCAATTAGACTCTTCAATGAAGTTATGAAAAGAGGACTAGAACCAGATAATGTAACATACACTGCTTTATTTTCGGGCTTGTTAAACAGTGGGCACTCAGAGATAGCAGTTACATTGTATAATGAAATGTCTTCCAAGGGAATGACACTACCCTTGCATATAAACCAGCGAATTTTGAAAGTTAGAAAGCTGCAGTTTGAAAGTAGTACCGGCAAATTATGAAATTTAGAAAGCTGCAATTTCAAAAGTAGTGAATCAGTTTTGACTGTTGGTTCTTGGAGTTATCCCAACAAGTTTGAAATTCTATCTGGTTGATACCTAAAGGTGAAGCATAATCGCACGTGCTTTGGGTTATTTTGCTAAAACTTCTTGTATAGATATGAAAGGGAGTAGAGACACAGACCGACTACTAGAATGTCATTGTATGTAGGTATGTATCTTCTTTATACTGAATTAAAATGGTATGCAATTATGAATGTGTAAGTAGTATAAATGAGACGGATTCAAAAAGGTTTTTCTTGCTCTACTTGTTTAATATAACATGAATATTGTATTTGAACTTGAGACGTTAATAAGAGTAGTGGTTAAACTCATTTAATTTTCTTGATGTAATCCAAAATTAATTTTATTTCGCAAACTACTCTTTCTTTTCATTTAGTTTTGTTTGAGAACTTATTTCATTGAAGGGTATTTTGAGAATAATAGCATTAAAAATGACAGAATTAGTTAGGTTTTGCTTATATTTAGAACCATCTGATAAGACTTCTTTTTGTCTTATATTTGAGACCAAAGTAGTAATTGAAAAATATCTGCTCTTACTGAAATTTAGGTTTTAAATTATCTCAAGCTAACTTGTCGGCTTTTTTGAGTTTGCACATAGTAGAGTATCAGATCTGACTGTGCATATTTAGTTGCATAGCTGATTTGGACGAATGTGAAGCTGCCAAGCATTAAATGCAGTTCAATTAACATCGGAAGACTCTTAATCATATTCATGTTTCGCATATAAATTATGCTTCATATTATTTTCACCGTTGCTAAGTGATTAGTCAGTTTTTTGTCGGTAATCTTTTTTTATTAAGCCTCTATTCTTGCTAAATTGGGATTTTTCAAGTTTTTCTGTAATTTTTTGTTAACGTCCTTTTCTTTCATTCCCTTACCTTCCATTAACAAAAGTTTGTTATTCTGATGGCAGCATCATTGCAGATATTAATGCGGCAAAGAAGCTTGGAAGCTTGTAGTAAATTTTTGGCCTGTCCAGATTCCTTCCGTATCTACTACAATGGAAATGCTTTTGATGGATGCTAAGGTATGTATTATTTTTCTTTCTCCCCTTTTTATTCCCATCAATATAATATTTTACTTTACTATTTGTGTCGTGTTGGTGTATGACACCGACACGACACTGACACATGCAATACAATCACTTCTTTTTTATAAAATTATTATTTGTATCTACATATCACTGTTAGGGTTGCTTTCAGAGTCCGTGTCAGTGCTTTATGACCAAGAATATGATTACATCTTAATGACCTAGAACAAGAAGAGACATTTATTTAGTATTTTGGTAGTTTTATGCTTCTTTTTTTTTTTGCAGAGTCACAGATAAGCATCAAAAATCAAAGGATGCAGAAGGTGCAGCACGTTTTAAGAGACGACGGGTTCTGGTGGAAAAACATGCGAGTAGGAGTGAAAATGAACCCTTACCTAAGCAATGCCATCATAATGGTAACATTAGGCCTTAGAATGAATTATAAGATGAGACTAATTGTATTTTTGGCTCACTGGTTTCTCACAAATGTTTCCTTATCACGATCATGAAACAGCTAATGGATAGACATCAAAGCTCAAAAGAGGACGCAGCTGTCGCACACAGGTTGCAGAGAAGAATGGTTATGATGCAAAATTGTGCTTACAGTTTAAGGTGTCAAAGTGAAAATCAATACGCTGCCATGCAACTCTATAATGGTCTGATTAGGCCTATGACACTATTCTAAATGTCATTGATTTTATTTTGTTAAGATTTATTATCGCATAGCTAATTGTCTTATCTTCGTGCCGTTTTAGTGATGTAAACCAACTTCTGACAGCAGAGTATGAACTGCTTCTTAATCAATACATGGATGCAGATTTTGTTCTTTATTATTGTTGACATTTAAATAATGTAGAAATAATTTGTAAATATACTCTTGGGCATTGTAGAATGTTTTCAGCATAGCATATTTCTTAGCACAATTTTTTGGTATATTCTTTTTGTAATTAATGTTATTGATTGTAAAATTGCCTATATAGTAGAATTTTCTGATGTCATTCAGAAACATGGTTTCAGCATATGTTTTTTCATATTCTCTCACTCTCTCTTTCAAAATGGTATTGAGAGCTTAATGAGTGACAACCCTACATTGTGCTTGCTCGGTGACCCCACTGTCCTCTAATGAATTTTTTTTTTTGCAAACTGTGTTTCAACTCCGGCTTCCCACATTCTCTGTTGTCGCAACCTATTTCGACACTCGTTTCAAGCATATCTTGCGAAATTTGCCGTTGTCGTGGTCGTAACTACCAATCTTGTGACCTTTTCGACAAATGACTACCACCATCGTCCTTGTCCCATACAAATTGGGCAACCACCCAAAGCCGTCACATGTTCTACCACACTCACTGTGTAACGACGTTCCTCCACCTTTCTTGTCTCCATTTAATGTGTCAGACTTGACTCATCCTTGTGATTTCAGGTCTGCCCTCACTTTGAAGTTTTGATCCAGGGAAATACGTGCTCATGCTCAAAAGTCTTTCCTCATATCATGAGATTTATATGGATTCTCGTAATCTTATTTCTCTTATGCTTTTACATCTCTTTTCTCTCCTTTCCCCTTTCTCTCGTATCTATATTTTTGTATGTCTGTTAATTGCCTAGTGCGTTGCTCTCCCAAGGAAAGCTAGAATTTTCCACTGTTTCACTAAAGTCGCGGAGTTCATAATTTACATATGTTGTAATCATGTAAGGATATCTAACTTCATTGCTCTTAAAGTAGTACCTAGTGTGTGTATCTTGATTAGATCCTGATGCATACTCCCTCCGATCACATTTATAAGTAAAACACAATTTTTTAGGTTCATTAAATAACTAATGTATTTGGTCTACAAATGTGACCAAATACATTAATTATTCAATGAATCTAAAAAATTGTTTTTTTGCTTATAAACATGACCAGAGGGAGTATATGATAATGGCTAGTTGGGTATTCATCACAAAGAGCTAACGACGGTGTATGTTTGGTGAACATGAGATAACTTATGCAATGCAAAATGGATGCTGTCATACTTTTACTTAGTTGGTAGTCTGCATCCTAATGCATTTGGTGTGCCGTGCCATGTTAGTAAAATTTAGGTGGGATTCTGTCTTAGCACTTTAATAGTTTGTGTTCAGTGAAAGAGGAAAAAAAAATTCATAGAAGAAAAGTAGAGTTGAACAGTATGAATATATGGAGAAATACTACTTAAGAATATATACGAAGCTTGTTAAAATATTCAAAAATTGTATCGTTTTTTTTTTCATCATCCAAATCAAAACCTTATTTTATTGTATTTATGATCTTTTTTAATTCACTCTTGTAACTTTTAATTTTTGCAAAAATTCGACAGGGTTTTTTCAAATACTATAAAGTATTTTGAAATGTTAAAAAAGTTTATGTTATAAAGACATTAAAATCTGAACTTTAAATTCATGATTGTAAAAAAAAAAATCAAAAATCTTAAAAGTCAATATATTCTACACAATCTTTTAAAGATCTTTTGTTGTCAAAATAATCTCTTCAAATCTCAATCCTTAAACTCAGACTCTATTTTATTTTATTTTTTTGGTACAAAGATAGTCTCAATTTTACAAGGACCAAAACATATTTAACCTTTTCTATTTTATTTTATTTTTTTGGTACAAAGATAGTCTCAATTTTACAAGGACCAAAACATATTTAACCTTTTCTTAAATAGAATAGTCTCTAAGAAATATGATATAGACTTCCTTAAACTGCAAGTTAAGCGATATTGATATTGGGGTAAAAGACACTCTTCCAAACATCTTTTATAATTTGAACCACAAACTACCGTAGTTTGTCCAAGACAAATATCTTACAATTCAATCTATGTGAAGAGTATAATACACATAATTATAAATGTAGCAAGAGGACCAGTCAGCCATAGTTCTATATGAGTTTTGGCTTCTACTATTTGAATCTTGAAGTAATGCAATTGAATAGATGACAAGTGGCAGCAAATTTCAGAGTTTTGAAAGAAGAATTTTGTTTATTAAACAGCTCAAGAAAACTGAAAAATACAATGCCATTTTAGTGCCTTAATCTATTACAACAAGCACAAAGTTGGTGTAATTAAGCTTAAAAGAGTCCACCAAATACACACAATAAAAAATGCTCCCCAAATAACATGTCAGCTACATAGATTAGGTATGCACACTGCAGCATCTTGATTCTGTTCCTTCCATATTCTTCCGGTGACTCTAAGTTTCAGCTCCTTCCTATCCCCACCAGAGAAAAATAGTGCCATATTTCTTTGAATGATGAGACCATCATGGCTATCCCTAACTTTACGGTGGCTATCTCGAACACTTCGTGGCGTACCTTCCCAAATTAGTTTCCTACCATTGGCCCCAACTTCCAGGCTATAGCTGTAGTTCCGAGCATCGTTTTCGTCGCCCATAAACCGAAGGAATGCCATGTAAACAGGGGCCATGCCAAGCTGAAAAGCTTCGAAATGAAGGCAGAAATATTGACCGAAACAATGAAATACCTACCAAACAAAAGTAAAGTCGGCAAACAAAAGTAAGTATTTATGTATAAGCTGTTTCATCAGCTATTTTGGAGAGCTTATAAAAATAAGTTGAAAACAATTTATAGACATGTCATAAGTTGTTTTTATAAACTCTCCTGAATAGTCTCATAAGTGTTCGCCAAAAGATAAGCTCAAATAAACCAATCCAAACAAGTTCATACAGGGAAGAGCGGCTTTTGCTAAAACTCTAGGCAGTGAAATAAAATAATAATAATAATAATAATAATAAATGGCATGGACATTTGAAAGTATTTCACCATAAAATGAGTTCCCTAATTGGTAGTGAATGTGAGAAATTGTATCCCCAGAGAGAATTTTAGTAACAGAAAATTTATGAGAGTGAAACAATCTCCCCTACCTAGGTTCTAAAAGTCAGATAAAAAAAATAGATAAATGTGTTACACTTACTGTGAGCATCCAGGTTGCATTCTCTACTTCACGGGGATTTGACTTCACATAACGATGGTTGAATGTGCATCCGGTGTGCATGTCCACCTTATGATCATCCCTCAAATGAGCAACGAGGAAGGAAATATCGCCAACTGTAGAACACTCTGATCCAGCATAAGGACAACTATAAGGTCTAAAATTACATACTGTCTCATGCTTAAGCTTGCTGTAGTACGGAAAGATTTCTGGACATCCGAGGGAGTAGTACTTGCACGGTAACTCAAGTGATTCGGCCACCTTCTCCAGTGCTAGACACCTGATATCTCCAAGCTCTTGTCTACAAGTCGGACATCGGTTATGCACTCGTGTTTTGCATGTGGAACATAGTGTGTGGCCATTGTGACACTGCAAAGAAACTAATTGTCACATTTTCTCCTCACCTTTTGGCAAATATACACTTATTGTAGCTTAATCATGGCATGGCAAGATCAACTTCCTCACAACTCAATTGAAGAAACTAACACAAGTTAATCAAAGACTGGCTAAAGTTTCTACAACATGAATATATTTCAACATGCAACACCCCGTAGATTTAATGGTTAAAATTTCACAGGCTTCACTATTGTGTGGTTGTAGTTATACGCGCACACAAATATTGACAACTGAACAATGGAAATGCCCAGACATCAGAACATAAAATGCGTATTCATGAAAGATATTCTAAGACTACGCCTTATGGTGTTGTCAATGAATCCAATTTGATTAATTCAATAACCACTTCAACTTCACTTAGGTTATAGTTTAAGAAATAATTTTTTTCTTGAAATACACTTCTGGGGTGCATTAGGCTTGAGTGCAAAATACATTGAATGAATCAGTTTCAACATTATCAATAAATTTCAACCAAAACAAAGCATCTACACATGATTCAAACATGGCATAACCAACTTGAATCACATTACAGACTCAGAAATTTATCTATCCTGAAGTGTTTTTCACAATTAATATGTCTATAACAAGAAACACAAAGCCAAATGCAAATATCCAGATTGAAATCAATCAATAAGACTAAACTACAACAAGAAGCTTTTCATTTTTAAATTTAACAACAAAGTTATTCCTCAATTTGAAATTGATACCTAACTAACATGAATTGCAAGTATTTTTATAATTTCACAATCATATTAAAGACTAATCCATTCAAATGAACCCACCCTCCTAAAAAATAATGAAAACCCTAAAATCTTCCAATTCAAATGAAATCATGGTAATTAAATAAATAATTCAAAAAAATAAAACAAAAAACAGACCTGATGAATAGGAGGGTACATTGAATTAGTACAAACGGGACATTCAAGCAATTCATGAACACTAGTTGCAGGAGCAATGGCGGTAGGACCCAAAATATTATTGATATTTGCACCTCCATTTCTAGCCTTTGTGGAAGAAAATTCAGAGTGATGATGATGATGTGAATGGATCTCATCTTCATCCATACCATCAGAAGATGACACACATTCAATGCTATCCAACTCCATCAACTCCCACCAAACCGCTAAAACAATCAAAATCACAAATTTCACCAAATTAATTATCTGGGTATTCCCCTTTTTCTCAAAATTTTCTTCCCCCAATTGTCTCCCTTATTTTCTATCTTTTTTTCCCAGGAAAATTTTAAACGAGAAAATAGAAGAAGATAGAAAGAGGGAGAAACAAAACACCGAGAAAACCAAACTCTGTTCTGGGGAAGAACAGAACAGAACAGGTTCTTTTCTTCGTTGTCTCTCTGTTTTTCTCTTTCTCTCTCTTCTCTGTGCAACAACAAGACAGAGAAAAAGAGAATGAAAGATGAACCGTTAAATTTCTGAAATTAAATACTTGATGGATTAATCCAACGGTAACAGATTTAATACACGTTTTTTTTGCTGTTGGTTTTTGTTTTTTTGGTAATTTGCCTTTTTGGGTAATTTTCGTTGTTTGTTAGTACTTTCTTTCAATTTCAAGTTAGAAAATCACAATTAAGATTTTTTTTTGTGAGGTACTCTAA
>Ga0315914_1011427_pt1 | contig 10644 bp, 7 predicted proteins | sample MpolenodulesMG_FD_203920 | JGI IMG/M metagenome (GOLD analysis project Ga0315914, IMG submission 203920) | Medicago polymorpha root nodule microbial communities from Los Angeles, California, United States - elongated nodules | ecosystem: Host-associated > Plants > Roots > Nodule | place: USA... | reverse complement strand
TGTAAAATAAAAAAATCTATCCAACAATAATAATTTCATAGGCTAATTATTATAAATTTAATCGGATTAAATTTATATAATTATTATTGTCATTAGCAACAACCAACAATAATAATTTAAAAAAAACATGAAAACAGAGGAGTGAATGGAGGGAGTGAGGTTTTGAAGTCTTTCTACCCTTTTTGACCGTTCTAATTCCAGTTTTTTCTTTTTTTTTTAATTGAAAAATCCAAAACGACGTCGTTTTTGTAAAGCTAAAAGCAAAAAAATAAAATAAAAATGGAGAACCGGTCTGACCCACAACTCGGCCGAGTCACCGGTTTTTACCGGTTTTGACCGAGTTAACTGCATGACCGATCCAAACGTTGGCTCGAACCGGCCTATCCACCGGTTCATGGTCCGACCGGTCCGAACCGAGTTTTAAAACTATGGAAAATTCCATAATATATATTACTATTTTATACATAAATTAGATAAGATTTGTCAACAAAATAACTGATAACAAAGAAACTTTAACAATACCGAATATCACTTAGATAGGATGATACAAGATCTGTTCTAACTTAAACCGAGGACCTGAGCTCAAACTCAATCATGAAAGTACAACAATATTAAATCTCTTTAGGAGCAATTTTTCGAGGTATTATAGTCTTACTCGACTAGAAAAGTATGCCAGTGTGCTTATTGGACTCCATATTACATGCTTGGCCCATAATAACCAACCCGAAACCCATAAAACGAAATACCCACATACCCATCTGCTTCTTCTTCTGTTACTGAACTCGACAAAAAAACCTAGCCACCCCCAAAACCACATACATCAAGAATCTTCTTCGATTCCTCGACTCATACAACCGATTTCGAAGAGATTCTTGCTGTTTCTACAATCTTAAACGATAAAGCTTTCTTCTTTGCTATTTACAGTAAATTTTACTCACTGTAGCTCCTCTTCTCATCCACTCTCAAATCCCACTATCTGGTAATCCTTAATTTGCTTTTATTTTTCTCAAATTTATTATTATTATTTTTTTTGTTGTGAATTTTCATATCTTCATGCTATTGATTTGTGTTTTATAAGCTCCTTATGATTTAATGCATTTTTTTGAATGAAAAATTACATTATCAATTTCACAGACTTACTATAGTTGTAGGGTTTTACTCCTAAATTGAAATTTTAGGAATCAATCTATAAATCTCTGAAATCTCAAGGTGCTTGAGAACAATCAATGTGTATTTTTGGGTATAGAAATTTGTAATCATAATCATAAAATAAAACTTAAGAGAAATAGGCTGTGTCATATTTATTTATATACAGATTTTTACAACAAAAATGTGGGGTCTTATACAGTTTTCTTGCCTTGTAATTTAATATCAAACATTGTGCCATGAATCAGTTTTTTCACTCAATTGCAGTCAAAATGGCTCGGAGGGGGTTGATGGAACAAGACCTGAGTACGTTGGATGTCAACAAATTGCATCCGCTGTCTCCTGAAGTCATATCCCGTCAGGCTACGATCAATATTGGTAATATATATTTCAATATTTTTATAGGAACATGTTCAAATTTGCTGCAATTACATTAGAATGTAGAAATTCAACGAAAAAAACGTGTGCTTTTTTGTCGATGACTATTGATGCTGATCGGTAATGAAATTTATCTTGGCAGGCACCATAGGTCATGTGGCACATGGAAAGTCAACAGTTGTGAAAGCAATATCAGGTGTTCAGGTATGCCCATGTATCAAGTCATTCTCTACTTCTTTAGGGGGGGTGTTTGGCTAAGGATAGTGGTGTTTAACTGTACATCATAATATGTAAATATGTAATTTATGGTATATAGTATGTGGAAATATTCTAAATGATGGATCTATTTACATCAAGGTGAATTGTTTCAAACGGAAAGAAAGTATATAGCATTTACTCATTATCATGACTCATCGCCTACAATTTATAATTTTCGAAATCCATGTAGTGTTTCTTGGCATCACCAGCAATTAATATTTTTCTCAATCCAATTACTAAGCTGATACATGACGTATGCTTTTGCCTTGTTTCAATACATGGATTTTAGTGTGTCATAGATACATTGTGTAGTTAGCTTCATTTGTGTAACTATCTGGTTTATGGAAAAGCCCTCTCTCCAAAAATTGGATATTTTCTCCTAGTGGTTACATAGTTGTTTGATAATATTCAGATCAATTGAATTTTCTACCTTTTTTTGCATTTGCAGTTTTGATAAAGGATTATAGATTACCATGATACATTTATTTTAGTACATTTTCCTTGAGCTTCGATAATGTATAGTTAAACTGTTGACCTCTGTTTTCCCATGAATGTTTTACAGACTGTTCGATTTAAAAATGAGTTGGAACGTAACATTACAATTAAGCTTGGCTATGCGAATGCAAAAATATACAAGTGTGAAGATGAACGGTGTCCAAGGCCTATGTCCTACAAGTGGGTATTATTTTAGATTTGTCATTTTAGTATTAGATCATTCATCCTATTTTAGATTTGTCATTTTAGTATTAGATCATTCATCTTTTGGTGATGTGATCAATTTTTTTCCCTTCCTGTAGGGCCTATGGAAGTGGAAAGGAAGATAGTCCTATGTGTGATGTACCTGGGTTTGAAAATTCCAAGATGAAATTGCTGAGACATGTTTCTTTTGTTGATTGCCCGGTAAGGTCCTGAACCATCATTTGTTATATAAGGTTGTTTTAGGCATTACTTCGTAAGATTCTGGATATGATGTAGGGGAATATGCTTTCATATTTCTGCACATTTGGTTTTATTTTACTTTTGTTTTCCCTTGTAATTGTTTGCTCTCCTTATCGAATTATCTCTCAATTCTTTAATCACTGGAAGATATGTGTATTGTATTGCATGTATATGTACTATTAAATTAAATGTATGCCCCCAAGGCCACCTATGTAAGCCAACGCTGTCTCTCGCTGAAGTTCATTTTTTAATGCAATTAAAGTGGTTTGCATTCAATGGAGTTAAGAGGATTATGGTGCTATAGGAGCACCTATAAATTTGTAACATTTTTTGCCTTGCTCTTTTACATATGGTGTGGTTTTCTTTTTTTTCTTTCCATATGGGTATCCTTTACGTAAATTAGGAGGCTACAGGTTTCTAATCTATGCTATATTATTGAACACATCTTTAGCTATCTTTTTTTTTTACATCTGTGATATTTGTGTTATTGTTCCAATTTCTGCAGGGACACGATATTCTCATGGCTACTATGCTTAACGGAGCAGCAATCATGGATGGAGCTTTGCTACTCATTGCAGCTAATGAAAGTTGCCCTCAACCACAAACGTCTGAGCATTTAGCTGCTGTGGAAATTATGCGTCTACAACACATAATAATCCTTCAGAACAAGGTAGACTTGATTCAAGAAAATGTGGCTATCAACCAGCATGAAGCAATTCAGAAGTTTATACAAGTAAGTTTTCTATGAAGAGGTATAATTATACAAGTTAATCTCTTTTGAACAACATAAATGATACTCTTCCCGTTTTTTGGTGTTTTCCCAGGGAACTGTTGCTGATAATGCACCAGTAGTACCTATTTCAGCACAATTGAAGTATAATATTGATGTTGTGTGTGAGTACATTGTGAAAAAGATCCCAATTCCTGAACGGAACTTCACTTCTCCACCTAATATGATAGTAATTCGGTCATTTGATGTCAATAAACCTGGTTATGAGGTTGATGAAATAAAAGGAGGTGTAGCTGGTGGAAGTATTCTGAGGGTAAGTCTTTCTTTGGTCAATATTCCAAAAAACATGCTTAATTTGCAATGACCTGACTTGCAGATGTTAGGTTGTGTATGGTTTAATTGAACAATTTTCCATATGCTCATAGCATTTTTAATCGTAAGACTGCCCCTTTGTTTTCACTTTGTATCTTGTTTTCAGTAGTTTTCACTTTGAACCTTGTTTTCCATAAAAATATTTGAAAAAAGACAACAGAGTGAAAACAAGGGGAAGCTTTTGCAATTAAAATTAAAAGTGGAAATGAAAATATATATTTTATGGAAGTTTTTGCAATTAAAATGAAAAGTGGAAATGAAAATATGTATTTTCTCAAACCAAACAGGCTCTTAGTATTTTCAGTTCTATTACTGTTTGGAAAGATTTTTGCCTTTACAATGCCTTGATTTATAACATTTATTCTAGACTTTCAATGTGTTGTGAAAATAAGGTCAAGAACGTGCAATATGATACATGGATGATCAATAAGTGAGAAAAAAGGCCTTGTAATTTTTTACATCTTTCTTTCTTCTAGAAAACCTTATACATCCAATTTTTAGAATAACGTGAAAGACTCCATTTGCCATTTTATTTCCAAACAGGAAAATGGGACTGGACTTGATGGTTTTTTTGTCTAAATCAATTGAATATGTTATGATCAATTTCCAATTAGCTGAGATCATGTGCCCGTTGATCTGGAGCCATGTTTGTGATTAGACATATAACACATTCTTTTTAAGCACATCTTATAATTTGTTATTTGCAGGGTGTTTTAAAGGTCAACCAATTCATCGAAGTTCGACCTGGAATAGTTGTTAAAGACGAGAGTGGAAATATCCGATGCACACCGATCTACTCCAGAATTGTTTCTCTATTTGCTGAACAAAATGAGCTTCAATTTGCAGTTCCTGGAGGCCTAATTGGTGTTGGAACAACAATGGATCCCACTTTGACACGTGCTGACAGGTTGGTAGGGCAAGTTCTTGGAGAGGTTGGATCACTGCCTGATGTTTTTGTGGAACTTGAGGTAAGTGACTACACCTACTTTTCTCTCGCTTGGTTTATCAATTCATAAGACAAATCAGGATAAAGATCAACATGTCCATTTCTCTGAAGTCTTTAGATAATTTACACTTGGGCAGCATTTCAGTGCCTTTAAGGCGCCAAAGGAACATGCCTTTGACCCAATCAGACCCTGCCACGTGTCATTGCATTATTTAAAAAATAAAAAAATGAAAACTTGGTTTGTAGAACGGAAAAGAGAGAATGAAGCGTAACATTTTGCAGACGTAACCCAGAACCCTATCCTTCAACCACCATAAATAAGTGCCGCAGCTGCTCTTCGACGCCGTCATCTGCCACCACTCTCCTCCCGTCTTCTCAGTTTATTTTCAAATTTAATGAATTTTGTTATACAGTGTAATCAATTTGGGATTGTTATCTTTGAGTAGTGGACTGATGAATTGATTTAGGATTGTAATTGTTTGAATTAAATGGAGATTTGTAAAATATAAGAGATTCCAGTTTCAGTTTCCGTGAAAAAAAAAACAGGGATCGAAATTGGTTGAATTGATTTGGAATTTGAGATTTTGGATTGGAGTTGTTTGAATTAAATGACCCTACAAAATACTGTGATACAGATTCAGTTTCAAGTTTCTTTTAAGATAGCAGAACATGAAATAATGACGGCGCGGAGGAAGCGGTCATAGGGGGCTGACGGCGGATAAAACGGGGGTGGTGTGTTGAAGGTTGAAGTGGCAAAGGGAGAAAGTGTGGAGGAAGACACCGTGTTGTTATGCTTCTCTCTTTTCTGTTCTAAAAACAAAGTTTTCATTTTTTTTATTTTTTAAATAATGCAATGATAGGTGGCAGGGTCTGATTGGGTCAAAGGCATGTGCCTTTGGCGCCCAAAAGGCACCGAAGTGCTGCCCTTTACACTTGGTACTAATTCAGTGTCACTAGTGTTGATCTTTTTTCTGTTATGGCACTTGGTTCCCCCTATTGTGCTGGAAAGGAAACACTATTTTTTTTTATTTTTTATTTTTTAAAATGAACTATGCACATGGTTTTGCAGGTAAACTTTTTCTTGCTTCGACGGCTTCTTGGTGTCCGGACTAAAGGTTCTGAGAGACAAGGAAAGGTCTCAAAGCTGACGAAACAAGAAATACTAATGTTGAACATAGGATCAATGTCAACAGGTGCCAAAGTTACCGCTGTGAAGAATGACTTGGCAAAGTTGCAACTTACTTCCCCTGTGTGCACCAGCAAGGGTGAGAAGATTGCTCTTAGTAGACGTGTTGAGAAGCATTGGCGTCTCATTGGTTGGGGCCAAATCCAAGCTGGTATCACCCTTGATGTCCCTCCTGCCCCCCTTCTGAGTTGAAGGAAAGACAGATCAAGAGAAAGACTACAAGAAATAGCTTTTATAAAAACCTGAGATTAATTTAGTAGGTATGTCGGAAGGGAAAAAACTGTTGGGAACCATTTTTGTGAGATGTAGAAGATTGTCAATTTTTTGTTTTCACATTGTTGTTGGTTTCCTATTGTTGAAATTGTATTTTATGCTGATTGAGTTTAGAATGCGAGCAAACAACTCGACCATCATTTGTTTTCATTCATTGGTCACCTCAGCAATAATTGGTCCAGCAATCTTGCTCTACAGCGAGGCATTTCATAATTCATACTGTAAACAACTCTTGCCAAATGTTGCATTCATTGATGAAACTATTGAGCGATGGACCGTTTTTGAAAAGGGGTTGAAAGGAAGAAGCTCCAATGGTGGTTTTGCTCACATTTGAGGGATAGTAAACAACAAAGGGAGGGGTTCATTTGTGGGATTTGTTCATGGTGGTGCGTAGGCGAGGACGGTGTTTTCAGTGGCTTGCGATGCAAGATAAAATCTTGTCTATAATTTTAATGTTTTTCTCAAGTCTATAACATCTTAGAAGTTAAGCAAATTTGGCCCTAAAATATTTAATCCTCCTAAAACTATTTATATTCTAAAATATGGAGGTTTGTTTGAGGAGAACATGTATTTGGTTAACTTGTTTGAGGCAAGATGATGTTTCATACAGATGGGTTTTCTGTTGTAACAATGCTTATAATGAATGAGGATGGTAATTGAAAAAAGACTAAATCCAGAAATTTAAGATTTTTATTTTCTTTTAAAAAATATGAATTCAGTCAAATACCTAACCAATAGGAGTGTTAACACTATTGATTTTAGTTTTGGAAACCGGTTTGATAACGTTGTTGAATTGTTTAGTACTTCTGGGTTCTGGTTGGTTATATTTGCCATCATATCATAAGATTGTACTTATTTCTTTTTGCAATAAAATATTCTGAAGCCTATTTTAATTGTTCTTGTTCTTTTTGTGTAAAATATTTATTTCCTTGAATCTGTGCAATTCTGATTTATAAATATTTCAGTTAGTTTTTAGATACTCACAAGTCAGAAAGTCACCACTGTATTATATATATTGATCCACCATTTGACATGCTGTGATAGAAAAAGAATTATTGATAAAAAATTATATTACTATGACCAAATATATATGTTTTACTACAAAAAAAGTACATCATAACGTATAAAGTATGATATACAAGGGAAACAAATAACATCCATCAAATGGAAAAATAAATACATAATGTCCAAAAAGATATAAAAAAAAAGCCTTATTCTTCTACAAACTACAAAGAATACAATAGGAACAAACTGGGATAAAAAACTGTGGTAACATAACAATCAATAAGCACAATCTATGCTATACAATAATTCAATCATAATAACTTAAAAGCAAATATCAAGGGCACAACAGCAACATATAGCAGCACAACATCCCTTCCAGAAACCATCACCCCTGGATGTAGTTTGGTCTGGAATCCCTTGTTGAGGGTACCCTTGAGAGCCATCCTTGGAAGGATAACCCATAGGTGGTGGGGCAGTTACATATGGAGCTTGTGGTGGATATGATACAGGGGCTTGTTGTTGATTGTTGAAGTTACTCATGTTGATGATGATGAAGTTAAAATATCAAAGTCTTCAAAGAGTTGTTGTTGAAAGATAAGGAAGATTATGAAATTGGTAGTTATGTGATATTGTAAAGTATAATAGAAGGAATAATGTGTGTGTATATATATAGGTTTAATTTGGAATGACGTGTTTGGATAAACACGTTTCAGGTGGGAAAGGAAAGAGTAAGGAAAGTGTAAGACGGAGTTTACAATTACAATTACAATTCAGCTTCATACGCTACGTGCTTTGATTCGTGACACATTTGTCGTTCCTTATTCTTTATGTTTCCAAACAGATATTCAAGGTTTTCCACGCGTATGATTCCAAGTATTCTGAATTTTCTAGATTATATTGTTTTGTCAACTCATCATAATGGTCGGTATCACAAAAATATCTAGCAGTCATACTCATCTACCTAGTAAGAATGAGTAGGAAGAGTATCCATTAACTTTTGAGAGAAGCAGTATTACATTTATCTTTAGTTCAATTTATAAATTGTTTTTCTTTCTCTTCTAGTTACATAATTGATGGATTTTCATATATTTTGTCTTCGTTTGTTTGTGATTTCATTGTCTTTGCATGACTTTGATTATTTTGATTTTCTGTTTTTGTACGGTATGTTTTCTGTTTTCTATTTTAGTGTGATGTTTATTTGATTAAAGTTGAAAGATCAACTTCGATCAAATGTAAATCCAATCAACGATTTTAGCATCATCAATGTTGCAGACATAAATACATGAATATTTGGGAGATTTGAGTATAACTATATTTGTAGGCATACAATATGTGTGAAAGTTCCTTCGACCAGCCGTCGTTTAGTTTGTTTGTAGAATAAACCTTTTAGTTTTTAACGACTTTGAATTTGTACTGTGTTGATGTATTATATCAATTTGAATAAATGAAATATAGTTTAGTTTTATAAAAATAAATTTAAGCACTATTTTGTTTGTTTGAGAGTATAATTTGTCAATTATGCATTTTTAAAATTTTTTATACTTACTTTTTTCCCATAAAACTAAAAATAGTTTTCTTTTACACAAAGTTTTTTGTTATGTACAAATTTATGAGGGACTAATAAGCGTTTTTAGGGGATATCCATGATAAAAAATAACATAATAGTTTTATTATACATTAAGTTATTACAAAAAACTTAACTTATTGTGTTATTTATTACAAAAAAACTTAAATTATTATGTATTTAAGAAGATCATTTACTTATTTAACCTGAAAAAAATACTTAGAGAAACTAAGATCAATTGATAGAAATAAAAATGAAATTATATAGAAATTACGAACATACATTCCGAAAAGCCAATGAACGTCAGATCTTCATTGTAAATCCTCTATTGCTCAAGAAACTTAACTTTGCTAAGCCATAATGTTTAGGTAGATTGATTGCTCAAAAACTTGCATGTACTAAACCAGAATGTTGAGAAAACAATATGAGAGAACCAAGTTGATTCTAGCCAATAAAGTCCAGATATTTGATACAATATCGATACGATACAATATCAATACTAGAAAATTTTAAAATTCAAGATACGATAAAATCGGGATACTTTAATAAAAAATTAAATTTAAACTAAATATTAAAACTAATATATAAACTATGGACTAAAACTCAAAAGCAAAAAAAATTGGTGCAAAACTTAGACCAAAGACATCAAACAACAATAAGGCACAACAATGAAATTGTCTTCACATGACAATAAAAAATAGTACTGTTCTCAAAACAACAAAAAGACACAAAAAGTAGTGGACAACATCAGAAATATAAATATAAGTAATATTGATAATAAAAAAAGTAATATTGATAATAAAGAAAGTGACAATTAGTAGATTTCATATAATGATATATCACAAAAAGAGAACATCATTACTTAGTCAATTACATATATCCCAAAATTAATAGAAACACCGCGTATCCCAAACGTATCAGTTTTCCACCACATATCCCTCACGTGTCCTCGATGTATCTGGAAAGTATCGGTTAATTATTCTTTTTTAAAAATAAAATTTAATCTCCGGATACTCCTCCGATACGTATCAGGTAAGTATCAGTGCATGATACATCATCCATTTTGAAGCATCCGGACTTCAAAGATTCTAGCTAATACAATGATCAACTTTGATGTTTGATTGAAAATTCTTGGCATTAAAATCGCAAAGTCTGAAGATGTTAGGCTTCTGCCTCATGTGTGAAGCAACAAAAACACGCATGAGGTGCATATGGATGTGCCTTTCGCGCTTCTGCCCCGTGCGCGAGGTGCACCATCCCATGTGCCAGCCACAACCCATGCATCCAATTTTATATATTTGAATTTTTCATCAAAGTTTTTTTTTAGAGAGGAGTGAGGCAAATTAGGGTTTATCAAAGGATAACAATTGAGCACTTTTGGAGTATTATCTTTATCTGTGCTAGAAAACAAGCTAAACACTTTACCATCGCAAATGTTGTGATAATTATTTTTTTATTGATTTTTTTTTTACATTATAATGAGTAAATATAACAAAAAGTTAGTACCCAAAAAGCAAGTACATCATAAAGTCTCAAATACAAGGGAAACAAAAAAGACCATCAAATGGACAAATAAATACTACATAATAATAAATAATGTCCAAAGAGATAAAAATCCTTATTCTTCTACAAACTACAAAGAATACAACACGAAACAACAGAGTTAAAAAAAATGTGATGACAACAATCACAATCTATGCCATAAATAATTCAATCAAACTTAAAAGCATATATCAAGGGCACAACAACAACATATAGCTGCACAACATCCTTTCCAGAAACCATCACCCCTACTGGTGGTTTGATCTGGAATCCTTTGTTCTTGAGAGCCATCCTTGGAAGGATAA
>Ga0315914_1011424_pt1 | contig 10648 bp, 7 predicted proteins | sample MpolenodulesMG_FD_203920 | JGI IMG/M metagenome (GOLD analysis project Ga0315914, IMG submission 203920) | Medicago polymorpha root nodule microbial communities from Los Angeles, California, United States - elongated nodules | ecosystem: Host-associated > Plants > Roots > Nodule | place: USA... | reverse complement strand
AAACGAAATTGAAACTCAATACACAAAATCGAACCCCACTCTATCAATCAAAGTCTAAAGAGGAAGGAAAAAAAAGAACAATGTACATGTAAAAACCAGTCCTATTGAGTGTTAAAGAATACAAAAACAATTCAATTTCCCCTAAACAAATTGAATGAATTTTTATGAATGCAAAGAAAATAAAAAATTGTACGTAAACTAAGGGACACAAAATGAAGAGAAAAATAAAGAACCTATATTAAGGTATACCCAGCACCACGTTTTGTAGGGGTACCCCCAACAAACGAATTAAGCAACCCTCCATCATACCCTTCATGTTCATCCACGTACAAATCATCTGTACTCCTAAACGCACCATGCAACACAACAACCACAACACCAACCACAACCGAAACCAACACATTCACCCAAACACCAGTAAACCCTAACGCCACAACCGTCGCCACCGCAAGCACCGCCGCAGAAGCTCTATCATCCACAACACGGCCAAACAGAACGATCGGTTCGTCGCGGAAGAAGTAGAGAAAAAACCAAGCTATGAGTGTGATCAAGAAGACGATGATTGAGATAGGATGCCATAGGAGACTGAGGAATAAGACGAAGAGGATGAGGATGATGTAGTTTACGCGGAAGTGGTTGATGTTACGCTTCACGCGTGAGGTGGCTTCGGTGAGAGAGTAAGGGCGTGTGAAGGAGTAGAGTGCGAAAACTTCTTCCCATGGACGGCGCGTGACGGAGAGGGGTTTTGGTGTGGTGGCGCGTGAGATGAAATTTGGAGGAATTGAATTTGAAGATGGGAGAGAACTGTAATGAGGGGGTGAAGAAGATGAAGAATTCATAATTATGAAAGATTCATAACATAGCAAAGAGAATTATGATTGAATTAACGAACCGTAATTTTCTGTTATGAAAGTGATTATTGTGAGCAAAATGAAGAAGGTGCGTTTTGTGATGAGTTGTGGAATCTTTGATCAATGATGTCGTTTATGTGTAAAAAAGGAAGGAATAAACGACGAGTGTGGTTGTCGTTTAGTTGATAATAAATAAGCAATGCCAGCGGGTGAACGAAATCCACCTGGAGGGCACCGAAGGGATGATGGGTCCCATGTTATGCTAAACGACAAATAAATAAGCGACTAACTTCCAGCGAAACTGTGCATAATTCAGTTGGGTAATGTCTTTTTTAATTAATTTGATTTTTTCTGTGTTGAGATTAATTCAATAATTTGAATTGGTCGTATAAGAAAATGAATTTTTTTCGGGCATTTTGGGCTTGGACTAACAATGTTAGTTCATTCACGTTGTAACAGCGATTTTTCTAGATTATTCTCTCTTGTTTAAGGACCAATCAAAATGTAATATATATTGACAATATTAAATGTCAAATAAATGAGTCAATTTTTTTTAAAAAAATCAATTTTAATTGTAAGATAACTTTTAATACTTTTAATTTTTATTTAATTATAGACAATGTTACGTTAGATGTCATTTATCTTATTTATTTGCAACACTTTAATCTTTTATCTTTATTTTTTCCGTTTAGGTTTTTTATCTCTCATAAAAGTGCATATACATCATTTTTCTCATTTTTTTATTAAAAAAATACATAATTTTATTTTTTAAAATATATTTTTATTAAATATGAAAAAAAATCCAGAAATATGATGAAGATGTTCATTATCTTCATCTTCTTTCATTATTATTATTATATTTAAACCCGACATAAAAATAACTCCAAAATTGAGAGCAGTTTTGCACATCAATTTTGTTGTTTCCAGAACAATCTTAACTTTCGTAAAGTCTAACCACTCCACCAGTGACTAAGCCTCCACCATCCGCCTTGCAACATTTGTGATATTATGATTTTGATTTTTGTGTTTAAAAGAAGATTTGAATTGAATATAACATTAATTCATGATATTTAGAGATATATTTTAGTAGAATTTTTATTTATTTAAAGAAGATGATGAAGATTCAAAGGAAGAAGATGAAGATGATGAACATTTTCATCATATTTTTAGATTTTTTTCATTTTTAATAAAAATATTTTTTTTAAAAAAATAAAATTATGTATTTTTTAATAAAAAAAAGAGAAAAAAGATGTGTACGTGCTTTTAACAGAGATAAAGGACCTAGACGGAAAAAAAAAAATATAAAGGACCAAAGTGTTACAAATAAATAAGATAAAGGACCCCTAATGTAATCTTGCCTTAATTATATTTAGGTGTTCAATCTTAATTAATTTACACTACAGGACTGGCTTAAAACAATTAGAATTTCACATCAAATTTCTTTCATCTGAATGTCCTTAAATTTATTAGTTACATTCATAAAATCTCTTCTTTCCATTTTGATTGTTCAATTTTGTTGTTCCAAACTGCCGCAGTTTTCAATTTTCGTGGGAATCGTCGTCCTTCGTTTGAATACAAATTTCGTGAGAATTACCGTTATTTCCATAACTACGTCAAGTATGGAGACTTGATTTTTCTTTTTGATTTGATTTTTCTTGGTTGTGAGGTAGTTAATTATAACAATTGAGTAAGTCATCCGTTGTACTTTGAGGACTACTAGCAGGTGTTACCGTTGTGATGTTGTGGGAGTTTGCTAGCATTTTTTTTCGGTTGCTGCTAAAATGGTTATGTCATGAGGTTTTTGTTCTTTTGTTTGGACTTAAAGGCTTTGGCTGATAGTGAGACAGGTATATGCGTGTTAGCATATTTTATTAGGTTGGCTGCTTAAATAAATAAAAAAAATCAAGTCACGATACCTGACGCAGTTCTAGAAACAACGACAATTCTCACTATAATTGGAAATTGCGGCAGTTTGGAACGACAAAATTGAACAATCAAAATGGAAAGAAGAATGAAAAAGAAACAAGAATTGATCAATAGGGAAGAATAAAGAAGAAGAAATTTGAATCAAGGAGATGTTTTTGTTCTCACGTTCGGGGTTCTGGAATGGAAGAAATTTTATGAATGTAAGTGATGAATTTAAGGACATCCAGATGAAATAAATTTGATGTAAAATTTTATTTGTTATAAGTCTTGTAGTGTAAATTAATTAAGATTGAACACCTTATAATATAATTAAATAAAAATTAAAAGTATTAAAAGTTACTTATGATTAAGATTAACTCTTTTTATTTTTAGAAAAAAAATGACTAATTTATTTGACATTTAATGTTACTTATGTATATTACATTTTTATTTGTTGATATCATGAGAGAGTAATTACCCCTAAATAGGGGTGGACATGGTTCAGTTCGGGATGAAAACTGAACCGAACTGAACTGAACTGTTTGCTAAATTTAAAATAACTGAACTGTTTGCATTTCGAACTGAACTGAACTATTTCAAACCGAACTGAAGTGTTCCGCTGTTATTATTGATACCTTTGAAAAAAACAAATGAAATTAAATTTTAGTTACCGAACTGAACTGAACTGTTTTGAATCGAACTGAAACTGAAACTGAACTGAACTGTTTCAGTTCAGTTTCAAAATTGTTAGTAATGGTTCAGTTTTTTTTTTGGTTCAGTTTTTGTTTTTTTTACCCACCCCTACCCCTAAACAAGAGAGGATAAAGTAGGCCTCACTTGTGATAGCAGGTTCTTGCCCGTGATAGCAGGTTCTTAATATGGGAAAAATAAGACTTGAAAAATAATGTACAATACTACATTATTTGTGGGTTGTTATGTAAGTTGACTAGAGGCGGAGTCTTGATGATTATTTGTGGGTTGCATGACCAAACACTTTATATTGGACGATTTACAGTTCTCCTTGTGTATACGGGTCGTCTGTAAATAATACAACTAGACGCTCTTTCTATCAAACGCCCTATGCGGTTTCCTTGCAGATACTCAAATGGGGTATATATATTTATTCACTATATATATCTGGAAATCTGGAAGATCAGTGGCTCCTTAAATTATATATTTGATTCCCAATTGAATAACTCTTGAATGTTTTTTCTTTTTCTTTTTAATCACAAAACCTTCAAGGGTACGCCTGAGCGGAATCACCACTACACATTACTTAATGGGGAGATGATTATTGACACGGATCCGCATACACATAAGCAAGAAAGAAGATACCTCATTTATGATTTGATAGCAATCAATCAAGATCTTACTGACTTCTTGGCTGGTTCATTCTACAAATTTTATTCAGAAATTTACACCAGTAGACTTTTGTTTATACATTTTGCAACCTTTGAATCTCTAATTTTAGTGTTCAGCCAAACACTGAAGCATATATTGCTGGTCTTTGAATTAATCAGTTTTATAAATATCTCCTCACAATCCTGCATTGATTGAGCATCCCATAAGCTTCCTAATTGGATTTCAGATTACCTTTAATTTTTGTTGTGGAGCCTTGATTGGGATCACCGAGCAATCCATATTAACTCCAGCTACTTGTTGCTTATAATTAAATAATTTAAAACATCGTTATCAGAGCAGTAGTGTTACTTGTTGTGTTATAAACTTGTAAAACATTTAAAAAATGACACAAAATACACAATAATGCATGCTGAGATTCTTGTAAGTCTTTGATTAGTGTTTACACATATGCTTGGCAGATTTTTAACTTGACCATTGTGGTTATAATGCATGCAGATGCCATTCTACGATAGGTTGAAGTTGCTGGAGAAAGAAGTAATTGAACCTCGTAATATGGAACGAGAAGCCCTTTCCAAGAGTACAAGTCCGTACTATATATATGACTTGGAACCTTTTGGTGTACGTATAGTGTCATTTTCTATTCTATTCTCAGAAACAGTTACTAGTAGGATTAACTATTTGTTTATATTCTTGTATTTTTGTTTCAGGTGAGGAGGAAGGGTTTTTGGTTACTATCTACTGTGTCAAAGCTCCTTCATAAATTCATCAGATGGTCTTGTGTTCCAGGTAATAATTAGAAATTAGTATCCCCCTCAAATACTAGACGTCCTAAGTTGAGCTTGGATGTATAGCATTATTGAGTCAATGAACACTTGGCTTTTAAGAAAGATCTTTGAGGATGACGTACAGAATTGATGCTCTGCAAGTGAGCAGTCCAAATTTTTCTAGTTGGTTCTTGTTTTGAAATATTTGAGCATTATTGACTATTGAAAAATCTAAATATTGATATACATTTATGTTTTGCAAAAAATACTGACTGACCATGAACATACCATCACAATTATGTACAGATGCTGTCTGGTTTTTCAACCTGTCTGTTGTTATTTATGTCCGATTTTGTCAGGGTTATCCGTATGTCCCTCGCACACATGAAGGTCTTCTGAAGTGGAAATACCCTGAGATGAACTCTGTTGATTTCTACTTTGAGGTCTGTCTAAATTATAATATAACTCTGGTTGATTTAAAAAAAAAAATTGTCTGAGTGCCTCGGAGCACTCTTTAAACACTTTCAAATAGAAAGCTTTTAATAAAAAATTGTGTATTGAATGCATTGAAAATTGTAATAGTTGACTTTTCAAAAGAATAATTACTAATATTAGGATGCTTAAAGAGTGTCCCGGGGCACTCGTTAACAAGACCGTTAATTTTTTTCCTCTATATAATTTCAGATGCAGAAGATATTTCTTCCTATTCAGGGAAGATTATTGAGTGCTACTGGGATGCTGCGGAGCATCACTGGGTCTGTATGCGGATCAGAACTGATAAAGCAACTCCAAATGAATTCATTACCTATCCATTAAGCTTTCTTCTTCATACTATCCATGTTTTTGTTTAATTAGCTCATGTAAAAACCCTTCAGAACATTCTTTTCTGTAAAAAAAATTGGTACAGGTAATGCGAAGCATAAAGATAATATCACAGAAGAGGTCCTGTTGAATGAGATTAGTGAGATCATTCGACTACCCTTGTATGCGGACAGAATAGATAGGGATATCAAGGCTCACCAGCATATGGTCTCGTCACGGCGCAAGTGAGTTATCACAAAAGCAAAGCACATCCAATCCAATGCGGTTGTACTCAATTGAAGAGCAAGCAAGACTAAGTGACCGTACAATTTTGTTGCCAAAGTTATTAGATGTGCTACGCCATTCATTCTCAATATCATCCCTTACCTACCTAGCTACCTTGGAATAGAGGTTTAGGTTCTCTGATATTGTCTGTGGTCACTAATTGTTGTTGTATATTAGCAATTTTGCCAATTTTCTTTATTATTATTTTTTAACATAAAGAAAAGACAAGTTCCTGAGATCTTGTTGGAAAATATTAGAGATTTGTATGAGTCTATTGATTGATATTAGAGAACGGAGACTCATCCACACCTGCGCCCTTTTAATATGATGAGGAGAAGGCCAGACCCAACCCCGCCGCGCGGCCCTTTCACACGGGACTCCCGGATCACTATGGCCGACTTTCGTCTCTGTTCGACCAGTCGGTCTCACAGTCAGGGAGAGTTTCACCGACCTAAGAGCCAATAAACTAGGGGCTTCCAGTTTCTTTCATGTCTCTTTCATATTCCAGTCATGCAGGTAAGCCCAGCTCTGCTTCCTCGTCTTGCTTCTGGCAAAGCTTCTACCTTGCTTGCTTCTCTCGCGCTTGCTTGCGCGAAGGCTTATTAAGTCCTTTTCGCTAGGTCCAAAAGCTTCCGTTAAAGCGAAAGATCTGATCCAACTGAAATCCCGCATATCCGCTGCGCTCAATATGCGGCTCCCGCCCTGTGTCCTCCTCCTTCCCCCGCCGCCTTCCGACCCACAGGAGTATACAATGACAACTTCCGGACACCCCTGCCCGATCGTGCGACTGCCTCTTGAACGTCCGATGGGCATTGGAGAGACGTAGGCATGGTGGCCAACCAAGGCAGTGAAATCGAGACAATCAATCGGAATAGGGTTTGTAGCCGAGTCCGAGTCTTCATTTTCACTTCTAAGAATCGAATCCTCAAGCGGTTCTGCCTCATACAGCTCGGGCCGAAGACCGGGGGAAGTTTAGGAGAGATGGGGAGACCCAGCAGCTGCCATTTCAAGGTACCTTGGATGGGGTCAGAGCTAACAGTCGTCTTCTTCCCCTCAAAGAGCCCTTCTCTCTCGTACTCTACTCGATGGAGCATGCATTAAGCCAGGAAAGGGCAAGAAACTGCTTCATGCGGTAGAAACTAAAGTTTTTAGAAATTTGTATAAAATACTGGTCTTGTTAACTTGTGCCCTTGATAAGAAACTAAATAAAGAAATTTAACTTTGAAAATTGTGCATTCATAACTTTGAAAACTTGTCTTTTTAAGATAATGTTTATTGTTTAATTCTATTTTAAGATCTTTATCTTGTGCCCTAAGTTAACATTTTCCATAAAATATTGTTAAAATATAATAAGTGAAGTTTTTTTTTTAGAGACGTAATAATAAGTAAAGTTATTGTGCACTTTTATGTAAAACTTTTCTTTTTCACGAACTTTTATGTAAAACTTATTAAATCAATGAACATGTTTCATTAAAGCTAGTATCCCGTGTGTGTATGATAAATTATAAGGGAAATGTAACTAGTGTTCTGAGGCACTGGTTAAGGATGTCAAATATAGTAATGTTACATTTGAACTTGTGCATTCAAGATCTTAAATGCATAAAAAGTAACATTTTTAATTTAAAACTTCCGGACACTGGTTAACATGACCCAAATTATAATTATGTGTGACATTTAAAATTATGTGTTTTTTTTTATGAAATTTTGATTTTGATTAAAACTAAAAATATAAATATAAATGTTTGTTGTTTCAAGCTATAACAAACAAAACTAACTATTATTATCTATTTCAATGACACCAATAATATAACAAAAAAATATAATCTAAATTCTTTTTTTAATGACACTAACAAACATCTTTATTATAAAAAAAAGTTGTTTACCGGTATAATTAGGATAATGAAAAGTAAGTATAAATATATTCATCTAGTTTGTTACACTTTTTAAATGATAAAGGAAAAAAATATAAGACATACATATCGTGTTTGTTATATTTATTTTAATATTTAAATTTATTTTTATCTATTTGTTGCATGTATGATCTGTATTGAAAATTGAGGTATTTTTGGAAAGAAAAAGTCAATCCAAAAGTACTAAAAGAGTAATTTTCTTTATATATATAGTATAAATTTATCAATGACAGTTGTTTGTCTCTTATTTTTATATATATCAGTGAGAAGAATTTGTCTTGTGTATTTTTTTTATGTCAATAACAAAGACAAAGACGGTGATGTGAAAGTGTGTTTAAAAGAGTGTGGTAGAGGATATGACTTTGTAATGTTAACATTCAAAATATGAATTTTTAAACATCCAAAACTGGAAATTTACATTTTTAATTGTCCCTAAATGCAGCGAACAAGAGATAACTCTCAAATGTTGTAAAAAAAAAGAAAAAAAAAAAAGAGATAATTCTCAAACTAATCTCCTGAACGGTAATCGGTGGAGGGGTAAAACTGGAAATTGGGGGGCAAGCACTCCTCAATCAAACTTGTCCAGATTTTTTATTTGGGCCAATATAACCCGACTCAGTCCGACCCGTTTTGCTCTCTTTTCCCTTTGAATATGAACGCCTTCCGTCATCGTCTTCCTCAAACATCCCTAGCCACGCGAATTCCATAGCTGCACCCGCCTTCGTAAGACTCTCAAAGAGGTAAGTTCGTCACATCTATTTATTTTGTTGTGTCTGGAATCGGAACTGTTCATAAGCACTTATATCATAAGCGCTTATGCTATAAGCTGCAAATTAAGTTGTATTGTAATTGATTGTTTAATTTGTCACAGACGCATCCTTGCCAGCTTTGTCTACTATACTCAACTGCAACTGTGCAAATATACTAGAAAGAAGCCATGTAAGTGCAAATGTGGCATTCTGTCTGAATATAACGAAAACACTCTGATTCAGAACCAAAATATGCTAAACGATTTGTTTATGGGTGTGTTTCCAGGTCGAGGATATGTGTGAAGAGTATCCCTAAATATTATACGGAGGATCATCTAAGACTAAAATTTTCTAATATAGGAGAAATAACTGATGTCAAGCTTATGCGTACCATGTATTGTTTCTTTCCTTAAATCTAAAATCCTTATTCCAATCCTCATGGACACTTATTTAGAATTTTAACTCATCCGTGTTGTTTACTGGTTAAAATTCAGAACCGGAAAAAGTCGGCAATTTGCTTTTATTGGATTTCGTACCGACCGGGAAGCTCAGGAAGCAATTCGACATCTTAATAATTCTTACTTTGACACACAAAAAATTACCTGTGAGGTCAGTTGTTTGTACCATTGTTTTTTCTTAACTTCTTCAACACTATTATATGCCCTCCGGTCCTTGTTATAAGAAACAATTCACTTTTTAGATTCATTGAATACATATGTATCTGATTTATGATATAGTTAGTATTATTTTTCATATTATTGAAACTGAGAGCCATAAAAAATGCTTGACCAAGTTTTCATCAACCAAGCAGGTGGCTCGAAAACTTGGTGATGCAAATCTTCCTCGTCCGCGGAGTCGACATTCAACAAAAAAAGACAATAAAGTGATCACCCCACATGTTAACAATCATGCTAGAGCTAAAGGACATGAAGACAATTCTATGGAAATTGATGACCCAAAACTTCAAGATTTTCTTCAGGTCATGCAACCTCGGGCAATGTCTAAGCTGTGGGCAAATGATACTTCAGTTATATCCAATGATGGTAACAACCAAGCAACATTGAATAAGGAGACCGAAAGTACATCAGTTGCAAACCATCCTATCTTAAGCGACTCACAAGTAGATGAATTACCAAAAAACCCTAAATCCGATAAGAAACGTGAACTTAAGCATGATGGAGTAATCTCTGATATGGATTATTTCAAGAGCAAAGTGACAACGGAGTGGTCTGATTCTGAAAGCAGTGATGATGACAATGGCGATGACAACAGTGATTCGGCGTCTTCTGATGATGATGACAAAGATAAACATAGTCATACTACTGAACATGAAGAAAATCGTGGTAATAACCCTGTTGAAAGAACCCCAAGAAGCGGTGCTCAAGAGTTAGATCTAGAAGACCAAGAAAATACTGTTGGAAAGGATGTAGCCAATGATAAGTCTCAAGTGAGAGCAACTGAGGAAGAGGGGCAATTATCAAATCCAGAACATAAGAAAGGAGTTTCTGAGCCGTGTCGACTGTTTGTCCATAATCTGCCATATTCGACCACGTAATTTCTCAAATTATCTTATGGATGCATGTTTCATATTATTTTGCCTACTTTTCCTGTTATTGTTTTTCCACAAGAATGAATGTCTTCTGCAAGTTAATTTCTATTGACCTTAATATTTTTTATATTTCTAGCTGTTTTTATATTTTATTGTTATTCTGTTGCAGTGAGGAGGAACTGGAAGAGCATTTCAGTCAGTTTGGCAGTGTCTCACAGGTTCATTTGCTTGTTCATAAGGTTACAAAACTATCCAAAGGAATGGCTTATATTCATTTTTCAGTTCCAGAATTTGCAGCCAGGTAACAACTAGATGGATAGAAATTGTTGTCTCACCTTAATTTATACCAACTATTGTTATATTGTAAATCTTTCTTTTTGTTCATGGTTGAGCTGTAGAATTTGTGAGTGAATGCTTTTGAAGCATTAAGTCATTTTTTTTAAAGAATCTTCAGGTTGCAGATGTAGGCATA
>Ga0315914_1011423_pt1 | contig 10648 bp, 6 predicted proteins | sample MpolenodulesMG_FD_203920 | JGI IMG/M metagenome (GOLD analysis project Ga0315914, IMG submission 203920) | Medicago polymorpha root nodule microbial communities from Los Angeles, California, United States - elongated nodules | ecosystem: Host-associated > Plants > Roots > Nodule | place: USA... | reverse complement strand
TGTCGCACACAAGGGTGGATTGGGTACAAGTTGGGTGAGAAACTAAAGGTGGTGAAAAGAAAGTTGAAACGATGGAATATGGAGGTGTATGAGGATATAGACTAAAATCTTAAGGTGCTTGTGGATCAGATTGTATGGCTAGATGTGGAAAGTGAAAGTAGGGAATTGTTGAAGGAAAAAGTGGTGCAACACAAGGAAAAATTTGCGCAAACCTCCAACATCCTTCACATCCATTTATCAAGAAGCGAAAAATTAAACTACTTCAGTCTCCTGACCCTCAAACCTCCATACTCCCTATGTAAACATAAAGTATCCCATTTCACCTAAGACAATTTCCTAACATCCTCAACCCCCCACCCCCAAATAAATAAATAAATAAATTTCAAAAAATAGAGTAAGGGTAGAAATGACACCTGAGAGAGCTTTGAAGAAGGAAAAAAAAGTAAACTAGAATGAAGGACAATATAAACTTAAGGAGAATCTATTAACCCCACAACCAATGATTTTTGCTCTTTCAACCGGACAATCTACTTCTAATACGCTCAACCAAGGGTTCAATACATATCTCGCATTCTCGTGAAATTGAGCATAAGTATTATCGAGATTAATGAGTAATTACAAGTTCCTCCGACTATCAATGATTTAGTAAGTTTGTTGTTAAAAAATGGTAAAAAAAATATCATTTCAAGGTTTCATTATAGTGTTAAATACTATTGATCTTCTTTTGTCTCAACCAAAAAGACCTCGAGAGGAGCAAGGTTGTAAAATCAAAAGATTGTAATATCGCAATTAAAATCAAAAAATTTTACTAAACTATTTTTGCAAAATTGGTATAGGATAGCAACATCGAAAATTGTAAAATCCCAATTAAAATGGATGGGTTCTACCGAAACGAAAATAATGCAAAATAAATGTGATAAATTGCAATAGTCATAAATGACTCATTGTTTAAAGTCCACAAAATACTTATACATAAATGACTCAAAGGGTATATGACAAATCTTCTTTAACGGTCATAATAATGTTAAACAACGTAGACAAAATACTAAAAAGGCAAATTGTAGATGCCTAATAGATTACTTGTTGATAAGTGAGAAAGTGGCTATTAAGTTTCATGACAAAGATTGAATGCCCAACAAAATACTTAAATGAAAAGCCTATATGCAATCATAAATCAAGGCAAACAATATAGAAGCCTAAAGGCCTAACAAAATACTTGGTCTTTTATGTATTTATAGAAGCGAATCACGGGTACAAAACAGGTCAATTGACGAACCGTGTCAAAATTGACCTGGTAAAGACTATTAAAATTAAGTAAGGACTAAACTTAAAAGGTCTCAATTTTATACGGACCAAAAACATATTTAACCCTATAAAAAAATGGTCAAAATCCTGCGATTTTGCATAGATTTTACGATTTCGTGCAATTTTCTAGGATTTTACCTATTTTAGAATTTTGCAATGGATTTGAATCGTTGAAGCTGTGTAAAGTCGTAAAATCCTAGTTTTTATGATTTAAGTCGCGATTTTGACAATAATGCTTAGAAGTATAACATTTAATGAAATACTTGGAAGAGTTTGAATCTATTGAAAGTTTGTGCATTTATATCATGTATCTACTCTAAAACTATAATAAAGGACAATACCATTATTTTAAGAAATGGAGAAGATTTTTCCTCGTCTTATGTCTGAGTTGATACATTATATTATTATATTTAGCAGTTAAAAAAGAGCACATAAAAATACAAACTAAAAAACACAAATATGCATTTATTGATTTTCGTCACATAACTTAACACACATTTTTCAAACTTACACATACAATGAAAGATCCACATAAGCATATGCATATGCAACAATATGCCATTACAAACATCGCATTAATTAATTATAAAGATGAATACTTAAGCCAACCCATGCATCAAGCCATTGCAACATGTTTGTTACTTTCTTTATGACTTAAAGTGCTATATATGCGCCTTTGACAAGATGAGCATCAATATCTCGAGTACATTTGCCAAAGTATTCCATGTAGCCATTTGGAGGGTCAATATCCTCATTGATCTTCTCATATTCAACTGTCCATTTAGCAGCAGCAGTGCCATCAGCCTTATCAATTACTTCAATGATAAGCTTAAAGACCTTATAGTGCTCATCAATATCTCCACCAAATAGCTTATAAGTGTTTTTTTTATTCAGTTCATCATCTTCTTCAACACTCTCATGACATGTGTGTACCTTGCCATCTGTTGTGGGTTATGATGGTATGGGAAATCAATATAAATAAAAAAGGTTTAATTAATGATTTGGTCCCTTAAGTTATTTGTTGGTTACATTTTGGCATGGACCAAAATGTAACCAACAAATAACTTAAGGGACCAAATCATTAATTAAGTCAATAAAAAATGTAAACTTTGTCTATAACAACTATAGAAAATTAAAAGCACCTATTTTTTTAACAAATAAACTATTATATTGTAACCCTAAAAAAAAAAAACCTATTACATTGTTTTCATTTTTCCAATGAATATTTTTAGGTAAACCACAGATATTCTTTATACGATTAATTTTAATCTCTCAAATAATTCATAATTTTTATATACTTTATTTCATTACTTTTTATTATTCAATATGTTTTGAGATCTCATAGTCTATATTAACAAAATTTACAGATTAAATTGATCACATTATTTTTACCATTTTGTAGTTAAATTTACTTAGTTTTTTTGTTTTTGAAGGAAAATTTACTTAGTTAGTATCTCAGTATTTATTCAGTTTGCTTTTCATTTTGATTTTCTTTTTGTTGGTGTCTGAATATAGAGAATTGCAGCAACATTTTACCATTGTAGGTGGTTGTGTGTAGTTAATTATATTTATTATATATTACTAGCATTATTTTTTGAACTACCAAAGCCAGTATTGTTAATTTTATTTATGTTGTACTGGGCATCCAATTATCGACATTTTTTATTTTGTCAAAAAAAAATTATCGACATTTTTTATGACTTCTCTACTTAACTTTAATATTCCAAGTTCCAACCACAAGTCAACCTTATATATACCGAGAATTATATTCAACATTTTTTATGACTTATCTACTTAACTTTAATATTCCAACCACAAGTCAACCTTATATCTATTGAGGATAATTTTTTATTGATGTTTACATGCATGTGTGTACAGTGTTTCTACATGATTATATCCTTTGCAAATATTATTATGTCGCCTTCCAACAAAATCAAATCTCTTTAAGAAGCACGTTTGTTTGTTGAATGTTAGTTTGCGGGACCATTTGGCATGAGATTTTCAAGTGGAAGGCTGGGAATACAAATTTTAATATGTTACTGTAGTTGTTAGGTCTTCTATAATTAGTCTCAATGTATCCAATTTGGAACCTACTTTATAGAACTCATTTGGTGTTCTTTTAACTCTCTAAACTTTTTTTCTATTAGAAGTATAATTATAATTATAATTAAAAATAAAACATAAAAATCCTATCAAATAAATCATATAAGCTGATGATCTTGTTATGAGATCAATTGAATTAGAAACACAATTATTATTACCTATGACATAAGTCCAGTGTTTAACCGAATCAGAGTGATGCCAATCTTCACCTTCATGAAGTTTGGTATGATGAACTCTTTCACATAGGTTTTGCACTTCGTGAAGTTCTGTTACAAATAGATTGTAGAACTTGTCAGCGGGTGTTTTGATCCCAACTTCAGTACTGAGCTTACCACAGAGCACCATTTCTTATAAGTTAAACGGAAAGAAGAAAGAGAAGAAAGAAAACTAGGGTTGATATGTTGAAAATGGATGCAACCCCCCATGCCTTTAAATAGAAATTGCATTCCATCATTTTTGTTTTGTTTTGAATTTCATCATTGAGTACACAATAGAGGCAGTAAATTATAAGGAAGTGTTTCACGTGCAACATTTTAATTTCCAGCAATGGTACTCCTATCTTTTTTGTTGGCAATAAATTAAGGACCAATAAGTTATGATTGTTGCTAGTTAATAGCTCTCATAGTTAGTTGTTATTCTTAATCTCCTAAAAGAGTGCACACATACAAATAATGAATATAAGAAGTACTCAAGCTAAGTAATAAAAAAAGACTTAATTAATGATTTGGTAAAGATAGGAGTACCAAATCATTAAAAATAACTTATGGGACTAAAATGTAACCAACAAATAACTTAAGGGACCAAATTATTAATTAAGCCTAAAAAAAATCAAAGGAATGCTCTCACAATAAAAGAAGAGCGAAAACAAAGACAACACCAAAAAACTATCTAATCCTATCGGAATCACCCAATCTCATTTGACAAGAGGAAGACTAGAAAAAAAATGGGTTTATGATCCCAATCATAGAAGGAATATGTGTGACCCAATATTATTTTTTTTCTTTCTAAAAACTACTTTTAAGAAGGTAATATAGACTCTCATTCCAAAACCTAAGCACATCATACCACAGTTGGCCTAAAAAAAGGACATTTAACAGAAAGGTGACAGACCGACTCTATTGGATAATTAATGAAAATACTAGAGAAACTATACTTTAGCGTACTTATAATCCTCCTTGAAAAGAGATTCCATTGAGTCAAAATCCTATTATGAAGCAGCAGCCAAGAGAAAACCTTCACTTTGAGGAGACCAAGACTTTCATACCTCTGGAAGAAGCTGCTCAATTTCTTCTGACCTCTCATCCACCTCACTAGCTCTTCTACGAAGGAACATATAATCTGACGTCACTGAATAAATACTAGATAAATCATTCCTCCAGACACAAAAGTATACACGTTCAGAACATCAGACTCTCTAAAGCCTGGAGAAGCTCTCTCAAAATTACAAGCTCCCACTCAAAATGATCCTTCCTCCATTTAAGATCTAAAACGCACCCATATCCCTATCATACAGTCATATCAATCTCTTTAGCTTTTTTGGATAGAAACTTGAAACGATATGGGGAAACGAATCCTTTAAGGGATAATACTCAACCAAGGATCATTCTAAACGTTTGTAGACCGACCATTTCCAACCTTCCTAAAGATGCTATCAGAGAACCACTAAGTAGACTCTAGATATATGTTCTAAATAAGGATATCTCCTTCCACCAGTTTAAGACACGTCACAAACCTACCACCCCTTTAATGATGATTCCACCGAGATCCTTTCACATATCTAGCTACAAGTCCCCGTGAGTTTAACTCAGTTGGTAAGGACAATGCATAATATATATAAGGTCCAGCGTTCGAACCCCTAACACCACCAAAAAAACTATCTAGCTACAATGATATATTTCCACCAACACTCACCTCTCATGATCACCCTCCAATGCTAATTTCAAAAAAGTGAAAGATTAACCAATCTTGGATCATAAATACCCAAACCTCCTTGACATTTAGGCTTACATTGTATTAAAATTCCAACCATGTACACGGGGCTTGAGTACATAGTTGTCCTCAAGTTTGACTTGTCTTTTTGGCATCCTTTGATTGATATTATTCGTAAAATATTATTTGGCTGGTAAAGCAAAAATCTTTCTACGGGCGATCGACTTGTGCTAATCAAATTTTTTTTATACTCTTCTGGTTTACTTTCTTTCTTTTTTCAAAGATACATATATCATCTCTGTATTAAAATTAACTGCACATTGATTACCTTATCTTAAGGCGTGAATTAATTGCACATTCTAACCAAGCTTCAATATATCATGGATAAATTGGATTTCAGTCGGATGATAGTGGAAATGAATATTAGTATTAGCAATAATGTTAAGAGTGTGCATGGAATCAAAGTAGCAAACAACATTCCCAAAATTTTGTCTCATATATCTAGCTTTAAGCCATGAAGAATTGCAACTATCTCAGCATGAGTATTGTTGGAATCACCAAGAGAACCTCTAAACCCATTGATCCAAAGACTTTCGCATGTACGAAAAGAGTGACTGAAACTAGCTTTCCCAACATCACTTACGTAACTTCCATGTACGAAAAGAAAAGAGAGAAAGACTTCGCGATAATTCAATGAAATTATTTGGTGTGTTTTATGAACTAAGTGGAGTTCTTTATCTATATAGATATTTTGTAACCGAATATAGCTACAATAGTGGGAGCCAATTAATTCAAAGACTATTGCGGATAAGATAAAAAAGAAATAAACCCACAAAAGTGAAGAAAATAAACTAAATGGATATGAACAGATAAAAGATAAGAAACTCAATTGGATTCTCAATCACAACCAATATAAGCTAAAATTACATGAAATGATATGCAAGAATAAAATTAATGATTACTATTATTTTTAAACACTACTAATGCATACGTTTTATTTTATTTTATGTGAAACTCCCACACTATTTTTCCAATTCACACAACACTGGATCAAAGTCTCATTACTCTGTGTTTAAACTACCAACCTTACAATTTACTTCCAACTTCACGTCAATGTTCCAACATTAATTTATGCCAACCATTTTGATGGAGATTAGTAGGATTTTTTTATTGGATCTCCATGATTTTATCTTTGCTATTAAAATTTGGGTTCTTAATTTATTGCCAACAAAAAAAGATAGGAGTGCCATTGCTGGAAATTAAAATATTGCACGTGAAACATTAATTTCCTTTTAATTTACTGCCTCTATTGTGTAATGAATGATGAATTGCAAAACAAAATAAAAATGATGTAATGTAATTTCTATTTAAAGGCATGGGGTTGCATCTTGTTTCATACCCTAGTTTCTTTCTTCTCTTTTTTTCCGTTTTACTTCTGAGAAATGGTGCTCTGTGGTAAGCTGAGTACTGAAATTGGAATCAAAACACCCGCTGACAAGTTCTACAATCTATTTGTAACAGAACTTCACGAAGTGCAAAACCTTTGTGAAAGAGTTCATCATACCAAACTTCATGAAGGTGAAGATTGGCATCACACTGATTCGGTTAAACACTGGACTTATGTCATAGGTAATTATGTTTCTAATTCAATTAACTTGCCAACCAAATCATCTTATTATTTTACTTGGATTTTTCTATCATCAAGATTGTTTGAAGCTAAAAATGTTGATCATTTTTATTTGGTTTATGAGTGATTTTCGTCTAATACAAATCATCTAAATTAGGTTGTCAAAATCGGGACTTTATTTTAGGTCGAAAGGGAATAGCAAAATCGGGACTCATAAAATCGCAATCAAAATCTAAGGATTTCACTCAAGGACTTTTGTAGAATCGATATAAGAAATTGTAAAATCGCAATCAAAATCGATGGACTTTACCAAAAAATAATAATACTAAATATATGTTATAAATGGTACATAGTCGTAAATAACTTAGTTTATAAGAAACCGTAAAATCGCAATCAAAATCGATGAATTTTGCCTATTTTAGGATTCTACTATGGATTTAGGTCATTGAAAGTGAAGAAAGTCGCAAAATCCTTGATTTTAGGATTTAAGTCGGGATTTTGACAACAATATATCTAATAGGAAAAAAAGTTTAGTGAGTTAAAAGAACACGAAATGAATTCTATAAAGTAGGTTAAATTTATTGGAAAAACGAAAACAATATAATAGCTTATTTGTAAAAAAATGGGTGCTTGCATTTTTCTATAGTTTTTTTTTGTTGACAAGTGCATTTTTCGATAGTTGTTTTTATTTGTATTAATTGCCTGTGCCATCATAAATTCATAATTCACAACAGATGGCAAGGTACAGACATGTCATGAGAGTGTTGAAGAAGTTGATAAACTGAATAAAAAAAACACTTATAAGTTCTTCGGTGGAGATATTGATGAGCACTATAAGGTCTTTAAGCTCATTCTTGAAGTAATTGATAAGAGTGATGGCACTGCTGCTGCTAAATGGACTATTGAATATGAAAAGATCAATGAGGATATTGACCCTCCAAATGGCTACATGGAACATTTTGGCAAATGCACTCGAGATATTGATGCTTATCTAGCCAAGGAAAAGATAGCTCTATAAGTCATAATGAATGTAACAAATAAATAGTAAGGGCTTATTACATTGGTTGATTTAAGTGTTCGTCTTTATAATTAATTAGTGTGATGTTTGTAATGGCACATTGTTGCATATGCATATTGGCTTCTGTGGATCTCTCGTTTGTATGTGTCGGTTTTAAAATTTTTGTTAAATTATGCGATGAAAATCAATAAATGGTTGTTTGTGTTTCTAAGTTTATATGAATGTCTGTAAGCAATGCATTAAAAGCTTAAAAAATATATTATTTTGATTTAAAATTTTTTCTTTTGACTTCTTTAACCAGTGCTCCAGAACGCCGGTTAGCATGACCTTAGTTTATATTTGTATATACATTTATGTATTTTAACTGCTGAATATATTGCATTAACTCAAACTCAAGCACAAGGCATACCCAAACTTAGGACAAAATATACAACAAGCAATCAGTGGAATTTTATTGAAGGGTAATCCTTCTCTGGATTAGATTCGATCTTGTTGGAAATCTATCAAGAAGGAGATACCTTATAGTTTGGTTCGGTGTCAGTGCCCTCTAAGCAAAATTTATTTAATATTTAAATTAATTTTAAAATAAGTTAATATAAAAATATGATATGGCATTGATTAATTGGATGAGATGCACATATTCAACTAAACTATGTGGATATCATTATGTTCACCTTTCAATTAACATTAATGGCTTAATCATTTGACCATTACAAAATCAATGATTTGATATCGTCTTATAAATGAACAGGTGTTGGGAAAGTTGAACAACAGAGGGTGCCTAGGCGTGTGTTCAGCACGCGCGTTGGCATGTGCCAAGTACATGCAGGCACGTGCAAAACATTTACTTGACGATGGTGTGGACTGAAACGATGATGTGCCCGGTAGGATGGCGGCGTCGCGCTTGTGGTGATTAAGACTAGTACGTTATCAGCAGTTTACAAAACTTTGTACCCCTAATGACACATAATTGAGAGTTAAACCTCCACTATATAACACTAGTGTTGTGTGTAAACAATCCAATCCAGGACATAAAAAATTATCAATTTGTACATAAACATTCAGTGATCCAACATAATTCATTTCAGAGAAGTATATAAGTATAAAGAAATGATATTTGTATAACAACTTTGTGATAATTTTCTCTCTCATACTCATATGATGTTCTTATCAAGTATTTTCCTTTTTCTATCTCCATTGTTTTTGACCAATAAAAAGAGAGAAACATGGTTGTCACCAAAGTTATCATTAAATAGATGTACAAATATCATTGCTCATAAATATATATTTTTGTGCCAACTATTTTGTTTTGGATTATAATATTGGTTTGGCATTGGCAATATTGTAATATGCATTGTTGTGCTAAATTTATTCTTCTCTTAAAATATGAATGTGAGTTGAAGAGTGAAGTAACGGCAATGAAGCTTTGGTTAGGATGAAATCTAATTAAGATATTCGGTAATAAATTAAGATGTGTTTTTGTATGGATCAGATATCTTCTACATAAAATTGTAATGATTAACTCATCGAGCAAGCTCTCAATGCTAATGCAGATGCATGAAATGCAACTAGACCATGATTCGGATATCTCCCCAATTGGCATAACAATATTAATAGCCTCATTTGGCAAAACAATTTTTTTAATCTCCCCAATTGGCAAAATGAATCGCCCCATTTGACAAAATGATTTTTAATCACCCCATTTCGCACATGCATATGAATCGCCCTAATTGGCACATGAATATGAATCGCCCCATTTGACACTTATGACACTATTATATGCAATGCAATCTTTCTTTTCATCTTTGTAGTTTTATACTCACATACCACATAGCTTATCAATTCCACAAAATTACCAACAGCTCATAATTAAATAAATTTCTTAAAATATTTAAAGATAAAATCAACAAAGAGTCACTTTAAATCAATAAATTCTCAATTTCACACACCAACAATCATATATATATATATATATATCAACAAATCATCAATCATACATATAATTACCAAAATTCACATATTCTTCAAAAACAATAGCAAGGTTTACTAAACAACAATAATACTTATATTTATTAATAACACTTAATCTCTCCACTCATCCATTGAATTAAGAAGCATAACCAATTTAATATCATAACCTATTATTTTCATTTAAATCACGTGTGAAGATTCACTCCCTTTCATTTTAAACTAGACATGGATATGGAAGTAGTATCATATAATTGGTTTTGGTTGACTAATTCTTTTAAGGCTGGAAACATGAATGAGGTGAGCTAAAAGGGGTGTAACTAGAGTGAGGGAAGGAGATCAGAGAAGTAATTCGAAATATGAGAACCTAATTATAATTTTTCTCAATGTAATTTGGTATTGGAGTTAAAGGAATTAGAGATTCAGAAGCTATTATACTACAGCCAACATATGTATATATCGGTTCTCTCCCCCTCCATGTAGTGCCCCCCACTTCCCATATATCTATAAACACGTATCAGAAAACTCCTAGTCTATATCTATATATACATGTATTCTAACCTACATTTTGCTTATGTGTCACCTCACCAATGCCCCCTTTCTAACTAATTTTCTATAAGCATTCACCATGTGACTCTCTCTTTCCTTTTTCCCTATTTTCCATCTATTTATTACTAAATGTTTACATATGTTCATTC
>Ga0315914_1011422_pt1 | contig 10648 bp, 8 predicted proteins | sample MpolenodulesMG_FD_203920 | JGI IMG/M metagenome (GOLD analysis project Ga0315914, IMG submission 203920) | Medicago polymorpha root nodule microbial communities from Los Angeles, California, United States - elongated nodules | ecosystem: Host-associated > Plants > Roots > Nodule | place: USA... | reverse complement strand
TTTTCTGTTATATTTGAATTTAGTTGACAGTTAGAGGAAACTGATAGCTAGGATTTTTCTAGGTTGTTGCTTCATGTCGGTGTCATGTGAATAAAAGCCCAAAAAGTTAACAACTAAACTCAATCTTCTGCAAGTTAACGACTTGTTATATTTAGTATAATTCAACTTAAAACACACTAATTTAATCTTTTTCTAGAGAACAAACAAACTTAATCTTTTTTTAACAACAAACAAACTTAATATTAATCCCAATCAAAACAAATTTTTTTTTATAATTCAACTTCTAAACATCTAAAGATTTAAAAACAATTACAACTATTATCTTTCTCTAATTATGAAAGTTAATTATTTGTAAACACACATTTTTTCCCCATCTTAATATTTTGAAACTTCAACATATGTTTTACCTTTTTTTGTCTTTTGTAACAAAATATCCTATTTAGCCGAGAGAAAAAATACCTTTCAAATGATTGATGTTTGAAATAACTTCAACATCTTATAGTTTTTTTTTCAAACCAGGATCTACAAAAAGAAAAAATAAATAAAAACTGTTTGAAATGAAAAGATATCAAGAGTGGCTTTAAAAAATTAAAAAGAAAAATTTAGAGGAGAGAGAAAAAAAAATCAAAAGATAAAGGTGGTTTTGTTAAAAAAAAAATCTATTTTGTACAGTTGTATATAAACAAATTAAATTATTTTTTCAAAGATGTAATTTTTTTTTTGGCTAAATTGCAGTTTTTGTCCCCTTATTTTCACTATTTTGCAGAAATGGTCCCCCAATTTTAAATTTTGACAGTTTTGGTCCCTCCATCATATATTTGAACTATAAAAATGTGATATGATAAATTTTAAATGTCATGGAATAGAATGTAAAGATGGAAAAAATCGACATCGATGAAATTCTAACAAAATTCCCTTGAAAATTTCATTTAAAGCATACCATATCACAATATTTTAGACAAAATATGTGATAGAGAGACCAAAATTGTCGAATTGTAAAATAGGGGGACCAATTCGCAAAATGATAAAAATATGTGATTGTTATTACGATAATAAACACAAAATTGATTTTTTTTCTTCATAAAATCAATGTTTCATTTGTTCTTCTTACAAGTTTACCTCCTCATATATTAACAAAATATTGTTGCAGCTATTTTGAATGTCAAATAAACTTTTTTTTTTTTGAGGAAATCAAATAAACGTTTATCAACTTTGAATCAATTATCATAAAATTTGTATTATGCTTTGGTCTCTTTCAATACTTTTTTTTTCTCTTTATACTTTGAGATTATTTCTTTTTAATGGAACTTTTACTTTTTTTATTATTATTATTATTATTATTATTATTATTATTATCACTATCATTCATTATATCAATAATTATTTTATTATTTTTTTTATTTTTGTTGTTACTACACTATTACCAGTGAGGATAATGGATGGTCATGGATATATGTATTTAACTCTCTCTATTTGATACAAATTACATTTATGTTTTTTTTTTGCTAAGTAGGGAGAAAGACAGACATCAGGAGGTATCACCGACATCTCAACTAGGTTGGCACCCCGGGATGCCTCCGTCCTATGCCTGCCAATCTCTAAAATTTATTAATAAAGGAAAAAATATATACAAGGAGAAGGGAGACTAGGCCAAAACCCTCAAAGGAAACAAAACAGAACAAAAGGAAACAAAAAAAAAAGAATATCCTCTAGACGTGTATTACGGTGAAGTTTCAGTCTTTTTGGTGGTTGAAGTCGAAATATGTTACTTTCGATTTTGACTACCAAGTGTGGAGGCGGACTCCTTTAGTTTTCTTAAACTCAATTTTTAAGCTTGTCCTTTCTTTTTCCTACTTGTTTTCTTCGCCTTCGAGGCTTTGTACAGTGTGTCTAAACCTTGATCTTAGGCAGGCTCTTTGGCACTTCTTGTGCTGAAGCGTCTATTTGTGGTTGTTTTATATCATTTAGGCTTTTTTTTAAAAAAAGGTATTTTGAAAAGATCTTTGGTTAACATTATAATATTCCTAGGAACCATAAAAATATGAATTATAACAGGTAATTGCATATGAATTTATTCTCATTTTCATGGAAACTTTATTCCCACCATTTTCTTTGAAAACAAAATTTCTATTCCCTGAAACTTTTATACCTTGGAATAAAATTTAGTAAACATGTAACAAATATAGACATGTATATTTATAGGGGTTTGCTAGGATACACCCATTAGTTTTTATTAAGGTGTGTTTTAGCAAAGATATAGTTGTTTTTGAAAAAGAAATCGTAATAAGTTGTTTTGTATAAACAATATAAACAAGCTATTTTTTGAAAAGAGATCGTAATAATTTGTTTTTCATAAGATAAGCTGTTTTTGAAAAAGAGATTGCAACAAGCTGTTTTGCATAAATAAGTTGTTTTTGAAAAAGAGGTCGTAATAAAATGTTTTGATAAATAAGTTGTTTTTTGAAAATTAAGATAAGCTGTTTTTTAAAAAGAGATCGTAACAAACTGTTTTGCATAAATAAGTTGTTTTGAATAAGCTGTTTTTGAAAAAGAGATCGTAATAAGTCGTTTTTGGATCAATAAGCTGTTTTGAATAAGTTTTTTTTAACAGAGTTCGTAATAAGTTATTTTTCATAAGATAAGTTGTTATTTAAAAAGAGATTATAACAAGCTGTTTTTGCATAAATAAATTGTTTTGAATACGTTTTTTTTTTAAAAGAGATCATAATAAGTTGTTTTGTATAAATAAGTTGTTTTGAATAATTTGGTTTTGAAAATGAGATCGTAATAATTCAGTTATATTATCCTTAAGTTATATTATCCTTATAACAATTTTTATTATTATGTTATCTATCACTCAAATTTGTTACATGTAAAAATCACTCTTCCAACCCTACCGCTACTTTGTTGCTCCCAACCTCTGTTTCAGATCTCCTCCAACGTAAATTGTGAGTTGGTCGTTCATTGGTATATGAAATCGTAAAAACAAACATTTTGGTATATTTAATTAAGTTTTAGGGTAAAACAATAAATTAATTTAAAATCTCTCCCCAACCAAACACATTTTTAATTAAGATCCCTCATATCTCCCCCTCTCCCCTCCATTAAAATCCCTCCCCCTCCTCTCAGAGGCAGTTTCCAAAACTTGTACCCGTAACAACACCGGTTGATTACCCTTGCCCCTCTGAAAAATTATAAGAATTACGGTAAAAAAAATAAAAAAAATTTAACAAAACAAAAAACTTTTGGAAAATTAACAATCAATGAAAAATTTTAGGTCGGTTTAAAATGAAAAATTAAAATACCCTTCATCATCATCGTCCCACGATTTCACTTATCCTTTCCTTCTCTGTTTCTCAAACCCACGGATTTTGTTCTCAACCCAATCGATCTCAGACTCCCTAACAGTGAATTTGAAAAAACTTTTCATTAATAATAACAAGATTAAACAATAATACTTTGAAATCAAGGCTGATTCAAGGGAATAATTAACCTCAATACTAAGTCACTATTATTGTGCACCAGCCTGTGAAGGGAAGGTACCTCTTAAACACAAATTTCTTATCTATTTATAGAGAAATGATATTTGTACAATTATTTTGTGACAACTTTCTCTCTCATACTCACATTATATTTTTACTCTCTCTTCCTTTTTTTCTCTCCAATGTTTTTGACCAATAAAAAAAGAGAAAAATGAGGTTGTCATAAAAATTGTTAGCAAATATCATTCCACCTATTTTTATGTAGTTTATTAGAATTTTTTTTTTCTTTTCAAATTTATCATTCATGTTTTGTCCTATAAAAAAATATTAAGGCCCTGCCCTTGGTGCTAATCACCTGTATTATTTTTGCTTTACAATTATTCTCATAGCAAGTAACCTTGCTCATATTTCCTAAGTCCTAATTGCAGAGAAGATTGAATATTTTAATTTATAAACAAAAACAAAACAAAAGAACACGAAGGAGCTACTTGATAATCAAATTCATTATCATCATTCATGAAACAAAAAATCCATACTAAATATTTATCATTATAATGATAATTTCATGTCCTATTTCTTTAGGGTCTTTACAATTTGATAAGACGCCTCATTTACAAAAATGTATCTAGTTAACTATGTCAGTCTCCTACAAAATTGTGAGCTTTATAGCCCATTTAAGCGAGAAGTTATGTGTTGGAAGACTTCTTCGGTGCAAGGAATGGTTAGGCCACCCATGGGATGATCATATCCAAACTCGTCCTCAACTTGACCCAATAAGTCTTGAAATGATGGCTGGTTCAAGTATGATACGGGGATCACAAACCGCTTCTGTCCCTCTCCTACATACACTGCAACATAGCCCTTTCTCACTTCTACAGATTTTGATGTTGCTTGTCTAGCAGTAACTGATGCCTTTAGAATACTGTGTAAACGGAAGCCCATTTTTTGTGTTTGTTTGAGAGAAAAGGAGCAAAGAAAATATCTCAAATGTAACTAAATACTTGAGGATGCCAATGACTTGTGTTGTTTGTAAGACAAGAGGAAGTTTATTTATAGATATATTGAGGTTCTTTTGAAATTGAAACTCAATTCCAGACTAAATAATTGTATGAAATGGTAAAATAATAGAGAGCATAGGATGAGATAACGTGTAGTGTTTGTCGTAGATTGTACCCCGCCCTTTCAAACAATGTCCAATACAACTGCAACCTCATATTTTTCATGCATTAATTGGTACTTCATAATTTTCTAAACATGCCTTAGACATGTTTCTTCATTTTGATAATGTTGATGTCCAGCTGGTAAGTCATTATCTGCTTCACATAGTTTGAGACATCGGATAAATAGAGATCATACATACACCATTCTATATGTTTGTGATTATACGTCTGTTTTATTGCAAGTGGTTCAATTATATATTTTCTGTCCTCTGTTTTATCATACTGTGGGACTTGCATTATCTATTATTATGACATTTGCCCTAGAAAATTGAGAAAGTCATCTAAAGACAACACCATGTGATCTATTATATGCTCTTGTCTCCCTTAGGTTCCATGGCTCCCAATGACCCTCCTACACTGATCAATCAAGTTGCCGACTGTTTGTTACATATCATTTCATCTATATATATATTCATGACTAAAATCATTTAGAACCAACTCAAAATTATTCACAGCTCAAAGAATTCGAGATTCAGAAACATTCTTCACATACACAAGTCTTTCATTTTTACACCAATATCTTCTTTTCACAAGAATGGGTTTTCGTTTACCTGGTATCATTAGAAGGGCCTCAAACCAAGCATCTTCAAAAGGCGCGGATGTGCCAAAGGGATACCTTGCAGTATATGTTGGAGAGGAAATGAAGCGGTTTGTGATATCAATTTTTTTGTTGAACCAACCATCCTTTCAAGAATTGCTGAATCAAGCTGAGGAACAATTCGGATATGATCATCCAACGGGTGGTCTCACAATTCCTTGTAGAGAAGACGTTTTCTTAGATGTTACTTCTCGTTTGAATCTGTGCTAACCCTTCAGAAGAAGGAACTGACATTGATAGTTTGAGGCAATTTTGTACACTAGGCACTTACATTATTTAGGAAAATTTTCAAATTAATTTGTATTACGTACAAACTTTATATGCAGAAATATAATATAAAGAGACACCTTTATCTTTCATATACTCATCTGAGTTATGCCTTTTAACTTTTTTTCCTACTTCTTAATTCATGAAGAACGAATTTTACGTATGAACGAAGCAAAATGTTTTATTTCAAAACCATCTGAGAGCTTATGCTGTTTTTAGATCAGTGATAATTTTGTTGGATTGTTAAGTAACCTTTATGTAATAGCAATCATTAATTATACCTGATATTTAGTAAGAGAAATCAATTACTTTGATTAGTTCAGCTCATTTTGGAAGGAAAGAAAATAGATCGATGGACCAGTGGATTAGGATCCACATTTTGGGTCTCTGCCACAAAAAGGACAGTATAATTGCTTAGATGCATCATACGTTTTGAATGAGGAAAAAGAAATTAACAATGTTTGTGTAAGATAAGAAAGGAAGAAATAAAAAATAATTCATCTTTATAATGAATCAGAGCCTTCATTTGTGCACATGTTTCTTAACTCTCTTCTTCAATTTCTTGATGTTTTATGTTATTACTACATCTACCTAAATCCTCCACTGTGGGTGAGTGGATATTGATTGATATTTTGCTAGTTTTTGATTTGGACCCTTTTAATATAATTAAGAGTATTCTTTTTTTTTCAGTTTTGTCAGTTAATTTCATACTTCACAGGGGAGTAATCATCATCCTTAGGATGCTTTACAATTTATTTGTAGAATGGAGGTTTAATGTATATATGAATCCTTTGAGATAGAATGTCATTTGATGCAGTCTAGGAATAGTTATAAAATACAACTACATTTGATTTTACATTCCGAATTCTTCTCATTACTACTTCTTCCTATGAAAGAACTTGCCATCAGGCATCATTCATTAAGATTTTGCTTTATTTTAACATGTATGTTTAATTGCAGACTTATCAAACAAGAGTTGCAGCAGAACAGCAGAAGTTATAAACAGTATAAACAGTATGAAAAAAGGTGAAATTAGATATATATAGAAATTCAATGAAATTTGACCAAAATAGTCAAATATCTATATTCATAACTATCTAAATTCAATGACTTTTCCTCTTAGAAAAGAATGAAAATTTATATGTGTCTGCTATACAGTTTAGTCTAAACTAACTATAATCTATGTCAGTCTTCTTTAGTAAAATTTATTTAACATTGAAGCCGAGAAGAGAGTTGTAAGAAAGCATCTTCACTGCAGGGAATTGTGAGACCACCCATTGGATGATCATATCCAAATTCTTCTTCTGCTTGATGTAGTAATTCTTGAAATGAAGGTTGGTTCAATAATGAAATGGGAATCACAAATCGCTTCATTTTTTCTCCAACATAAACTGCGAGATAGCCTTTTGGGACTTCATCCACAGCCTTGGAAGATGATGACCTTCTAATGATACCAGGTAAGCGAAAACCCATATTGTTAATTATTATGAGTTGCAACACACTAACAATGAATTCAACAGCTTGTGTATGAAAGAAAGAAATATTTGAATTTGTATTTTGTGAGTGACTTGAATTGTATTGCTGCTTAAGAATGTCATAATGAGTATATATAGGAGGAGTCTTTGTGAAAACAATTCATTGTGTGGTGTGTAGTGATTTGTGAACTATTATTTGATGGGGTTTAGTGAGAGACAAAGGCCAATGAGATGTCACATGGTATTGTTTAATTATATCAAGGATTACTTCACACTTCAAAACTCATGCCAACTTAGATTCCCCTTTAGAAATAGACTTTACAACCAATTCTTAAAATTGTAGACCATCCTTTCAAGTGCAACCTCATAATTTTGTAAACATGCTTTAGACATGTTTTCTTCATTATGATAGTGTTGATTTCCAGCTGGTAAGTAATTATAAGGCAATCAATAACAATAGATCACCATAAACCATTCTACATGTTGGGCTCTGCTCTAAAATGTGGGACTTGCAATATCTACTACACCATATGATGTTGATCCTTGTGAAAGTCCTCTGAAGACAACACCATGTGATCTATCATATCCTCTTGTCTGGCCATAACTCAAATCTCATGGCCTTCCTTTACAGGTCATTGTAGACTTGTAGTTGCTGACGGTTCGTTACTTATCCTTTCATCTATATATATTCATGGCTGCAAGCATTTAGGACCAACACAAAATTATTCACAACCTAAAGCATTTGAAATCCAGAAACTTGAGTTTTCTTTTACACAATATCTTCTTTTCACAAGACATAAAAAAATGGGTTTTCGTTTACCTCATATCATCAGAAGGGCATCAAACCAAGCATCTTCAAAGGTTGTGGATGTGCCAAAGGGATATCTTGCTGTATATGTTGGAGAGGAAATGAAGCGGTTTGTGATCCCAATATCACACTTAAACCAACCATCATTTCAAGAACTTCTGAATCAAGCTGAGGAACAATTCAAATATGATCATCCAATGGGTGGTCTCACTATTCCATGCAGAGAAGAAATGTTCTTAGATATCTCTTCGCGCTTGTGTAGGTTCTAGACCTTCAAAAAGAAGGATCTGACATAGATTATTTTAGGCAAATTTATACAGAAGGCCGTTACTTATTTTTCATTATAGTCTACATTCCACCTTTGGTTAGTTAAAAAAACAGTAAAACAACTGAGTGAGGTGATTAGGGACAAAGAGATTATGATTTGTTTAGGAAATTTTTCAATGAATTGATTACAAACTTATATGCACAAATATAATACCAAGTGACACGTTTATCTTCCATATGCTCTTCTGGGAATGCCTTTTAATTTTGTTTCTGCTCCATAATTCACGAAGAACAAATTTTACCTTAATATGAAAGAAGGAAATATGTTTTATTTCAAAACCAGCTGGTAATCTATACTGTTTTTGGATAAGTAATAGTTTTGTTGGAATGTTATGTGACCTTCATGTAATAGAAATCTCAATCTCAGTGTCAAATTTTGATCAGTATCCACCTTGTTATTTTGCCACAAAAAGGACAATATCTACTGGTTTAAGTTTAGTCTTAAGTTTCAGGTATGTGCATGATTTAACTTTTGAATTTACAAAAATTAGACCAAATTAGTACTTTACGAGAACTAAAAGGAGTAGAAGAACTAATAACTAAGGATTAACACACTCAAGAATAAACTCGTACACGTGATTAATCCAAAGATTATTGTAAGTAATTATTTCATACTTCAATATTTATAGGGATTGATCACCCTTAGGATGATTTACAACTTCAATATTGAATGAAAGTTTAATGTATGAATCCTTTGAGATAGAATTCCATGTAATTCTCAAGTCATTAGAGACAGATTTGCAGTGAAACAGTCATCTCAATATAGTAGTATATGTATGACTTTATGAAGTTTGAACTGGTAATAGAGATATACAATATAAAACAGTTTATTTGTTTTTAGTTAACAATTTAAGGTTTTGATAGAGTTGATTCAGGATGTGGTATTATATCGTTTATGACGAAGTCTAGAGTTTGACCCTTGAAATCTTTATTCTTATAAGAAAATAAGTTGATTTAAGATCACAGTGATGTATATTTTAAAAATCTTATTAAAACCATAATTGGCTAACCATAGTTCATAGTTGTCATTGAAATTAGTTTGGCATAAAACAATCAGCTCTACTGTGCTAAACTCCTCTTTCTAGCCTTAGAGATTTCGTGAAGAATTGAGATCTTAGATTTAAATTTTCAATTTTACAATCCAGATTCTTCTCATTGCAATCCCAATCACACTTATCAGATAAGTGTAGCAGGAGAACAGCAGATGTTATAAACAGTAATAAAATAAAGAAAACAAAGATAATATGCAAAAAGATGGCTGTTTATGTATATAACTTTTTCGCGCAAAAATAAGATGTATACAGAAATTCATTGAAATTTGACCATTAAGTCAAATATATATGTTCATAAATATCTCCGTTTGATGACATTTCTGCTTAGAAAAGAATGAAAAATGAAAGTGTTTGCTGTACAACTTGTCTCAACTAATAATATCTATGTCAGTCATCTTTAATGAGATTTAACATTGAAGCCGAGAAGTGAGTTGTAAGAAAGCATCTTCACTGCAAGGAATTGTGAGACCACCCATTGGATGATCATATCCAAACTCTTCTTCTGATTGGCTTAATAACTCTTGAAATGAAGATTGATTCAATAATGAAATGGGAATCAGAAATCGCTTCATTTTGTCTCCAACATAAACTGCAAGATAGCCTTTTGGGATTGCATCCACAGCCTTGGAAGATGACCTTCTAATACCAGGTAACCGGAATCCCATATTGTTAGTTATTATGAGTTGCACACACAAACAATGAACGCAACAACTTGTGATGAAGAGAGATATTTGAATTTGTATGTTGTGAGATGCTTGTTTTGCTGCTTTAGAATATAATGATGAGTATATATAGATAGATATAGGAGTCTCTGCCAACTAATGAATTGTGTGGTTGTGTTAGTTTTGGGCTATTATTTGATAAGAGATAAGGGCCAATGAGAGATCATATGGTATTGTTTCATGGTTGTTTAATTATATCAATGATTACTTCAGACTTGAAAACTCATGCCAACTCAATTTCCCTTTTTGAAAGAGACTTTACAACCACTAAGCTAATTTTCACATTCTTGCAGAAGAAAAGATCAAAACACATATATCAGAAAATTGGTTTGTCAAATTATTGTTAAAAAACTAGGAAATTGGTTTGTCAAACTATTAAATAATGAAATTGGAGATAAGGGAAGACCACATTTGGTGACATTATCTTATCTAATGTTACTGTTACTTGGAAATTGGCAGACATGATGGTCCGAGTGTCGTGCCAACAACTTGATTAATCAATAATCCAGAAAAAAATTCCACTGCTTTAAAATCAGTCACTTCCTCCCAGTAACATAAGTAGTGCAAGAAGTGTAACACCCCGTTTTCCCAACAATGTAAATAATACGAGTAATCAGAGTATTCAACGTAAAACGGAATGTCACACTACTTTTAAAACATAAATAGAGTAAAGTTACTATTTATCAAAACAACCCTG
>Ga0315914_1011421_pt1 | contig 10649 bp, 7 predicted proteins | sample MpolenodulesMG_FD_203920 | JGI IMG/M metagenome (GOLD analysis project Ga0315914, IMG submission 203920) | Medicago polymorpha root nodule microbial communities from Los Angeles, California, United States - elongated nodules | ecosystem: Host-associated > Plants > Roots > Nodule | place: USA... | reverse complement strand
AAACATAATATTTTCCTTAATAGATGTCCCAAACATAGCATGTTCTTGACTCACAAGTCCCATTTTCCCTCTAATCCATTTCAATTGTAAACTCTTAATATCAAAACCATCAACCTTAACAACACCTTCGTTTGCATCATAAAATCTTTGTACTAATGCTATTGCTGTTGATTTACCACTTCCACTTGCACCAACTAGTGCAACAGTTTTTCCAGCTTCAATTTTGAGATTAAAATCACTAAGTACAATACTTTCTTGACGTGAAGGGTATGTGAATTTCACATGTTCAAAATCTAATTTTCCACTTATGGTTTCTAATATAATTCCTTTTGTTGTGTCTTCACTATCAATTTCTGGTGTTCTATCAATCATAGCAAAAATTCTTGATGCAGCTATTGATACTTCTGTGAAGTACTTCAAATCTGGAAGTACCACTCCCAAGGATCTAAATTATTTAGCATCATTCAATTATTAGAATGAAAAAACATAAAGCACTAGAAGAAAAAAAAATGTATATATGAAGGAAATGTGAAAGATTTATTGGTGTTGCATAACTTGTCTTGATAAAAAAGTAATATATGTGAATAAATTAAATATATCAATTAAATATATTTAAAGAATTAAATATTGATTTTTTTTTTAAAGATGGCAAAGTGAAATATATTAAACTAAAAGGAGCGTCTAACCTACACAAGGAGTGTAAGGATAGACCTCGAGTAGCGACAAATAGAGTTACAAATAGGCTCCCTAACCAAGTGACATGACTCAACCAATGAAGAGGATTTTATAGTGATATTATTTATGTTGATAAGATTTTACTTAAAATGAACTCTTTAATAAGTAAAACCTAGGGTTTCTTCGTATTTTTATAATGAGATAAAATAATAATTAGAAGAGTTCAAAAATTATTCTTTCAAAAAAAGTTCAAAATTTTTTATCTTTAAAAAATTTATATACTCCCCATGGTCTTGTTTGTAGTAAAAAAAAGTGGGTTAATTACATTAATTGATGAAAAAAAAACACAATTTTCAATTATATCTTTCATGAGAAGTGTAGAATACTACATTTATCAATGAATTTAGAAAATGAATCAATATTTAAGTTAATGTTAAAATTGGAATAATAATATTAAATATAACAATTGAAGTTGATTTTTGCTTATAATTAAGACTTTTTTTTTATCGCTTATATTTGAGACTGAAAGGAGTACTATTGATCAAATTATCCCAAGTCACATATATAATACATGGTTTCCCCCTTGATAAAGAGAGAGATGCAGACTACTTTAATGAGAAACTGTGTATAAAAGTATGGAAAAATATTTTATTTTTTTTGCTTAATATATTCTCTTTTCTCTACTTTTTTTTTTTATCACAACATTTTCTATATTCTTTACTTACTGTTTTTAAAGCATTTTCTTTAAATTTCTTACATATAATAATGCCCGTTGATGTCAACTCGACTTCTTTGAAAGGTCTTTTTGGCAAAAAGCATGCCAACAGTATATCCTCAAATTGATCATTTTTAGTAATTATATATATGCCACCATAATGAAAAAGAAAAAGAAAAAGATCAAAACTTTTTTGAAACGATTTGATTCCATTAATTCTTAACAAATTATTTTTTAATACCGTTTTCCCTAAAGAAAATAATGCCAATGGGTAACTATAAAGGTAGGAAATAAAGCCAAGTATAGTTGGCTACTTTATGTTGAATATAACCTGTAATTTTGACTCAATTAGATCATTATGACATGAGCTTTTGTGTCCTTATTTTAGTTTAATGAATTATGATCATGATTCAAACACTTTGCTACTAAATTGCACGGGTCACTAAAATGTACTAAAAAGGATTTAACTACCTTAAAGTAATGAAATGTACTTTAATGAATAAAGTGAAACCAAAAAAAAATTTCACAAACAATGTCTCATCTAGTATTATCCATATATTTTTTTGGTTACATGTAGTATTATTCATATCTAAGACCTTGCCTTAAACTTCACCCTACCTTGAGCAAGGCCAATCCAAGATTCAAACAAAAAAAATAAAATATAACTATAATTATAACAACATATTTTTTTAATCAAGGACAAAGAAAAATAGTATTATTTTTTTGAAGGAAAAGAAAAATAGTATCATTAGCTAGCATTAAAAACGACATCTATTTTTTTTTTTGTCAATGTCATATTTATAAAATTTGATGTAGGCCTCAATACATCAAATTTCAATGATGTGTGGTATCTACTTTGTCACAATTTCAATGATTTATTTTTTAATCAATAACTTTGATTCTACACTTTATTTTTTTTTAAATGAATCTATTCCTCTAGAAAAGTCAAATTATACTGCTAAAATTATGCCTATTATTAGCAAATTGAAATTAAATAAGTATTTTGAAATCAATCTACCATTAAGTCTATGTTAGTTTTATTTTCTAACTTTGAGGTACAGTTTGTTAGGCGTTAAACAAACATGGTTGTTCATACGATTGCTCAGACGGCATGTTCTTGGTCTAGTCGCCATATTTTGAGATTTGTCCTCCTTATATTGACGCTATTTTAATTAATGATATCAGTTAAGGTTGCTTTGGTAAAAAAAAAAAATTTGAAATCATAGTAAAATAACAAAATGAAAAGAGATAGAGATAGAAGAAAACATATACTTACAATCCACTCATTATGAAGGAAATTCCAGCAGCATAGATTCTTCCACCACTTTCACCTTTATACATAACCAAATGACTTCCATACCAAGCAAGAAAAGCCCAAATTGCAAAAGATAAACCTGTGCTTCCAACAGCAAGACCTTTAGCTATACCTTGTTTGATTCCAAGCTTTGAAGTTCTATCTAATATATCAGAATATCTTTCTATTATTCTCTTTTCAGCAGTGAATGAATACACTGTTTTTATTGAACTTAGGGCTTGTTGTACAATTGCATTTGCTTTGCCATATTCTTTCATTGATGATTTTGATAAATAGATTAGGTATTTTCCATATATCATGCCAGGGATTATTAGCAAAAGAAGAGTTGGAAATGCTACTAATGCTAATCTCCATGAGAAGTATGTTGCAAAGGCTATCCCTGATATGAATGATGATGATTGCATCAAAAATAAAGGCACCTGTGTGAAATCAAGATTGAAAGGTTAAATCAATTAAAGAATAGATGATACTATATATGTACATAGAAAATGTTGAATATAGTTTTAATTAAAAACGCCAAGTTTATTAAATATTTTTTTCTCTAATTTTCAGTGCTATTTCAAAATATTTTCAATATACCAGAGAATGCTTGCATGAGAAAGCATGAGTCTCTTTTAACTTAATCAAGGTCCTGAGTTCGAATCCAACCTTACACGTGGAGGATACTCGATTTACACAAAAAATTGTTTCCAATGTTGTTTATCCGATTTTTTTTTTATATAATGGGTCTGTTTGACATGGTCAAACCACTAGCTTATAACATACGAGTTTATATAACTGTTCTGGTAAGTTATTTTCCTATAGTGCTTTTTGACGAGTTTCAACTTTTTATTTTTATTTTACTACAAGTATTGTTTGAGTTTATAGCATATCATTTTTCTTTCATAATCTTAATTAAAAAAATTGAATATTAATTTAAAATATTAGTGTGTCATTGTATATTCATCAAACACTTCAAATTCAATTAGTTAGGTTATCCGGTATATATGAATTCGTCTACTCTTAACTAACGTTTGTATTATCCATTATGATTCTTACCAAAAAAGAGTCAATATCAAAGATTAAAAAAAAAAAATATGACTTAAAATCTTGTAACCTTAGGTACCTAAGGTGAAGAAAGATGAAAGAAAATAAAGTAGACCTTTTCACTTAAAACTTCTTGTATAAGAGAAGTATCTTTTGATATGCTATCAATGATTTCAGAAGTATTTGTTTCTTCTGAATCAAAAAACCCAACTTCTTGTCTAAGGACAGCTTCCATATAATTGTAGCGAATTCTCAACACCTGCCTCTCACTTGTTTTGCTCCAACAGTATCCTTCTGCAAAATTAATTTCAATAAATTTATTGAAATATATCAGTGTCAAGATCTACCAATATTGTTTAATTTCCGGGTACATATAAATATGGTTAACTTTTTATTTTATTGTTTACCTAGAAATTTGATAAATTAATTTAGTGAATGTTAATCACATCAAGATATGTTAGCTGATAGATGTAGAAGCCTATGATATGGTTCTTGAGCTAGTCTTTGTCATCTTGGCTATTTTGTTATACTCCTATATAACAAAATATAGGAGTCTAATTTTGTAGGTTTATTGGTTAGTAATTATTGTTTTTTATAGAGAATAAAAATACCCTTTTAGGGTTTCATTCTTCAAATAACCTAACATGTCAAACAAACATGTAAAAACTGTTAACAGTACATGTCTCCTAGCTAGGTACACACACTACTTTTTATGTTAAGAAAAATGGAATTGAAAAGATTACAAATATACTTGTTAAAATTTCACATCTTTGACCTCAAAAAGATAACGCAAAAAAAAAAAAAAAGTTTGAATTTAGATTACCCATGAAAGCCACCACCAAAGCCACCAATCCCAAGTACACAAAATATAAGCTGCACTGTAAATAATAAACCAAAAACATTAACACAAAAAGGAAAATTATCAAAGTCTCTCATTAGAGGAAGAACTAAAAAGTGAACCAAGTTTTTTTCATCTTTTGTAGAAGTAGAAAAAAAAGTGAACTATAAGAATTAAGATCATTGTTGTTTACACCTTGAACAAGACTAAGAAACACCATGAAATGACAAATTTAACCTCAATTTTCATCGGCAGTTAACTACTGTCGATTAAAATTCATTGACAGTTAACAGTCGATGAGGTTATTTTATGTATTTTCGTGTTGTTTCCTAGACTCCTTTGATGTGAACAACAATTTTCAAGAATTAATGAGCTAGTCAAATTAGGTCAAGTATATAGCAACCTTACCTTTTCAACCTCAGACATGGAAGTCTCACTATTATTATCATTACTACCACCTAAGCTGTTCATGATACGGCTAGCAAAGAGAAGCAAAACATTTGTTGACATTCCATCTCCTATTGCTCCCAAAGCACCCATCAACATTAGAACTACATCAATCCAATCACCATATCTCAAAATTATGCTTATTGAACCTCCCTCTTTTGATTTCTTCACCTCACCCTCTTTCTTAGAACCCATCTTGCTTCGTAGCTAACTTCTAATTATAAGATTATATATTGCAAAGAGAGGGATAGGTTAACTATATATAATACATATTAGTTGTTACACACTGCTTATATATAAGTGTAAAGTGTGTGAACACTATATATGTATTGTTAAGACTCAAAAAGTGTGGTATATTCCATGCGAAACACACAATGAATCATAATCATAGGCTTTATGTGAAATTAATTATGGGGTTGTTAAAGATGTTTGTGTGAACACTTTCATTTGTTTGTTTGTTTCTTTTCTTTTCTTCTATTTTTTTTTTTTTACTTTTTTCCAATTTTGGAGAAGATTGTGATGGAGAGGTCCAATTTGCCATGATAATACTCGTTCCTCTTTATTTCTTTTTACTAGTTAATTGTATTTAATTTAATTAATTAATACTCTAATTTGATGTCACTTTGTTGGCCATTGTCGGGTTATGTTTACACCTTTTTCTATATAAATATTTGTCCCTGCCCGTGAAGGGACTTAATATTTAATATACACTATAGGGCATGTGGGGTATCGAATTGTGGGTCATTTTTTGTAGATTCATTATTTACTTTATCAAAATATACAAAGTCTAGCTATCTAGGGTATCTCTAATATGTATAGAGCATGTTGAAATGAGTCCTAATTCATAAGACCATTAACTATGGTTAAAAACATTCAACAACATTCAACACTCACTTTTTCAATTTCCAACACTCCACATCATTTTCTCTCTCTTATTCAACACTCATTCAACTTTTACCCTCTCCAATGGTTTTTTCTTTCAACACTCAGTCCCACCACCTTTTATTTCTTATTCTTATTTAATTTTATTATTTTTGTTTTTATAAATGGGTTTGTCTAACATGTGCAACATTGCATATGTTAAAGTTACTAAAAATAGTAAATTTTTATTGAAAATAAATAATTACTTATTAAAAAGTTATGTATTTAATACAAAATATACAAGTTCCAATGCAAAGTTACTATTTAAAACTTCTTAACATGAGCAAATTTGCACATGATAAAAAAAACCCTTTATAAATACATAAAATTACAATTATCGATTATAATTAAATTAAAATAAAAAAACACTTAACAATTTTTTTTTTGTTTTTTGTAAAAACAAAATTTATTTAAATAATTTTTTTTTAACTTAAAATGCAATACAACAAACTAAGCACACGGTACACAAATAACTTAAAATGCAAGATAACAAACTAAGCACACAATTAGAATAATTTTGAGTGTTGAAATGATTATTTATTGGGATTCATTTCACTAAAAACAAGATTAAAACTTCACTTAGTTTGCTAATAGAAAGATAATAATAAGATTAAGATAGTGAAAAACTTGATTTTTTTTTGTCCAAATCAAATGAACCAAGTCTCTATTTATAGAGAAAAAAAATTATGAATTTTGGTAAAAAAAAAATTAATTTGCAATGAAATAATTGAGTTCAAATTATCAAGTTGATAAAAATTCAGACAGCCAACCAGAAAATAACACGTGTCCAGCTTTATCCTCTCCCCTATTCTCTCTCCGCGTCGCCCCTGCTCCACTCTCCCTTGTCGACGCGTGTTGAACACGTGCCATTTTCAGCCATCCAGAATTCGCCACGTGTGCTCTGCTTGCAGGGTTCAACATTGTTGAATGGTTTCAACGTCTCTCTCATCCACATCATCACTTAACAATCTTCAACACTCCATTGCAAGCAGATCATGTGTTGAAAGCCAAATTCAACATCTCCATTGCACTTGGTCTAGTATTGATTACACAACTGGACGACAAAATTATGTATTCCCTCTAATTCATAATATTGATCTATTTGGAAGGAAAAAAATCTCAAAATTGTACTACTTTCTACTTTTCTTCTTAGCTTATGGCGAATGACCTAATATGGCGAGTAAATACATTAGTTATCGAAATGTAGTAAAAAAAACATGAGGAAAAAAATGACTCATATTAGGTCAAGCTGTATTAGCTCATTCGCAATATTAGTGCACATTTACTATATTTAGTTTCGATAACTAAGTGGAAGTGTTGTAAGGGCATCACCGGCGGAAAAAAAAAAAAAAAAAGACTCATATATAAGTGGAAGTGGTGTAAGTGCATTACTGGCGGAAAAATAGTGCACATTGTAAAGTTGTATGGGGAAGTGTTGAACCCATGGTGTGTAAGAATCATAAAGCATCGTGTTTACCATCTTTGCTTCATGACAAAATTGTATAATTCATTTGTTATGTGACCTTTATATACACACACACACAAATTTGTCTATTATGAGACAATTATTTTAAGTCCAAAATTCGAGAGCCGTAAGTGAGGACTTGGATCGCCTTATCCTTAGGTCAGCCTTGAATCCTCGAGTGTGGCATGGTCCGACCCCTACCTAACATACCAAAAATATGATGTAAGCTATTTCTCAAAACCGGGGAGGAAGATATCTTGAAGCAGCATATTCCACTTTTCCTGCTATCTAACTGCCAGGTCATCTTGCTTAATTTTACAGATCAAATTCCACAATGATAAATTAATAATAATACTAATGATTCCAACATTTTTCTAGTCATATGTTTTGGACCTCTATTGTTTCTTCTTTGTGATATTATAAAGAACAAAAAAACGTGCTTGTAAAATGGTAGGGATAGGATCAATCCCTCACTAACTTGGAAGCATTTTATTCACGTTTGCTTTGTGACATAGAAAACACTATTACCGCACATTAAGCATTAAATCTCTGAATATGTCTCTCTATAATTAGAATTCTTATATGCCTTCAAAATAACTTTTGAATTCTTACATATATAATATGAGAGTGGTATTATGCTTTTTTAACAAAATGTCACATGTTCAACGTTTTTTTTAAAAAACTAAAATGAAATTTATTAAAATCACAATGAATCTTAACCAGCACAAGGAGTGCAAGGTTAAGAGTCTTAAAGTAGCAACATACAAAGGTGACATATTTCCTTAAAAAAAACCATTAACTACTACTTGAATGTTTTTGTAATATGCTTTGATTTTAACTACTACTAATAATAATAATATACAAAGGGAATAGGGAATTTGGGGATGAATTTTTTATTATTCCAGTTATATTCTTCAGCAAATTTTTCTATAATACTATTATATTATATTTTTCTATAATATAAATTCTTATCTTTTTTAATGACATCAAAAATATAGCATTCTTATATATGCACGGCACATTTGATTAAGGGTATAATTGGAAGTGAAAGAGTCAATTCAAAATCATGTATTTTCTTTATTTAAAAAAGGATGTATTTCTTTTATATATAGTTTTTTTTACCGATATAATATTTTTTTTATTAATTTGATATTTTCCCATGTTTTTAAAATGTGTCTTCAAATGCTTTACTACAGTATCACTTTCAGAATCTCTTTAATTTTTATTTTATTCATTCAAATTGCGTCTAATCGATAATATTAGGGATCAAAGTATAACTTTATTTATTCTGAATTCTTGTTTAAGTAAAAGATCGCTTTTTTCCTTACAGCAATATTGTCATTCAGGACCAACGTTCAATGTATTTGCTGATCAAAAACATTTTTTAAAATAAAGTTATTTTTAAGTGAGAGATAATAACGAGGGAAAAGGAGTTGGTTGCAAATATACTATGATAAATTAAAAATGAGTTGGTTATAAAAATATTTTAAAGGATTTGAACTCGGATTCTCCTGATTCATCGTCGGTGAAGTTTATTAGTTATTTAAAGTCAATCACTTGAATATGATAAGTGTCACTTTAGCAAATATACTTTGTTTCAAAATAAATCTCATTTTAACGCCATATGTTTGGGTGTTGAAGATCCATATATGTCATCAAGCCCAAAACATATGACCCTCAATCCAAGTTGTTGCTCTGATACACCTTCATCTTCATCCTGACCTTTTAAAGAAAATTGCTTTTGACACTTCACACAAAGCTAAGAAATACTAAGAAATGACAAATTTAACCGTGAATTTCATCGGCAGTTAATTGTCGTCGGTTAAAATCCATCGACAGTTAACTGCCGATTGGGTTAAAATTGTCAATTCATAATGTTTCTTAACTTTCTTTTTTTGTTACAACAACAATTACTCGCTCTATTCCTAATTATAATACTTTTTTTTTTATATTTGTCATTAATTAATGTAGGGTTAAATATGTTTTTGGTCCTTATAAATATGTCAACTTTTCGTTTTAGTCTCTCTAAAAAATTTCTTCAACTTTTAGTCCTCCAAAAATTATCCATCTTCACTTTTGGTCCTTCCTTTAAAGTAAACTCATATGTAGAATTCATATTTTTGAATAAAAATTTTCAGAAAAACATAAAATATTATAAGGATGTCTCCCAAAAAATTAGAATTTTTTTACCAAAACATGAATTAAATATGAATTTTTATATTTTTGGAGGTAAAAAATTTATATTTAATTTATGTTTTGATAAAAAATTCTATTTTTTTTTTGGAGTGATTTTTACAATATTCAATATATTTATGCAAAATTTCATTAAAAGTTACAAAAATTTACTTAAAAATAGGGACTAAAAGTAGTGATTGGAAATTTTATAGGGACTAAAAGTTGAATGAAAATTTTAGAAGGACTAAAATGAAAAGTTGGTATATTTATAGAGATCAAAAACATATTTAACCCTTTAATGTAAGATCTCTTCAAATTTTCACATTCATCGGTGACTTTTTTTTTACAAAAAGAACCCAATTAAATTTAGACTAAAGATTCATTTTGGTTTCTCCTAATTTTTCATTAATCTAATTTAATCCCCTCACAAAAAGCAAAACTTAAATTTGTACATTATACACCTATACCTGGAACAAATTAGTCCCTCTATTAATTTTAACACGTATTTGACATGTTGATTATTGATGTTGAGGTTAAATTGATGATATGTATCTTAAAATTTCCAGCTTAAAAGCCAACTCACCTAAAGTTTTATCAATAAAAAAATGATTTTGCGTATTATTTGTTACATTTTTTGCCACCCTCGACCTTTTTTCCTAGTTCCAGCCATGTTCATATTAGAAATATCCTACCTGCCAATACATGCTTATAAGACTGTTTAAGATAATTCAATGATGTGTTCCTTTTCCACATGTTAAGAGTCCCACATCGGACAGGACATGATCTGACAATGTGTTTATAAGTGGGGGCAATCCTCACCTCACAAGCTGGTTTTGTGGGGTTGTGTTAGGCCCAACCACGATTTCAAAGATGGTATTAGAGCCTGTCGATTTCAAGGGTCACCTACCGATTCACGCACCAAGCCCAAAGAGTGTTGCTTGGCGTGTGATAAGTGCTCAAAAGTAACATATTTTATGTGTTAATCTAGGCATTTTAGTGACTTGTTCTGCAAGTTATCTAAGGAAAAGCTACCAAATTGTGTTCTTTTACCATTTATGCTTTACATGCCTTA